>Ga0310691_10001122_pt1 | contig 43175 bp, 43 predicted proteins | sample 176DNAGHGlowgp2_FD_203887 | JGI IMG/M metagenome (GOLD analysis project Ga0310691, IMG submission 203887) | Sheep rumen microbial communities from Palmerston North, Manawatu-Wanganui, New Zealand - 1766 DNA GHGlow gp2 (v2) (version 2) | ecosystem: Host-associated > Mammals > Digestive system >... | reverse complement strand
GTTTCGCTATTGCTTCTTCTCGCCTGTACCTCACGATACAAACCTTGCAAGTCGCTTTAAGGTTCGTCGGCAACTACGCCCCTCAGGACTTTCACCTGAGGTTCGGGACATGCCCGTCATACTAAAAAATGCTGTCTCGAAGCAAATCGGGACAGCACTTTTATCATTCAGTCCGTTAAGCCCGCAACCGGAAACGGCAATCGGCTATTTCTGTGGCTTGCTGTGGCATTTACCTGCCAGCGCACATGAGGAACAGTTGCAGCCACAGGAACTCTTACCTGCTTTCTTATCTTTGATCATGCTGCGGACAGCAAAGAATACAGCTGCAACAACAAGTGCGATAACGAGGATATTTACCCAGTTATTGGCAAGCCATTCGAGCATATTATTTCTCCTTCACGACACCTGTGTATTTCTTTGCAGGTCTGAACAAAAGATAGCACAGCACTGCAAGAACTATTATAGCAAACACAAGACCTATTGCGTTAACTGAACCTGTGAAGAGCAGTCCTATCTGATAGATCAAAAGTGATATCGCGTAAGCAAAGACGCACTGATAGCCGATTGCAAACCAGGTCCATTTGGCACTGTTCATCTCACGCTTGATCGCACCGATTGCTGCAAAGCAGGGAGCACAAAGGAGATTGAATACGAGGAAAGAGAATCCGGCAAGTGCCGTAAGTCCTTCGAAATCAAGGACACCGAATACACCGACTACTTCCTCTTTTGCAACAAGGCCCATTATTGTGGCAACAGTTGCTTTGATATTTGCAAATCCGACAGGAGCAAAGATCCACATCACAGACTTGCCGATGATGCCGAGCACGGAGGACTCAAGTTCCATGTCAGGATCAAAGCCGAAGCCGTCACCGGTATTTCCGAATACCGAACCGAACCAGATGAGGATTGAGGAGATAAGAATGATGGTGCCTGCTTTCTTGATGAAAGACCAGCCGCGCTCCCACATGGATCTTAAGAGATTGCCTATCGTGGGAAGGTGATATGCGGGAAGCTCCATGACGAACGGAGCAGGATCTCCTGCAAACATCTTTGTTTTCTTGAGAATAATACCTGATATTATTACTGAAGCTACACCAATAAAGTATGCGGCAGGAGCTACCCAGACGCCACCCCATAAAGTATGACGGAAGAGTGCCGCCGTAATAAGTGCTATTATTGGCATCTTGGCTCCGCAAGGAATAAATGTTGTCGTAATCAGAGTCATCTTGCGGTCACGCTGACTCTCAATAGTACGGGATGCCATTATACCGGGAACTCCGCATCCTGATGCTACAAGCATAGGAATAAAGGACTTACCTGACAAACCGAATCTTCTGAAGATCCTGTCAAGCACAAACGCTACTCTTGCCATATATCCGCAAGCTTCAAGGAATGCCAGGAGCAGGAACAGGACGAGCATCTGAGGAACAAATCCGAGCACTGCACCGACGCCGCCGACGATTCCGTCGACCACAAGCCCGGTAACAAATTCGTTGGCACCTGCTTTCTCAAGAAGAGAGGATACAAGATCGGGAATTGAAGGGACAAAAACACCGCCTTCAACTTCATCCATTCCGGGCGATGTGAACTCGCCTTCCTCATCAAGTGCGCCTGATGCCGTAAGAGGTTCTGACAGATCAAAGCCTTTCTCTGCAAGCTCATCGGCAAAGAAACCGTAGTCTTCTTCGAACGCGCCGAAATCAGCTTCTTCGAAGTCACCCTGAAGATTCTCGGCACCTGATATATCCTGTACAGCAGCAGCATCTATCACTGCCTTGACATCATCTGTAAATACGGATTCACCTGCCCACTCATCGACCATCGCGTCGTATTTGGACTGACCAATCCCGAACAGATACCAGCCGTCACCGAACAGGTTGTCATTCGTCCAGTCTGTCGCCCATGCACCTACCGTGGACATCGATATAAAGTATACGAGCCACATGATAACAGCGAATATAGGCAGCGCCATGAATCTGTTCGTTACGATCTTGTCAATCTTGTCAGATGTTGACAGTGAAGCCTTATTCTTCTTTTTGTAGCAGCTCTTAATGATCGAAGCGATATAGACGTATCTCTCATTTGTAATGATTGACTCCGCATCGTCGTCGAGTTCCTTCTCTGCGGCAGCGATGTCTTTCTCGATATGCTCGAGCTTATCCTTGGAGATACCGAGTTTGGTGATTATCTTCTCATCTCTCTCGAAGATCTTGATCGCATACCATCTCTGCTTATCGGCAGCCATGTCATGTATCGCAGCTTCCTCAATATGAGCCAGTGCATGCTCGACAGGTCCGGAGAAAGAGTGAGGCGGAACTGTCTTTGTTCCCTCTGCTGCCTTGACTGCTTCCTCTGCCGCTTCCATGATCCCCGTTCCCTTGAGTGCAGAGATCGCAACAGCCTTACAGCCCATCTGTTTACCGAGCATGTCAAGGTCTATGGTATCTCCGTTCTTGCTAACAAGATCCATCATGTTGACGGCCATGACAACCGGGATACCCAGTTCCGTAAGTTGCGTGGTGAGATAGAGATTACGCTCCAGATTAGTACCGTCAACTATGTTAAGGATTACATCAGGATTCTCATCAATGAGATAATTACGGGCCACGACCTCCTCGAGAGTGTATGGTGATAACGAATAGATACCCGGAAGATCGGTGATCGTTACACCGTCGTGTTTCTTGAGCTTACCTTCCTTCTTCTCCACCGTTACGCCAGGCCAGTTACCGACGAACTGATTGGAGCCTGTGAGGGCATTGAACAGGGTAGTCTTACCACAGTTCGGATTGCCCGCTAAAGCGATCTTAATGTTCATGTATTATGTTCCTTCCTTCTTTGTTTATTCAACCTCAACCATCTCTGCATCAGCTTTGCGCAGCGACAGCTCATATCCTCTTACCGTAACCTCTACCGGGTCACCGAGAGGCGCAACCTTGCGGACATAGATCTCAACGCCTTTTGTGATGCCCATGTCCATAATCCTGCGCTTAACGGCACCTTCGCCGTGCAGCTTTACAACCTTACAGGTCTGCTTTACCTTCATGTCTCTTAATGTCTTCATATTTCCCTCCTGTGTATATTTAGACCATGATCTTCATTGCCATCTCTTTGTTCAGCGCGATCCTAGACTCTTTGACCTTGATGATCACATTGCCCTCAGTCACGTTAATGAGCGTGATGTTCCCGCCCGGAACGATCCCGAGGTTCTCAAGATGGCGCTTAACATCCGGGCTTCCGCCAACCTTTCTTACAATCTGTTCTTCTCCACTGTCTGCTACCAGTATCGGCATCATTTCCGCTCCTTTCGCACAAGTTAGTCTACGCTAACCCGCGCCGCAAAAAAAATTACTTCCCGAACAAACCGTGCTTCACATAGGGTTCAATACTCATCCCGGTGACAATATATCCCGCGCCTTCAATGGCAGTTCTTACTTCTGACTCATCTACCGGCCCGTCAAATATGAAGGTCGTAAGCTTCTTTTTGCGTGATGATCTGATATTCTTCGCACCCGGATACAGACGTCTGACAGAGTCATTTACATGTGCCTCGCACATACCGCAAGACATTCCCTCAACGCTCACTTTAACCTGCTGCATCCGCGTTTCCCTCCTGCTAAGCAACTTGTTAGTAATTGCTAATTAGCAACCGCTAACATTATATAACTGTCTTATCAGATTGCAAGTTTTTTTTTGAACCCGCAGCTGCTTGTATCCTTTTTCCGCAAGATTTTAAAAATCTTCCGTAAATTTACGGAATGATTGCCGTTTTTCTTCGGAAGCAGTGACGGCAATAGCGAGTGCATGAGGCAGCAAGCAGTCCGGCTTTGTGTTCTCTGTACAAGTTGCCCGCATACGCAAAAAAGTGCTCAACTTAATTGGATCTCTGTGCAGATTTATCTGCTTGCATAACAGAAATATGAATGTATCATTATATCTATGACTATTGACGAGACAATTAAGCGTATCAACGAACTGGCACACAAGGCCAAGACCGAAGGACTCACGCCCGCAGAGGTTGAGGAACGTGAGAAGCTGCGCAATATCTACAGGCAGAACGTGATCGGCAACCTGAGAGCGCAGCTTGACAACACTTCCATCAAGGAAAAGGACGGAACGGTCATAAGACTTAAGCCAGGGCGCTCCTGAGTACTTCCAGATTCTTCTCCATCACTGACAGATATGTTGCTCCGCTTGCCACATCGGAAGATGTTGTTCCCTGCATGGAATCAAGCGTAAGTATCTGTTCGTTTTTGTCTGTTGTATTATCAACAATCGTCTTGGCAATGCTCTTGTCTCCGCCCTCTATCGTAAGCACGGCGTTAAGATCGAGTTCATTTACTTTGTTTGCCAGGAAAATAACCGTATCGAAGCTTGCCTCCGTCTCGGCTGAGCATCCCTTGAAAGCGGCATAATAATCAAGTCCGTAATCATCTGTCATATATCTGAACGGGAATCTGTCACCGAACAGCAATGTCTTCACTCTGCCGCCTTCTGCAACCTCCTTATACCCGGCATCAAGTTCCGTCAGCTTCTTTGTATAAGATTCGAGATTGGCCTCATACTTGCTCTTATTATCAGGATCGAGTTTAATAATCTCTCCGGCGATCTTATTTACAAGCACCTGAGCATTCTTAAGCGACAGCCAGATATGCTCATCGTATTCAACCTCCTCTTCACCTTCTTCCTCTTCTTCCTTCTCCATTCCCTCGACTTCCTCTTCTTCCTTCAAAGATTCGCCGAGCACATCAAAGAGATCAAGTACAACCATCTTATCGTTAACAGCTCCCTTGAGAACATCATCGACCCAGGCATCAGACTCACCTCCGACGTATATGAACATATCACAAGAAGATACCTTGACTATATCCTGCGCGGTCGGCTGAAAGCTATGCAGATCGACGCCGTTATCAAGGAGCATCGTAATCTCCACATTATCAGAATCACCGACGATACTCTTCACCCAGTCATACTCAGGGAAAATGGTGGTAACTATCTGGATCTTTTTGCCCGATGATCCGGGAGCAGTGTTGCATGCTGCAAATACTCCGGTCAGCATTACAAGCATTACGATAATGGAAATATATTTCTTCATATGGTCCTCCGTTAAAAGCAAAAATGAAAATCATTTTCAATTTTATTGACGCACCTCCTTTTTGTCAAGCATAAATACGAGTATCACGGACACTTGATTATCTATAGATTGTTATCTATTATTTAATTCAGATAAATCATATCAAAGGAGATCCGGACAATGGCCGGCGTTGCAAAAACTCTTACTCTCGCGAACGGGATCACTATTCCCTCAATAGGATTCGGAACATGGCAGACTCCAGACGGCGATATTGCAGCAGAATCCGTTAAGAATGCGATTGAAGCAGGCTACCGTCACATAGATACAGCTCAGGCATACGGTAACGAGGCCGGTGTAGGCGAAGGAATAAGAATGAGCGGTATTGACAGAAGCGAGCTTTTTGTCACCACGAAGCTTACGAATGATAACCATACATATGAACTGACGAAATCGTCTTTCAAGAAGTCGCTTGAAGACCTCGGTCTTGACTATGTTGACTTATTCCTGATTCACTGGCCGCGACCTCTGAGATTCAGGGATAACTGGCAGAGGGCCAATGAAGAGACATGGCGGGCTATGGAGGAGCTTGTTGATGACGGCAGGATCAGAGCAATTGGTCTGAGCAATTTCCATCGTCATCACATAGATGCACTCCTTCAGACTGCAAGGATAAAGCCGGTTGTTAACCAGATAAGATTGTGCCCGGGCTGCACCCAGGATGAACTTGTAAACTACTCAAGAGAATGCGGCATGATGCCGGAAGCATACAGTCCTCTCGGAACCGGTAAGATATTCAACGTGGATGAAGTGAAGGCGATGGCTGACAGATACGGCAAAAGTGTTGCACAACTCTGCATAAGGTGGAGTCTCCAGATGGGTTTTATCCCTCTCCCGAAGTCGGTCAATGCTGACAGGATCAGAGAGAATCTTGATGTGTATGATTTCGAGATCTCTGCAGAGGACATGAATATCCTTACAGGACTTACAGAATGCGCAGGCGGAGCTCCCGACCCTGATAACATGCCGTTCTGATTGTGCATTTGTACCAAACATATCAACAATCTTTATAGAATCGATAATCACTCCTTTTGGTAGAATTAAGAGATAATCAATATCCGAGAGGAGTGATTTCATTTTGCCCTGTAAATATGATGTTATAGTAATCGGCGCCGGCAATGGCGGTCTTATGGCTGCTTTGCGCGCCTCCAAATTAGGTCTCAAAACACTCGTCATTGAACGTAATAACACGGTCGGCGGAGCAGCTGCAAGTTTTGTGAGAGGAAGGTTCGAATTTGAAGCTTCCCTTCATGAGATGCCCGACTTCGGTCAGGGCGAACTTCGCGGCAATCTGGGCAGGCTCTTCGATGAACTGGGGATCAATGTCAACATGGTTCAGCTGCCTTACGCATACAGACTCGTAGTCGCACCCGGGGATAACATAGAGTTCGATGTCACCGTACCTCACGGACGAGGAAGATTCACCGAATTTATGGAGGGTCAGTGTCCGGGGATAAAGCCGAAGATAGATCTCATATTTGATGCAGCCGAAGAACTTGAGAGAGGTCTTGCATATAACGGCAAGATGAGAGGCAGACCCGATCCGGCCGTTCTCAAGAGCGACTATTCATCTTTCTGCAAGCTTATGAGCCTGTCTGCCGGTGAGTTTTTCAGAGTTATCGGACTGCCGCAGAGAGCGATCGATATAATCGGTGCTTACTGGCCTTATCAGGGATCCGACCTTGATACGATCGATGCGTCGAGATTCATACTCATGATCGCCGGATATTTCGGAGGAGGGGCATATATCCCGTCGATGACGTCGCACGAGCTGGCCAATGCCATCGAGAAGCGCGCCAGGGAATGCGGATGTGATTTTATATACAACCGCTCAGCAGTGTCTATAGGGACGAAGAACGGCGCAGTCGATTCGGTAACACTGTCAGACGGGACAACATATCAGACATGTGCGGTTATCTCGAATGCTTTCCCCGATGACGTATATGCAAAGATGCTGGACGACAAGTCACTGATCCCGGAATTCGAGCTCCGCAAGGCAAAGGCACGCAGGCTCGGATTCAGAGGATTTGTAGTATACCTCGGACTGGACAAGTCACCTGAGGAACTCGGCATCAGGGATTACAATGTTTTCCTCAATTCCACAACAGACACTTCGGTCCTGTTCAAGCACGCAAGTTCGCCTTCGCTTCTTGAAGACCCGGCAGATAATATCACATGCACCTGCCTCAATATTGCAAGACCCGACTGCTCTCCCGAGGGGACTACACATTTCGCGATCACCATGGCTCTCGCATCGGATGCATGGGAGAAGGTTTCCGTTGACGATTATCAGGGTGCCAAGCGGAGAATGGCAGTCAAGATGATCGACCGTGTCGAGAAGGTGCTCGGATATGACCTGAGGAACAACATTGAAGAGATAGTAACTGCCTCACCTTCAACGTTTGCAAGGTATATGGGCACGCCTCAGGGTTCGATCTACGGATATCATTCGGACGTTTGGGACGGCATGAGCGCAAGGACTCTTGCAGGAGGCTCGGAGCAGACCGTACCGGGACTGTTCTTCTGCGGTGCACACGGCAACAGATTGTCGGGCTTCCTCCCCACTCTCGCAGGCGGTGAACAGATCGCTTATCCCGTCATGGGTTATGTTATGGGAGGTGGTAAGCAATGAGTTCAGAGAACCTCAGAAATGTGTTGGATAAGGTCGATATCGGTCGCTTTGATCAGATAATCCCTGCAAGACGCGCTCAGATTGCCAAGTCGGCGGCAGAGATGCCCCTTGCCGGAGATAAATACAACACGAATAAGACAGCTGCAGCACTTCATCCCGCTTCACAGGCAATGACAGTTGCGGATGTGAAGGATCTGCCCAGCGCTAAGGTATTCCGGCTTAAGTCTGATTCGCCCGCTCCGTTCGCTGCCGGCCAGTACATCAGCGTTGATGCGGTGATAGGCAGCACCGTTACTGCCCGCCCTTATGCTATATCATCGTCGCCTGCCGATACGGCGAAGGGCTTCTATGAGATAACCGTAAAACGTGTCAGGGACGGATTCGTATCATCTTATATCCTCGATAACTGGAAGGTCGGAACTACCGTTACATGTTCTGCACCGGAAGGTGAGCTTTACTATGAACCCTTAAGAGACAGCAGGTACGTGGTGGGGCTTGCGGGCGGCTCGGGAATCACTCCCTTCCTGTCCATGGCAAGAGCAATACGTGACGGCGTCGAAGACTTCGATCTGACACTTCTCTACGGATGCCGCCGTGAGGATGAGATACTGTACCGTGAAGAACTTGATGAACTGGCAAATAGCGTCCCTTCTTTCCGTGTTGTCTATGTACTGTCAGACGAGACGAAGGACGGATTCGAGAACGGTTTTCTGTCTTGCGAACTGATAAACAAATACAAGCCTTCTGAAGATTATACTGTTTTTGTATGCGGTCCTGCCGCAATGTATGAATACGAGCGCAGAGAGATCGCAAAGCTCGGACTGCCGGCAAGACGTGTCAGATACGAAGCAGCAGGAACACCTGCCGCACCGGACGGAACGTCTGCTCAATATACGATTACCGTTGATCTTCCTGATAAGCGGATAAAGATACCGGCCAAGTCGGATGAGACTATCCTTACGTCTCTCGAACGTTCTGGGATCAAGACAAAGAACCGCTGCCGGAGCGGTGAATGCGGGTGGTGCAGAACCCGCCTCAGATCCGGTGATATCTATGCTCCCGAGTCCGCTGAATCGAGGCGCAGATCAGACGTGGAATACGGCTTCATCCATCCATGTGTGACCTTCCCCCGCAGCGACTTGCATATAATGGTCGACACCGACCTTGGAGAAGTAAAAAGAGAGGTAAAAGACATGAAGAAGAAAGAACGCAAGATGGGCCTGATCATGGCGATCATCATCTCACTCGCAATGGGTGTGCTTGTTGCATTCCTGATCCCCAAATTCAACCCTCAGGCAGCTGAACAGCAACCGGTAGCAATACGTTACATCTCTAATATCCTGATGTCAGTTGTAACCGGTATCATCGTCGCATTTATCGTCCCTCTGGGCAGGATAGGCAGAGCCCTGACAAAGAAGGCAAACGCCAATCCGCCTTCCATGAAGTTCACGCTCCTGAACTCCATCCCTATGGCTGTTGGCAACACTCTTATCGTCAGCCTTGTCTGCAGTCTTGTCGGAGTTCTCATGGCACGTTCCCACATGCCTCCGGAAGCCCTGGCCAATGTACCGCCCTTCCTTCCCATGTGGCTCGTCAGCTGGGCTCAGCTTCTCGGACCGACATTGGTCGTCAGCTATATCCTTGCTGTTCTTCTCTCGCCTTTCGTAAGCCAGGCAGTCGGCCTCGGCGGACCTCCGACAGGCGGAGATATCCCCAGGGACAACAGGTAAACCTGTAATTCATAAACGGGATCATTTAGCAGGGACTGCCATTGTGCAGTCCCTGTTTGCTGTACGGCTTCTATGAACTGTAATACTCCCCCACAAGGCTCCTTAATCCGAGAGCCTTCATGTCCTCATAGCTTACGCGGAACCGCCCTTTGCCGTGCGTTCCGCTCACAAGATACCTCACGCAATCCTGCGCGTAATGATCGATCACCTTCAGGCTCCTGTCGGTGTTGATCACCGGGAAATACCACTTGCTCCATGTCAGCTCATTGTCGCTCATCTCATCAGCCGAGTGCTCAAAAAGCTTGCTGTTGAATATCCTGATGAATGCAGAAGCTCCTCTTACCGGGAGCTCCCCCTTTCGGGCTGTCCAGCGCATCAAAGCACGCATCTTGCGGCGCATCTTGGCCTTGATCTTGAGGACAGATGCCGGGGCGATATCGATCACACCGGCGCGGTAGCAGAAGCCAAGGAACACCCAGCCTTCACCGGGAGTACTGTAAGACTCCTTGTCCGGATTGACCGTAAGCCCCCGTGAGGCAAGATACTCCCTTACATACAAAGCATGCCTGCGGACCTCATCCTCAGACCTTCCGAGGATCAGGATATCATCCGAATATCTGGCATAGGGAATGCCGTGCTCATAAAAATAACGGTCCAGTTCACGCAGATACAGGTTTGCAAAAAACGATGCCTGCGGAGTGCCTGCCATGATCCCTTTGTTCTCGGTAATTACGGTATCGCCGTCTATTACACGGGGCTCTTCCAGGAGATCTCTCAGGAAACCTGACAGCACCGGATCGTCACTCATCACATGTTCCAATTCGGGGATAAGTTCCGCTACAGGAATTGAATTAAAGTAATTGCTTATATCGACCTTGTAGGAATACATACGGTCCACGCCTTCGAGGCCCGTCAGATAGCGCAACGCATCTTTGACTGTCCTCCCCGGTCTGAAGGAATACAGATTCGGACAGAACAGATGATCGTACCTCCGGAGGAGCAAATGCGTCATGAGCTTCAGGACGATATTCTCGTCATGGGGATAAGTGTATACCGTCCTCTTTTTGGCGGATGACATCTTGCTGATAACAGACTTGCGCGGAATAGGAAACGGAACGCCGCTATTTATGTTCCTGCAAACATCCGCATAACGCCCTTCGTCGATAAAACTCCTCAGAACTTTAATAAATCGTTTGGTGCAGCTAAGCGAAGACTTGTATTCGCAAAATCTCTCCCAGCTTGCGGGGCTTGCAAGTTCATCGATCAATGACATTTCTCCACCATATAAAAACAGAAAGAGGAATCATTAAATTCCGTATATATACGGAATATACCAGACCGTACATGAACCTGCTGCCTGCGAAGCGTTTATAACGGTTCATGCCTGATCCGCCACAGGCGCCCCGAAAGGGCATCCTCTTTCTGTTTTTGACTTGTATTGCAGGCCTATTAGCCTGACAGGACAATTATACCATGTCAGATCACTCTGACAGAGATATTATTCTCCTTTATGAAGGACAGGATACTGTTCTTATTCTCAGCATTGGTAAATATGATCAATCCTGATTCCACAGTCTTTGGAAAGAAGACGATGCACTTGTCAAATGATCTGACGAATGCGATCGAATCCCACTTGAGCCTGACCTGCTGAACTCCGTTCATGTCATCTTCTATCCCATCTTCATCGAGCGTGAACACGCTCTTGCCGGCCGACTGAGCCATCTTATTGATCCTCTGCTTATAAATAATGATCGCAAAAAGGCATAGGAACGCCACAAGTCCGTCGAGCGACAGAGCAACTATGTCAAGGTAGCTGAAACGCCACAGGAATCCCACTGCAAGGAGGATCCCGCAGAATATTGCGATCAGTATAAGTCCTATTATCTGCTGCTTCAGAAAGTTCTTTAACCTGCACTCCGGATTCTTCTGAAGATTCCTGTAATTCGCCATTATGTTGGCTACTTCCCCGAAATACTCCTTATCTCCGTGCTTGTCATGCTCGAATCTCAACATGGTCTGGATCTCCCTCTTGTTAATAATCTTTATCAAGTATAACACATACTCAAAATAAAACTGCCTCATCACATGATGAAGCAGTTTTCCGTTTATGCCACCGCCTCAAGCGGAACATCGATAAAGGCGATCCCTGCAGGGTTGTCCCTCAGCTGTCTCCTCGTCAGTTCCAGATATCTGACGGCCTCCCCGGAAGACATGGCACATCCGTATCGCCTGTCTCCCTTAGTCACGATAAGTCCGCAGCCTTGCGCTTCACTTATCATGCCGTAACTTATGTCTTTTACATCGTTTATCATAACAAGCTTGCTGTCGCTGTCACTGTAACAGATACTCATGTTGAGATGTCCTCCTTTCGAGCTGCTGAAGTGTTCCTGATATATGCGCTCAGGCAACGCTGTCAAGTGCAACATCGCCGCTGACCGTGTCTACACTTACCAAGGGCATTCCCTTGATGCTTGAAGGAAGTGAGATATCGCCTGATGTTGTGTCAACGTCGAACTCGTGCTCACCTGCTACTGTTCCCTTAACGTCGCCGGATGTAGTGGAGATGTCGATATTGTCTGCATTGATCGCAGTAACGGTAACTTCGCCGCTGACCGTTGATACTTTTGTTGTGCCGGCCGTTACATTTGTGAGAGTTACATCGCCTGATGTAGTATCGATGTCAACCGTTCCGTTTACGGAAGTTCCGCTGAGTGATACCTCTCCGCTTATCGTATTGAAATCCACTCCGGAACCGCTTACATTAGCAGCCGTGATGTTTCCGCTTGTTGTATTCACATTGACACCGCTTACCATCTTGCAGAGTGCCGAGACATCGCCGCTCACCGTGCTTATCACCGTACCGTCGAAGCTGTAGTCCCCGGGAACATTAACATCGCCGCTCACCGTGCTGACATTAAGAGACCCGTATTCACCGGCGGGGATATAGACTGTTGTAACGATCTCCTCAGTGCTGGTATTCCACCAGTTGCCGATATTGATCCTCAGCCACCAGGGTGTATTATCCTCATCCTTATAAACGATCTTCAGCGTATCTCCGGATACATCGATCTTGTGCTTATAATTGTCATTGTCATAGTACTCGATCTTCACCTGTCCGTCTGCTGAGGGCTTGAACACTACATCTGCAGAGACCTCTGACACATCGATGTTGCTGAATTTGTCTGTCACGACCGTCTCCTGCTTTGTGTACTTGCCGCCGCCGAGTCCGCCCTTGCCGGCTGCCGTGATCGCTCCGACCACTGTAAGTCCTATGCCTGTTACCACCAGAATGATCGCCGTGATCAATACTATCTTTGCTGCCTTGCTCATATCTTAAGCCTCCTTATTTTTTCTGCTTATTATCTTTCCCTTGATCCATTTACTGAACTTCCCGACAAGCTCTATCATCCACACCGTCAATGCCTTGGCCGGGAAGAACAGGAGCATTGCAAGTCCCATTGCGAAGACCGCTACACCCATCTGCATGACTATTGCCGTGTCTCCGCCCATAATCAGTGTCGTGATCGAAGCAACCAGTGTGACGATTCCCGCAAATCCGAGTGCTGCAACAATTATGAAGAACGCGATCACCAGAACTGCAAGTACAATCACAAATGTAAGTGCCAGGATACCTGCCGTAAGCATCAGAGGGAACCAGAGCGGGAATCCCAGTACCAGCAGTACTATCTCCCAGGCCTTGAATGACTTCTTCGGCTTGGCTTTGGCCTGTGCCTTCATGAGCTTGGGAAGCGGCATATCCATCAAGATCTGATTTGCTATCTCGTCCGGTGTACCGATCGCCGCAACTGCCTGATCCTCGGTCAGTCCCTCCTCCATCCTGTCGCTTATCGCTTCCTCATAAAACTCCAGAGCCTTATTAATGTCTTCTTCGCTCAAGCCCTTGAGCTTCTCTCTGACTGCCTGCAAAAAATCGTTCCTGTTCATGCTGCATCCACCTCTCTGACTACATAATCGTAAATCGCCATCACTTCTTTCCATTCCTCCGCGAAAGCCGTGAGCCTCTGCCGTCCAACATCCGTTATGTGGTAGTACTTCCTCAGTCTTCCGTTGTGTTCCACCGAGTTAACGGTCAGGCATCCGGCCTCCTCAAGCCGTCTCAGGATCGGATAAAGAGTGGATTCCGATATTGTTAGATACGGCTTGATATCTTTGATGATCTTGTAGCCATACGAATCTTCAGTCTTAATGGCCGCAAGAACCAGGATATCGAGCAAACCTCTTTTGATCTGTGCATCCATGTCTAATACCTCCTAACGAGCTATACTATACGACACGATGTATCCCGTGTCAAGAGGTATTTTGTAAGACGATGTATTTTGTGGAGCGAGGCATAGGATGCCACAAGCGGCCTGTATCCTTGATCGACAGACATAAGAATTCTGTTTCCGCGTTTTTTTAAAATCTTTCCGCGAAAAATGCGGAAAGATTCTTGATATTTGCGGATTCCGCAAGATTTCAGATTTTTTCCGCAATTTCTGCGGAAAAAATGCCGTTTTCCTGCGGAAACGCCGGCCGGTACCTGTCTGTATCATCTTCCAAATTTACTTTCCAAAAAACAACAGACCCTTGTAACGAAGTGTTTACAAGGGTCTTAGTGGAGCGGGATACGAGGCTCGAACTCGCGACTTTCAGCTTGGGAAGCTAACACTCTACCAACTGAGTTAATCCCGCACAGCCGACATATAGAATATTAAATCATACGTCACCCTATGTCAAATGCCGGAGCCAGCACTATGTAAGGTGTGGATGCAAATTTCAGGAAATCATCTGTCAGTTCATGTCTGACATTACCTTTAATATATGGGATCCAGTGTTGCGAATCTGAGAAATTGGCCCAGAAAAGCATATATGCGACCTTGTGACGCGATACTATCTCCCCCGTCGCCGTAAACCATTCACGGGGATTTCCTGACGGAGCGAGTCCCTCATAGTAGCAAATACCGGAATCGAGCATCCTCAATCCGATCTCTGTCACAGCAGGAATAATGCCATGTTGTCCCGCAATTGAACATAGTTTTTCCAACGAAGAATCCAGCATTTGTGCATATCCGTCGCCGTCAGCGGGTTTGTCGTGGTATAAGTCAATTCCTATGATATCTATAACATCGTCGCCGGGATATCTGGCCATATAATCATCGCAGTCGATGACAGGTCCGTTGGGTGAATAACAGTAGGCAAAACTTGTTACACCGTGCTGTTCCAGGTAGGATACTGTGTATCGGAACAGTTCAATGTATTCCCCGTCAGTAATATGAGGTCTTCCCCACCAGAACCAGTCACCGTTGCACTCGTGGAAAGGCCTGAAGATCATGGGTATCATCTCGCCGTGCACATCTACGCACTGGCCTGTGAATTCGACGATCATGTCAAGGAACTTAAGGTACTTGGCATTGAGGTCGCCGCCCGGCATTATCCTTCTGCCGCAGTTGTCCGCCGTATTATTTGGCGAATAGTCATAGAATGTGTCAGGGCCGCCGAGCGAGAAGTTTGGCATGTGGGATGACAATGTGATGATGCAGCCCTCTTTGTGGAGATTCTTGACTATCTTGATGAGGTCGTGCATCTTGCCCTCATACCCGAGAAAGCTCAGCGTGTCTATACCAACTACTGCCGGCATCCTTCCGGTTATGCGTTTAACATCCGAATCCGTGCCATCGTGCACATCAATACTGATACCGATATGGCCGGCGTTCTGATGACCGAGAAGGATCTGATCTCTGTCCGTATATGACCTCAGCAGTTTAAGCATTTTATCCACAGAGGCAAGTCTTCCCTCCCGCATTGTAATCACCCTCCGGTCTTGTATTTCTTCTGAAAATCTCCAAACGGGTCGTTAATGTCGCTGATGTCGCCACCCAGCTTCTGGATCGATGACATCATCTCATAGAACAGCTCGCGGCTGATATTATCCTGATTGCGGTTGATGTAATTCTTGAACATCTTGACAGCGCGGTCGTCACCGTAGTCTGCAAGACAGATTACGGCGTAGATCTTATTCTTCATATATCTGAAGGCACGCCTCAGTTCATCGTAGATCACATCGCTCTTATTCTCTTTGCCGATGGCCGTCAGCATGATCACCAGGTCCTCACAGGGACCCGTCATGCCTTCTTCCGCATGGATCTCGAGCTCGTCGATCAGCAGCGGAACGGACACTTCGGGGAATGCTTCAATATACTCTGATATAGATTCAGCAACAAAATCCCTTACCTGGGGATAGCTCATGAATCTGTCGAGGATGGCCTTCACAAATGCGGGCTCCTCCATCTTGATTAGCACATCAAGTGCTGCTCTGACCTTCTGAAATTCTATCTCGAATACTGAATCATCATCCTTCAGTTCCTCTTCGGTCCATGCCGCATTGCCGATGATGGCGGAGCAGTAATCGCAGATGCGGTCTCTGTTGCCGGAGGTCGCCATGCTTTCGATAAGGCTCTGCGGAACTCCCCTGTCGAGATTGAGCGCCGAATACTCAAGTGCCTCGCACAGTTCCTCAAAGTTCATCGCCTCGAAAACATCCCTCAGGCTCCTGCCGCCCAGCTGCTCATCGGGTTCGTTCTCAAGTTCATATGTCGCATCGTCAGTAGCCTTGGTAGCCAGAGCCTGTAACCTCTGTTCGAAGTCCTCCCCGGCTTCACTGTTCTTATTCATAAGCTCGTCTGAATACTGATCTATCGTCTGTTCGAGTATCAGTTTGGACAATTCGTCGTAACGCTTAAGAACGGATACTATCTCTTCTCTCATATATGGAAATGCCCCTTAAGATCTGTTAAGAAAGAATAGCCTTATCATTCGAGAACTCTTCGCCTGATGCCTTCTCAAACTCGTTGAGAAGATCCTTTACGGTAAGTCTCTTCTTCTCTTCTCCTCTTATGTCAAGGATTATATTGCCGTTATTCATCATGATCAGCCTGTTGCCGTGAACGATCGCGTCGTGCATGTTGTGGGTGATCATGAGCGTAGTCAGATGATCTCTGTTAACGATCTTCTCCGTCGTCTCGAGGACAGTTGCGGCAGTCTTGGGATCAAGTGCTGCAGTATGCTCGTCGAGCAACAGGAGCTTAGGCTTCTGAAGAGTAGCCATGAGCAGCGTGATCGCCTGTCTCTGTCCGCCTGACAGAACACCAACCTTGGATGTAAGACGGTCTTCAAGGCCCAGGTTGAGTTCTGCAAGACGCGCTCTGTATTCTTCCCTCTGCTTCGAAGAGATGCCCCAGACAAGTCTTCTGCTGTGGCCTCTCCGAGCTGCAAGTGCAAGGTTCTCATCTATACCGAGAGCTGATGCCGTACCGGTCATGGGATCCTGGAAAACACGTCCGATATAGGCTGCACGCTTATAATCGGGAATACCCGTGACATCTGTATCGTCTATCATTATCGTACCCGAATCAACAGGCCATACTCCCGCGATCGCGTTGAGGAGCGTGGACTTACCTGCACCGTTGCCGCCTATGACGGTAACAAAATCACCTTCCTGCATAGTCAGGCTGACACCGGTCAGAGCTCTCTTCTCATTGACCGTCCCGGGATCGAAAGTCTTGTGAACATCAATTACCTTAAGCATCTTGCTTACCTCCCTGGGAATTCTTGCCGGCCTTGCGGAATGAATTTGCCCTTGACTTCTTGATATAAGGAACGGCAAGGCATATTGCTACGATTATGGATGTGAACAGCTTCATCATGTTCGGGTCCATCTTGAGCCACAGAACAAGTGTATAGATGAAGTAGTAGACGATCGCACCGACCGCTATGAAGATCATCCTGAACGCGAAGTTCATTCTCTTGCCGAGTATGGCATCACCGATCACCTCTCCGATGATGACTGCAGCAAGGCCGATAACGATTGCACCGCGGCCGCTGTTGACATCGGCAAATCCTGAATACTGCGCAAAAAGGCTTCCTGACAGGGCAACGAGACCGTTGCTTAATGCAAGTCCTATAACCTTGTTGAGGTTTATATTGATTCCCTGTGCTTTACTCATCTGCGGATTGCAGCCGGTAGATCTTATGGACATACCGCGTTCTGTTCCAAAAAACCAGTAAAGCAGACCAATTATAAATGCGACGAAGCAGAGGCTTACGACGATCGCCATATTGACGTTCCTTCCGCTGATGATAAGCGAATTGAATTTGTCGGCACCTACAGGCGTGTTAGCCTTGAAGCCCATTATCGCAAGGTTGATAGAGTAAAGTGCATATTGTGTAAGGATACCTGCGAGGATGGCAGGGATACCGAGTCTTGTGTGAAGGAGTCCTGTTACGAGTCCGGCAATGAGACCGCATACAAAAGCGATCGGGACAGCAACAGCAGCAGGAACGCCGTTAACAATGAGGATCACAGTGACCGCACCGCCCGTGGAGAACGTACCGTCAACAGACAGGTCGGCTACGTCAAGTATCCTGAAAGTTATATATACACCAAGTGCCATCAATGCCCAGACCAAACCCTGCGATACACTTGCAGGGATCCTGGATAATAGTCCCATTATGTCCAGCGACTGGAAATACGCAGTTATTGCGTCCATACTAATTCAAACTCCTTTAGTACAAAAATTCGTCAGAGGGGAAATACCATTATTTCCCCTCCGGCGATAATTCTTGTTCAATTTTTGTTGATGTTGTTAAGATCAGGAATCAAGAGCAACATATCCCTCAGGGACCTTTACTCCGAGCTGCTCGCAGATAGCAGGATTGTACTTCTTAACAGGGTTGGGATAGTAAGCGATAGGCATTGTAGCGATATCAGCCTTACCCTCGAGGATGTCAGCAGCCATCTCGCCTGTCTTCTTGCCGAGACCGTAGTAGTCGATGGAGAGAGTAGCAACGCCGCATCCCTTCATGATTCCCTCTTCGCCTGCGATGATAGGTGTCTTTGCAGGGAGAGCTACGTTGTTGATAGCCTCTGTGCATGAAGCAGCCGTATTATCTGTAGGGATGTAGAGAACATCACAGTTGTTGCAAGCCTCGCCTACAACGCTCGTGATATCGTTGGAATCCGTGAAAGTATAGACGTTAACAGTCTTGCCTGCCTCCTCGAGGTATTTCTTAACAGTATCAGCCTGATACTTTGAGTTAGCCTCTGCAGAGCAGTATACGATACCTACTGTCTTGGAATCAGGGAAGAGCTCAGATACCATCTTAGCCTGCTCGTCGAGCGGGGGAAGGTCTGACGTACCTGAGATGTTGCCGCCTACAGTACCGTTGAAATCATCGATACCAAGCGCAACGCCGTACTCCGTAACTGATGTTCCGAGGATCGGGATCGTTGTTGTTGCCGTCTGAGCTGCCTGAAGTGCAGGTGTGGCGTTAGCCATGATAAGGTCAACGTTCTGTGATGCGAAATTCTGGCAGATCATTGTAGCCGTTGATGAATCGCCTGAAGCATTCTGTTCGTCGAAAACAACGTGATCAGCTCCAAGTCTCTCAATAAGAGCGTCCTTAAAACCCTTCGTAGCAGCATCCAGAGCCTCGTGCTGAACGAGCTGACAGATACCGATCGTGTACTTATCCTTCTTGGGCGCGCTGCCTTCGCTGCCGCTTGTTGCATTGTTGCAGCCTGCGATACCGAGCATCATAGCGCCTGCGAGGATAGCCGAAATGATTTTCTTGTTCATAACCGTTCTCCTAATTTATAGAATGCTTTACCGGACTAAAACGTCTGAAAAGCCTTGTTAATAATAATATGTTTTACTGTAAAGGTCAAACAGAAAGTTGCTCAAAACACACCAATTCACTTTTTGAACAGTCCTGCTATCCACTTATCAACGCCAAGCGACATCAGGAAGAGAACGAAGACAAGGATCGGAGCGATGAACCTTACCATGATACGGTACAGACCGGCACGGCCGAACCTCTCACCGTTTTTGGTTACTTCAGAAATAACATAGTCCGGCTTCTTGACCCATCCGATAAGAATGCATGTGGCGATGGTGACGACGGGCATGAGTATCTGATTACTTACATAATCCATGACATCGAGGATCTGACCATGTGAACCGTTGGGAAGCTTGACATCAAAGAAGAACACATTATATCCCAGGCACACCAGAAGACCGATAAGAAGGGCGATCACGGTCTCTATTGCAACGCTCTTCTTACGGTCTGCCTTGAATCCGTCCATAAAAGAAGCAACGACTGCCTCAAGAAGCGACATTCCGCTCGTGATAGCCGCGAACAGGACCATTCCGAAGAATACCGCACCTACTATAGGGCCAACCCACCCCATTGACATGAATACCTTGGGGAGCGTCACGAACATCAGTGAAGGTCCGGAACTCATGCCCTCCGGGCCCATGAATACATATACCGCCGGAATGATCATGACACCTGCAAGGAATGCTACCAGAGTATCAAAAAATTCAATCTGGTTGATCGACTTGACAAGATTGGCTTTGTCGGGAACGTAAGACCCGTACGCTATCATGATACCCATTGCAACGCTGAGGCTGTAGAATAACTGACCCAGGGCATCCATTACTATATTGCAGAATTTACTGATATCTACTCCTTCAAAGCTCGGGATGATATAGACTTTCAAACCGTCCCACCCTGAGATGGCTTTGCCGGCATTATCCTCACCCTTTATCATGAGCGAGAAAATTGCAATGACAACTACCATGATGATCAGTACAGGCATCAGGATGGTTGACATCTTCTCTATACCCCCGTTAACGCCGATAAATATGACAACGGCACACAGGATAGTAAAAATAACCATATAGATTATCGGTTCGAACTGCCCTGATATGAAGGAATCAAAGTATCCGTCAGCAACACAGTCCTCACCGTGTCCTGTCGCAAAAGCAACTAAGTATTTAAGCACCCAACCGCCTATAACACAGTAATACGGCAGTATGATAAAAGGGATAACACACGAGAATATACCGATCCAGCCCCAGCCCTTTTTGATGTCCCTGTAACTGGTTAACGGACTCTCCTTTGTCTTCCTTCCTATTGATACTTCTGTTGTAAGAAGAGCAAATCCGAAAGTAACTGCCAGAATCAGATATATAACGAGAAATAATCCCCCGCCATCCCTCGCGGCGAGATAAGGAAATCTCCAAATATTACCGAGTCCCACAGCACTGCCTGCCGCTGCAAGAACAAATCCGAGCGTCCCCTTGAAAGAGGCCTTTGAATTACCGGCCATAACACCTGCTCCTTACTGATCTTCGATGCAAAAAGAGCAAGGATCGGTATCCTTGCTCACTGTCTTCTGGAGGTACCACCCAGATTTGAACTGGGGAATGGAAGTTTTGCAGACTTCTGCCTTACCACTTGGCTATGGTACCGTTGCCGTAATATTATGCTAAATCGGCAGGCGTTTGTCAAGAAGATATAAGATATCTTCTCCCTCTATTTGCGGTCCATCGAGATATTGAGAATTATGCCGAACGAGATATAGTTGATCAGCATCGCTGTTCCTCCGAGGCTGATAAATGGGAGAGGGATGCCCGTGATCGGAAGAAGACCCACAGACATTCCCAGATTCTCGATAAAGTGGAACGCGAACGAGGCGCACAGGCCCGTTACCGTATATGACTGCGTCGGAAGCTTGGCACGGCTTGCTATAAACATGCACCTCGCCAGAAAGAAAAAAGCCAGGACAACTATCGTCGTCGTACCGATGAACCCCAGCTGCTCTGATACGGCCGTATAGATGAAATCACTCTCCTTGACAGGAACCGAAGTGAAGATCCCGGTATGGTTACCGGACAGACCGCCCGAGGCAATAGCCGCCTTGGCCTGAACAAGGTTATACTCGGCCTGAGGGTCTGAACCCGAGAACACCAGAGACAGGATCCTCGCCTTCTGATAGGGTTCAAGATAGAAAAACCACAGCGTGGGGGCAACAACTACGACACCTCCCGATATTGCCAGAAGGAAGTAACGGTATTTAACACCCCATACGAAAGATATACACACAAACGAGAAGACGATAACCATCGCCGTACCGAAGTCGGGCTGCATGAAGATCAGAAGCATGGGCGGACCATAGGCTGCAGCCAGATACAGGAGTCCGCGCAGATAGGATATCTTCTTGTCGTGCATCATTTCGAATATCTCGGAAGCGACCATGATAAGACCGATCTTCATGAGCTCGGACGGCTGGAAATTACCGATGACAGGGAGATTGAGCCAGGAATCGGCACCCCATGTGGCCTTGAGCGAGTATCCGTCGATCGGAACGAGGAGGAGCAGGAACAGTCCGGCACCATACAGAAGACGTCCGACAAGCTTGAGGAAGTGTGTATCAAGTATGGCGATTACCGTCGCTATGAACATACCTGCGACCGTAGCGTAGATCTGGCGGTAATAGTTGCCGGGATAATCTCTGTAACCGGAAGACAACACGCGCTGGAGCACGTAGAGTCCTATAACTGCGAGCAGAAATACCGGAACGATCAGATAATAGTCGATCTTCTTGCTGTACTCGTTATTGCGGAGCCTTACTATTCCGGATTTGCGGGTTTCCATCTTGATTATTCGGCACTGTCGGCCTCAGCAGTTCCGGATGTCTCAGAGACCTTTGAGACGTTCTTACTGCCGCCCCCCGCTGACTTGGAAGAACTCTTGCCGTTGAGGAATCTCTCGGGAAGAGGCCGGCGTTCGAGCTTCTTATAGTGCACCCAAGCGATATAGAGAAGACCACCGATCACCAGAACTACGGACAGGAGCTGGGATGCCCTCATGGGTGTTCCGGATATGTACAGGGAATCGGTGCGCAGCCCCTCAACGAAGAATCTTAATACACCGTATCCGATGAAATACATGGCAGATGTCTCATAAGCGTATTTGCTGTGCTTGCGCATATAGAACAGGATGCATACAAGGATAATATTGCCCAGTGACTCATAGAGGAATGTGGGATGAACCGGCATTGTCGGGTCAAGTGTCGGACAGTTTGACGACAGATACGACCTGATCTCGGGGGACGTCATGCCCCAGGGCAGAGTCGTAGTCGTTCCAAAAGCCTCCTGGTTAAAGAAATTCCCCCATCTTCCGATCGCCTGTCCCAGCGGAAGCAGAGGTGCAAGATAATCAATTACCGTTGAATACGGGATCTTGCGGATCCTGCACATTATAAAATAACCGAGCAGCACTGCTATGACGCCGCCGTAAATGGCAAGTCCGCCCGATCTTGTATCGAATATCTTGCCAAGATCCTTGGAATAGTAATCCCACTTGAATATAACGTAATAAATACGGGCACCTACGATCGCGCATGGAAGCGTGATGAACATCAGATCATAGACCAGATCGGGAGAGAAGTTATTCTTCTTCGCCTGTTTGACTGCAAGTAAGAAGCATGTCAGCATCGCCGCTGCAATGATTATTCCGTACCAGTACACCTCAAAACTGCCGATCTTGACAGCTATCGGATCTATATCAAGTTCGATTCCCAGTCCGGGAAAAGACAACTTATCGTGATTCATCTTATATCCTCTTATGCTATGAGTTTAACCGTGCTATTTTATCACACAGCACATGATGTTACAAATCACACATCAATCTGCTTATGACTTCCCTCGCCTTGAGCTTGTCCGCGTTAACTCCCGCCATGAGCTCCCCGGAAGATCCGAATCTCGTCTCGGGTCTGATAAAACTGATCAGCTCAACCTTTATCCTCGCTCCGTATATATCCTCGTCAAAATCAAATATATATGTCTCACATATGTCCGCATCCGCATCTTCGACCGTCGGTCTGAGACCTACGTTCGTTACCCCGTAAAGGATCTGCCTGCCCAAAGTGATGCGTGATACATAGACACCGCGCTTTACAACGATCTTCTCCTCCGGGATCAGGATATTTGCCGTGGGAAAGCCCAGCTGCCTGCCGAGTTCCTTGCCGTGAACAACTTTTCCGGAATAGCTGAAATATCTGCCGTCCGTCAGATTGGAATACATGTCTGCTTCGCCCTGCTTCAGCAGTTCACGGAGCCATGTGGAAGATACGATGCGCCCGTTCATTATGAGTTCTTTGCAGATTATTACGCCAAAACCGTATTTCGCTCCGCTTGAGGCAAGAATCGCCGCATCACCTGCAGCTCCCCTGCCGAACCTGAAGTCCTCACCGCAGAAGACGGTATCGGCACCCATCCTTACCATGATATGATCGGTAATGAAATCCTCCGCTTCCACGTCCTTTACCGTATTGTAATCAAGCACGAGCATCTCATCGACGCCAAGGGACGTCAGGATCTCCAGCTTCTCCTCCACCGTCGTCAGCTGGGAACCGTCTGATTTTGGGATATTGATAAAGGTCTGGACACATGATACGAGATTGTGTGCAGCAGCATATCTGACCATATCCCTGATGACCAATATATGTCCCGCGTGCACACCGTCAAAAAGCCCCAGTGCAACCGCCCTGCCGTGAGGCAGGAAAGGAAGGTCCTCCAACGTGTGTCTTTTGGTAAATCTGTCCATTAAGCAAACCCCCGGTCGATCCTGATAATGCCGTTATCCTGATATATCACTGCGATCAGCGCGCCGGAAGAAGACACTGCCTTGCAGAGCACTCCGTCCTTATGGTCAAAGCCGTCCAGAGCCTTTGCGGGGATCTTGCGTCCGCACCTGATGTCATCCGCATGCTTGTCAGACAGAACCGTCACCGGCATTGAATCCAAAGTAACAACGGGATCTGCAAATATATTTCTCCACGATCTGAGAGCATCTTCCAGTTCAGCAGGCGTAATGGCATTCTCCACATCGAAAGGACCGCATTTCAGCCTTCTCAGTTCCAGTGCATAAGCACCGAATCCCGACAGCTCGCCGGCATCGGTACATATGGTCCTGATATAAGTCCCCTTGGAACAGTGAACGGTAAAGCTTACCGCAACGCCATCATCACATACGGTCATGTCCGATATGTCCAGCGAATATATCTCTATCCTGTTGGGTTTGAGTGTAAATTCGACTCCCTGACGTGCAAGATCATACGCCTTGACACCGTTGATCTTCTTGGCAGAGTATTTGGGAGGGATCTGCTCCTTGCGGGATGCCACCTCATAAAGTGCGCTTTTGATCTTATCGGTATCTTCCCTGCCCGGACGACTGACATCAGTTATCACACCGTCTTTGTCACCGGTATCTGATGTTTTCCCGAACAGAGCGCGGCAGTAATATGCCTTGTCGTAATCGTCCGTATATCTCATGAACTTAAGGGCATCCCCTGCAAATACAGGCAGAAGACCTGTTGCAAAGGGATCGAGCGTTCCGCTATGGCCGACCTTCTTAATTCCGGTCACGCGTCTGACGGTCTTATCGCAATCGAAGGATGTCATGCCTGACGGCTTGTCGAGCAGTATTATCCCGCCATTCATCTGAGCCTCTCCGTTGCCTTGCGGATAACCGCTTCGGCAACTTCATCGATCGTGTGTTCCTCCGCGGGAAGATTGAATCCCGACGCTCTCATATGTCCGCCGCCGCCGAATGCCGTCGCAAAAGTGGAACAGTCGAAATGATCCTTTGATCTGAGGTTGCACCTGATACGCCCTTCCGAGATCCTCAGTACGACTGACAGTTCCACTCCTTCTATATCCCTCATCACCGACGGCATCTCATCGATCGCGGAATCATCCGCTCCGAACTGCCTGAAATCCTCTTCGTATGCTCTAAGAAGAGCGATCTGCCCGTCAGCATGGAACTCCACCTTGCTCCTGAAATGGGTCACCAGGTCAAAAACATTGCGCGGCTTCCTGTCAAACATGTTATAGCTTATATCGGAAGTCCGTGCTCCGAGCTCAGTCAGTTCTCCCGCACATACAAGAGTCTCCGGCATTGTATTCTTATAAGCAAATTTGCCCGTATCGGTCACGATGCCCGTCAGGAAGCACACGGCAGCTCTCCTGTCGATCAGCTTCCTGCCCGTCTTCTCCTCCAGCATCAGCGCGGTATAATAACAGAGCTCCGACGCTGATGACGCATCGCCGTCTATCCAGAACTGTTCGTCCTTAAGGCTTACGGACGCATGGTGGTCAATGATCAGAGGCTTCCTTCCGCACTCGAAGAACCTGCCGCACTTACCCATCCTGTGCGATTCCGAACAATCCGTCGCGAAAGGCATGTAATTGCTCACGCTTATCCTGTCTGCATAATCCATCGGATCGAAAACAAGATCATCCACTCCCATGTATTCCATGGAATCCGGGAGCTTCTCGCTTATGGCAACTCCGGCTTTATATCCTGCGTTGCGCAGCACCTGTGCCATTCCGCATGCAGCGCCGACGCAGTCCCCGTCCACATTCTTGTGAACGAACAGCAGAAATCCCTCGTGCGACAGTGAAGCCTTGATTATCTGACCGGCCATCCTGTCAGCGTGAACAAGATACTTATCCTTTATCATCGGTGTTACCGGTCCTCTTGCGCTCCGCTTCGCGTCTGATCTCCTCATCTCTTGCCAGTGCCTTGCCGATCGCTTCATCAAGCCTGGCTGCCTCATCGAGGGTATTATCGAGCTTGAAATGAAGTTCGGGCGCTACGCGGAGATTGATCTGCTTGACCATCTCACAGCGGATGAAGCCCTTTGCGTGCTCAATGGCACGCATGGCTTCCTTCTTTGTATCGTCATCGCCGAAGATCGACAGGAACGCAGTGCAGTGGGTCAGATCAGAACTCATCTTGGCCGCGGTAACCGTCGTCATAAAAGGCACGCGCGGATCACCGAGCTTGTTCTGGATTATGTCGGACAGTACCTTCTTCATCTGTCCTTCAACTATCTCAGCCCTATTGCGTCTCATGTTCTTGCAACCTCTTGGATCTCAAATGACTCGATTACATCACCGATCTTGATATCGTTGAATCTCTCGATGGACAGACCGCACTCGAATCCGGCATTAACTTCCTTGACTGCATCCTTCATTCTCTGTAGAGAGCCAAGGTGACCGGTATATACGACCACATCATCTCTGACAACGCGGACGCCGCAGTTGCGGACGATCTTGCCGTCGAGCACATAACAGCCTCCGATGGTGCCTACGCCCGATACCTTGAAGAGTTCGCGGACTTCAACATGGCCGAGAACGACCTCAACCTCGGTAGGTGCGAGCATACCCTTCATGGCGTTCTCAACGTCTTCGATAGCGTTATAGATTACGCTGTAGAGTCTTATATCGACATTCGCTTCCTTAGCCTTATCCAGGATCATCTGGTTAGGTCTGACGTTAAATCCGATGATGATCGCATTGGAGATATCTGCAAGAGATATATCAGACTCGTTGATGGCACCGACCGCATCGTGGATGACCTTGATCTTGACTTCATCATTGGACAGCTTCTCCATCGACTGCTTAACGGCCTCAACAGAACCCTGAACGTCTGCTTTGATAATGAGGTTGAGATCCTTGACATCACCTGCAGCCATCTGTGCCGCCAGAGTATCGAGGCTCATCTTGGAACTCTTCCTGATGTGCTCTTCTCTCTGCTTGATCTTACGCTTCTCGACGAGTGATCTTGCCATCTTGTCATCTGTTACGGCATAGAGGGTCTCACCTGCCTCAGGTACTTCAGGAAGACCTAAGACCTCAACAGGAATCGAAGGTCCTGCCTTCTTGATGGCGTTGCCCTTATCATCATACATGGCTCTGACATTACCGATCATGGCGCCGCATACGACGGAATCGCCCTGCCTCAATGTACCTCTCTGAACGAGGATAGTAGCTACAGGACCTCTGTTCTTATCGAGCTGTGCCTCGATGACGGCACCCTTTGCCTGCCTCGTGGGATCAGCCTTGAGCTCCATGACGTCTGCAGTGAGCAGGACCATATCGAGAAGATCATCGATACCCGTACCCTGCTTGGCGGAGATGGGAACCATGATCGTCGAGCCGCCCCACTCCTCGGGGATGAGCTCATAGTTGGACAGCTCCTGCTTAACCTTATCGGGATTAGCACCAGGCTTATCCATCTTGTTAATGGCAACGATAATCTCCGTTCCTGCTGCTTTCGCATGGTTGATGGCCTCAACAGTCTGAGGCATAACGCCGTCATCTGCCGCTACAACGAGTATCGCGATATCTGTGAACTGTGCACCTCTTGCACGCATCGTCGTGAAAGCTTCGTGACCGGGCGTATCAAGGAACGTGATCTGTCTTCCTTTTGTTCTTACGGTGTAAGCACCGATGTGCTGCGTGATACCGCCTGCCTCACCGGATACTACGGATGAGGATCTGATCTTATCGAGGAGGGATGTCTTACCATGGTCAACGTGTCCCATGACAACAACGACCGGCGGCCTGGGCTTGAGTCCCTCTTCGTTCTCCTCACCCTCGTCAAAGAGGATCTCCTCTTCGTTGACTTCCGTAATGGGCGTCGCGGAGATACCGAATGCATCAGCAAGCATGAAAGCAGTATCATAATCGAGCTCCTGGTTAATGTTGGCCATTACGCCGAGCTTCATGAGCTCCACGATTACATCCGAGCTCTTCTTGCCGATACCTTCAGCGAACTCCTTCACCGTGATGAAAGGAGGGAGCTGTACTTCCGTAATTGCCGAAGTCTGTATCTCTGCAGCCTGCTGGAAGGATTTCTTCTTCTTCTTCCTGTATGAATAATCGTCATCGTAGTCGCCATCCATACGTCCGCTGTAACGGCCCTGTGCCGCGCCGCTGCTCTTGCGCTTATCGCCCTTGCCGCCTTCTCTCCTGTCATCGGAGTTATTGCGCTTCTTTTCCTGAGCTGCACGGTCGGCAAAGTTTGCACGGCTCTTCTTGATCTCCTCGATCGGCTCGTCAGCCTTGGGCTTGGAAGGCTTCCTTGCCATGGGCCTTGAAGGCTGATCCTCATCATCCTTATCCTTTGCGAAAGGAGCACCGCCGCTTCTGGCAGGTCTTCCCGCACCATTGCCGCCGTAACCGCCGGGACCGCCTGAGCCGGGTCTGCCGCCGTAGGGTCTTCTGTCCCTGTTATTATCCCTGGGAATATATGTGGACTTCTTCACCACCTTCTCCGGAGGCGCGATAACAGCCGAAGACAGCTTGGTTTTTGCCGGAACCTTTGGCTCTTCTGTCTTAGGTTCTTCCTTAACAGGCTCTTCCGCCTTAGGCGCTTTGGGAGCTTCCTGCTCAGGTGTAGGTGTCTGAGCCTTGGCGCTTTCTTCCTTCACCGGCTCCTCCGGCTTATTCTCGGCCTTGGGAGCCTCCTTGACCTCAGGCTTTGCCTCTGCTGCTTCCGCAGGCTTCGTCTTCTTGGCAGTCGTTTTTTTGGCAGCCGGCTTCTCCTTGGGAGCCTCTGCCTCGGCAGCCTTCTCTTCGGAGGCCTTTTTTGTTGTCTTCTTTACGGCCTTCTCCGGAGCAGGTTCTGCAGCCTTGGATTCTTCCGGCTTGACTGTTGCCGCAGCCTCTTCCTTTATCTCGGGTTCCTTGGGCTGCTCGTCCTTTTTCTTGTGGACACGTCCGAGCTTGAGTTTCTTATTGCCTGATACTCCGCCCATAGTAAGTCCTGATCTATTCTCATTCTCACTCATTAATTATCGTCCTCCTCGTAGTCAGTCAGTTTCTTATCAAGTCCTTCGGCAAAGCCGTTATCCGTTACCGCCATGATGCCTCTCGGCGGTGATCCGGAAGCCGTCCCAAGCTCATCCATCGTAGCGAAAACAAACATCGGGACCTCATATGTTACATTCTCAGTCACCTTCCGGATCGTCTTGGGAGATGCATCGGACGCTGCGATCAGAAGTTTTGCCTTACCGGTACGCAGTGCACTGATAACGCTGTCCGCACCGCTTTCGAGCTTCCCGGCCCGCTTGGCAAGTCCGATGAAACGCAGTATGTTCTCCCTGTCCGTCATTAAGCCTCCTTTGCAGGCTGTGCCTTTGCCGCTTGTTCAAGGATATCCCGGGCAATTGATGACAATTCCTCAGAGGTTACCTGGTGACGGAGACCTTTTGCAAGCTTGCCGGACTTCTTAAGCTCAGCCTTGATGCACTCTTCGTTCCTGCAAAGATAGGAGCCTCTTCCGGCCACTCTTCCCGTCGGGTCGAACTTGATGTCTCCGTCGGGTGTGAGGACCACGCGGAGCAGATCCTTCTTGTCTCTCTTCGTCCTGCAGACAACACAGGACCTCTGCGGTATCTTCCTTGCCGGTGCCATTGCCTTATTATCCTTCGCTGTCTTCGCTTATGACATTACCTTCCTCATCATAAGCCGTGAACTGACCGATCACCTTCTGTGATGACTCATTGATATCGTCAGATTCCTTCTTAATGTCGATCTTATAACCGGTGAGCTTCGCAGCAAGTCTTACGTTCTGGCCCGATCTGCCGATAGCCAGCGTGAACTGGTCATCAGGAACTACAACGATAGCCTTCTTCTCTTCCTTGCCGTCCTCACCGATCACTTCCTCCATCTCAACTCTTACGACCTTGGCAGGCTGGAGAGCTTCGCTGATGAAGATACCCGGTTCGGGATTATACTCGATGATATCGATCTTCTCGCCGTTGATCGAATTCATTACGTTCTGTACCCTCTGACCTCTGGGGCCCACGAAAGAGCCCTTCGCATCAACATCGGGATTTCTGGATGCCACTGCAACCTTGGATCTTGAACCTGCCTCTCTTGCAACGTTGATGATCTCAACCTCTCCGTCCTTGAGCTCGGGTACCTCAAGTTCAAAAAGCTTCCTTACGAGCTCGGGTGTCGTTCTTGACAGGATTACGGAAGGCCTTCCGTTCTGCTCTTCAACGCCCATTACGAGGAACTTCATAATCTTGCCGGAGTCATATCTCTCATTCTTGATCTGGTCCTTCCTCTTAAGGATCGCCTCGGCTCTGTCAATGTCAACATACACGCCGCTGTTGTCCTTACGCAGGATTACGCCGGATGTGATATCGCCCATCTTATCCTTGAATTCCTTCTGTATCTTCTTGCTCTCAGCCTCTCTGAGCTTCTGCGAGATGGAGCTCTTTGCAGCGCCTGCAGCAAGTCTTCCCAGATTCTCGACCTCAATCGTGAGGTCGATCATATCACCGATCTCGAGATCCTCGTCCATTGACTTTGCATCTTCAATGGAGATCTCGTTGGCATCATCAAATACCTCCTCAACGACCTCAACCGTCTTATAAACACCTATCTCACCGGTCTCCCTGTCGATCTCCGCCGATACATTATTGATATCCTGCTTGTTGGCACCGCCGAACTCACGCTTGAACGCAGCTACGATACCGTCCTCGATCGCACTGAAGATCTCATCCTCACTTATTCCGCGCTCCTTCGCCAGGTCGCGTATTGCCTCCATAAGATTGATTATCTCGACCTCCGGTTCTTTCTTCTTTGCCATCTTAAATATCCTCCTTACTGTTTAAAACTCAATGTGTCTCACGGCTTTGGCTATATCCTTCAATTCCGCCTCAACGCCGTTCTCGAAAAGGATCTTCTCCCTTTCCCCGTCTACCGTATAGCCGCAGGTAAACTTCTTCGGCTCCTGATACATCGTAACATCCAGCTTCTCGCCTTCATATCTGATGTAGTCTCTCAGCTCCTGAAGAGGTCTTGTAAGCCCCGGCGAACTGACTTCGAAGTAGTCCTCATCAGCTTCCTTCACCTGCTCATCGATCATCGGCTCGACCTTGTTATGGAAAGCTTCGCAGTCATCCAGGCTGACTCCGCCCTTCTTGTCGATGTACAGCCTCAAGAAAACCTTCTGTCCCTCCTTCTTGTACTCGCAGTCGACCAGGTCGATACCCATCTCCTCAGCAACGGGCAAAGCGACATCGTATGCCTGCTGCGCTATCTTGGATCTCTTTGCCATCTGTCTTTGTCTCCTTAAACATAAAAAAACGGACGCTTCCGAGTCCGTTTACCGTAAAAGTAATCCAAATTCGCATTTATTTTATCATATTCACTATTAAGTAGCAACCTGAATTATTTTTGTGGTATTTGCACAATTAGATATTCATTTTGCCACAGTTTTCTAGTACAATGAGTGTATCCAAATACTAATTGGAGGGAGATTTTATTTATGATCAAGATTATTTCCGGTGAGAAGGGTACAGGTAAGACAGCACGTTTGGTTGACGATATCAATCAGGTGGCAAGCACGGACAGCAATGTTGTCTGCATAGAGAAGGGCAACAGACTTGACCAGCTTCTGAAGTACAGTGTACGTCTCATCAATATAACCGAATACCCTGTTAAGGGATATGACCAGCTTCTGGCATTTATCGGCGGTATCTGTTCCAAGGATTACGATCTTACTCACATCTACGTAGACGCCATCAAGAAGGTATCTTCAAGTGACAGCATGGACGAACTGGGCGACTTCCTCGCAAAGCTCGATGCATTCCTTGCTAACTCACCTATCACTGTAACAATTAACCTTACAGCTAATGTAGATACACTTCCCGACTCTATCAAGAAATACATTTGATCTACATTTGATTCAGATGATAGAAGAGCCGGACGGGTGTCCGGCTCTTTTTTGTTGTTTGTTACCGGGATTACTCCGGAGAAGAACGCCGGAGAAGAACGCCAGTGGCGTTACAGGAGAGGAGAATTCCGGCAGGATCACGGCAAGATTCTCCGCAAAAGAACGCCAGTGGCGTTACAGGAGAGGAGAATTCCGGCAGGATCACGGCAAGATTCTCCGCAAAAGAACGCCGGTGGCGTTACAGGAGAGGAGAATTCCGGCAGGATTACGGCAAGATTCTCCGCAAAAGAACGCCGGTGGCGTTACAGGAGAGGAGAATTCCGGCAGGATTACGGCAAGATTCTCCGCAAAAGAACGCCGGTGGCGTTACAGGAGAGGAGAATTCCGGCAAGATCACGGCGATTGCAATCAATTTTCCGAAATTCGTATCAATTCGTATCATTTCGTATTTTTGTGCGATATCGTCAGATTTTCGTGCGATTTCGCGAGAATAACGGAGCAAATCCTACACCCTCTGCCGCGTGCGGAGGATGCAAAAGATTATTATCCGTTGTACAATCGGGGCATGAGAGAAATCAGTAAGCAACATCACGAATTGAAGATCGCCTGGCTTCAGGATCAGATCAGCAAACTACCCCACGGATACTTCGGAACATGGCGCGGGGTACCGGTAGTTTATGTCACGTCGGATCCGGGTAATCCGAAGATAAGCTGGCGAAGCAAACGCAGGCATCTCACCGGCACAAAAAAAGGAAGAGAGTACGCTGATAAGATAGGCAGCTATATTGAACTGCGTGCACAGCTGGAGCAGCTTACAAGACAATGGAATGCGACATACGTCCAAAAGCCGCGGAAGATTGCTTTTCCTCTGCACAAATCCCGTCCGGATCCGCTGACAAGAGAATTTTATGAACATGCCGTACCTAACAGCAATCCTATGGAGCCTGATAAGACAATTGAGTATAACGGCCATCTCTTCAGGTCCAAAAACGAAGTCATAGCGGCGCAGGTCGTGGAATCACTCGGATATTCATACAAAACTGAGGTTGAGATCAATCTCAGGAACAGTAACAGGCTTTTCCCGGATAACTCATTTTATGTTCCTGAAGTGGACAAGGTTATCGTACTCGAGGTGGACGGATCGATCGAGAGTCCCTCGTATGTGAGCAAATCATACAGGTCAACTGCCAAAATGGTAATAAGCGGAATGGTTGAGGGCAAAGACTTTGTTGTCATCAGGCTTAAGGACGGATACGATATCGATCCTGTTCAGATACGTCACATGATCCTCTCTGCCATAGATGCGGCAGCCGGCGACATTATCATCAACTGATAACATAACCACAATTCAAAATAAACATTTCTGTAAAATTACTGACATACGCTTCGGCTACAATTCAATTATCCACTGGAATAATGTAATAAGGAGGAATATTACCCATGGGACTTATTAAGGAGTTTAAGGAATTTGCTCTTAAGGGCAACGTAATCGACATGGCAGTCGGTGTTATCATCGGCGGTGCATTCAGCGGTATTGTTACATCTCTCACAGACAATTTTATCAATCCGCTTATCGGACTTATCACAGGCGGTGCTCAGAAGGATGAGAACGGTGTTATCCAGACTGTTGCCGGAACATTTGAGGTAAATGGAGTCACATTTAATTACGGTGCATTCATCTCAACGGTTATCAACTTCCTGATCATTGCTCTTATCCTGTTCCTTGTATTGAAGGGAATCAACACAGCTTCCAAGAAGGCCGCAGAACTTGCAGCAAAGAAGCTCAAGAAGCAGCAGGAGGAGGAAGCTCCCGCCGCACCTGCAGAACCTTCAGAAGAAGTTAAGCTCCTTACAGAGATCAAGGATCTTCTTGCTGAGTCAAAGAAGTAAGTTTCTTACTTTTAGTGCTACCCATAAGAAGGCTGTCACCAATCAGGTGGCAGCCTTCTTGGCAATATGAAGGATATGTTATAATCACGTTATGGACAAGCAGGTAAGACAGTATTACAACAAGAAGCAAAAGTCGGACAGGCGTAAGCAGGACGCATATACGCGCCTGTTCAAGATGGTATCTGTGGGCGTTGTCGACGACCCCATCAACCAGGCGTATGACGTAATCAGCACGGCTGCTCTTCTGATAAACCTGGCAGCCACATTTATGAATACTTTCGACTCGATCAGCAGCCGGTATGGAACGCTTCTTGACGGTGTGGAATTCGTTACTGTAGTATTCTTTGCCGTAGATTATATTCTGAGGGTAATCACTTCCAACAAGCTATATCCGGATCTTAATGCGACGCGTTCAGCAGTCAAGTATATGCTGTCTTTTGCCGGCATAGTCGATCTTTTGTCGTTCATGCCGTACTTCCTGCCATTCTTCTTCCCTGCAGGGGCCGCTGTTTTTAAGATGTTCCGTGTGGCAAGGATCATGCGTTTATTCAGGATCAATGCATACTATGATTCGCTTAATGCCATTACCGATGTCATCGCTTCCAAGAAACAGCAACTGCTGTCATCGATGTTTGTTATTTTCGTGCTGATGCTGGCATCATCGATGTGCATGTATTCTCTTGAGAACAAGGCACAGCCCGAAGTGTTCTCCAATGCTTTCTCCGGCATATGGTGGTCGGCATCGACTCTTCTGACGGTCGGCTACGGGGATATCTATCCGGTCACGACAGCCGGCAAGATCTTCGGCATCTTCATAACATGTCTGGGTGTCGGGATGGTCGCGATCCCTACGGGTATCATTTCGGCGGGATTTGTTGAGCTCTATTCCAAAGCGATGCGCCAGGATGACTATGCTGTAGAAGAGGATATAAGTTTCATTAATGTTCAGCTCTACAAGGGCGACAGCTGGATCGGTAAATCAATAGCATCACTCAAACTGCCCAAAGACACCATCATCGCTGCCATACAGAGGGGGCGCGACGTCATAACACCACGCGGAGACATTATCCTGGCACCGGGAGACAAACTGGTCATCGGCTCTGACAACATCCGGAGCGAGGCCCCTCCGAAGCTTCGCGAAATAACACTTCTCAGGAATCATGAATGGGTTGACAGATTAATCGAAGATATTGATATATCAAGGCAGTCTTACATTGTTATGGTCAAACGCGGCAAGTCAAATATCATACCCCGGGGCGATCTGATGCTGAAGGAAGATGACAGAGTCTATATTTTTGACAAAAAGCCAAAAACAAATCCGGTCGACGGCTCAGACAAGACCTGAGAGTTTGCCGACAAGATTCGAACTCCTCGTCATTGACATATTGTTGATGAAGATAACATCCTTTGCACCTGTATCAGCCACTATATCTGCAAGCTTCTTATTGGATATAGCTGAGTAGTGACGGTAATCCACCACATAGATATTGTGGTAATTCGGCACAAGATAAGGAACGAACGGATTGCCGTATGACTCCTTGATAACTATGCAGGAGGAATCATCATTAACATTATTGTTTGTAATGACCGACCAGGGCTGATCACCTCCGATAAAGCAGTTATATAGAGATGAATTATTCCAGTCCGATACGTCATGGATGACATCCCAGTCGAGCTTCTTCTTGTCCTTCTGGGTTATCTTGATATCATTCGTATCATTAGGGATATATGCCACGACATAATCAGGCGTATCAAGGGTCTTGTAATGATCCGTCTTGGAATAGAATGAGCCATAGTAATTCTGGAACATTACCTGTGTGAAATCCTTGTCAAGGTCAGCCGCCCTGATCCCCGCAGCATCGCAGAAACATGTATATGCATACCATGCGCCTCTCGATGTGTAATGATGATCCGTCCTGAAGTAAATATATTCATCCCGGTTATGACGGAGAGTATCATACACTTCGACCTTGGTCACGGAATCGGCGATCTTGCCGTAGATGTAATTGATGGCTTCTTTCTGGTCATCCGTATTGTATTTGTCCCTTACAGACCTGGCGAGAGTGACGTCAATTGCAGTCGGCACTAGGATGTCGAACACTCTCACGTCCGAAGGAAGCTGATTGCGCGCCTTGTTGATGATTCCGGCGTACTTGTCTGCAACATCCTTCTTGAATGTGTAGAATTCATATGCCGTGTTCCCTGCTACCAGAAAATCATTAACAGTCGTAACCGGAACATTGCTCATATCAGGATCCGTCGGTTCGGGGTCGAAGACCTCCCTGACAAGACTGCATCCGGAAGCCGCAAATGTCATTACTATACACAATACAAAGCAAAATATACGCTTCAAAGTTTGTCACCTCTTCGCAAATGTTTCCGCAATAATATACCATAATCTATGTTAATATATATACGAAAAATAGGGGCAAACAGCAGGCGAGGTCTTATTGATGTGCACAGACAGAGGCAAACAAAAACTTAAAAATTTCAAGAATGCCAGAAGCCTCATATTGATAATCATCGGGATACTGATAAACCTCATCCTCTCCAACCTGATGACTGTGACAGGCTGCCCTTTGTACCTCGACGCCGTCGGAACAGTCATCAGTGCGGCATTAAGCGGCTACATCCCGGGAATCATCGTAGGTCTTGTAACCAACATCATAAAGGCAACAACAGGGGATCCGTCCTCCATATACTACGGAACACTTAACGTCCTCATTGCCGTGATCACTGCTTATGCAACAAGAAGGCATTTCTACACCAAAGTATGGAAGATTATTGTAACCATACTGATGTGTACCATTGTGGGAGGTGTGCTCGGATCGATCCTCACCTGGTTCCTGTATGGATTTGCCTCAGTCGGAATTACTTCAGGAATAGCACAGAGTATCCATGACAGTCTCGGATTATCCGAGTTCATGTCGCAGTTTGCGGCAGATGTGCTCACTGACTTTTTTGATAAGGCCATAACGGTTATCTTTGCGTGCATCATACTGCGGGTGCTTCCCGACGATTTCAAGAGAAGCCTGCGACTATACGGGTGGCGTCAGGAACCTCTGTCGATCAACATCAAATCAGAGGTCCGCAAGCTTGTCACAGGAGTTGCTTCCCTGAGAACAAAGCTGATCGTGCTCATATCTGCAGCACTTATCATTATCGCCGTAACAGCAACTACTATCGGATATATTCTCTACAAACAAAGTGTCACGGACAAGATTGAGCGGCTTGGACTTGATGTTACAGGGACTGTCAGGAATGTCATTGATGCCGACAGAATCGAAGAATTCATTGCCAAAGGTCACGATGCAGAGGGATATGATGACACAGCAGACATCCTTTCATCGATTCTGAACTCTTCTTCGGAACTGGAATTCCTTTATGTTTACTCTTTCCGTGAGGACGGGTGTCATGTTGTTTTCGACATTGATACGGAAGAAATGGCAGCGAACCGGCCCGGTGAGGTCCTCGAATATGATGAAGGGTTCCTTCCGCACAAGCAGGAATTGATGGCAGGCAAAGAAGTTGATTCTATGATTACCGACGATAATTATGGCTGGCTACTGACTGTATGCACTCCTGTTTTTGACAAAAACGGCACTTGCGTGTGTTATGCATGTGCAGATGTGTCAATGGCTGAACTGACTACTGACTGCTATGCATTCCTGGCAAAGGAGATATCGCTTTTTCTCGGTGTATTCATCCTCATCCTCACAGTCGGCCTGTGGCTTGCTCATTACAACATCATAATGCCTGTTAATTCCATGGCATTGAGTGCGGGCGAGTTCGCATATGAGAGCGAGGAATCACTTGAAGCAAGCGTTGACAGACTGAGACACCTCGGCATAAGGACCGGTGATGAGATCGAGAATCTTTATCACTCTTTCGTCAAGACATCCGAGGACAGCGTCAAATACGCAACTGACATACAGACTCATTTGGAGACCATATCGCAGATGCAGAGCGGTCTTATACTTGTTCTGGCCGACATGGTAGAGAGCAGAGATGAATGTACCGGCGACCACGTCCGCAAGACAGCAGCATATTGCGGAGTTATTCTTGAAGGTCTCCGTGAACTCGGCTATTACAAAGACCAGATCGACGATGAGTACATATCTGACGTTATCAGCGCGGCACCACTCCACGATATCGGCAAGATCGCGGTACCCGACAGCATACTCAACAGCCATAACAAATTTACCGATGAAGAATTCGAGATAATGAAGAACCATACGATAGCCGGGCGCGATATCATTGAGAATGCCATGCGCAATGTTCCTGACTCGGGATACCTGTCAAGAGCACGCAATCTCGCCGAATTCCACCATGAGAAATGGGACGGCTCAGGATACCCTCATGGTCTTAAAGGTGAAGCGATTCCGCTGTCGGCGCGTGTTATGGCAATTGCGGACGTATTTGATGCGCTTGTATCCAACAGAAGTTACAAAAAGCCTTTCTCTTTCGAGGAAGCCGAGAATATAATCAAGGAAGGCTCGGGCAAGCATTTCGATCCGAAGGCAGTTGAAGCGTTCGTTCACATGATAGATTCAGTCAGGAATATTTACGAAGAGCACTACGATACAAACAATAAGGTCTACACTCATTCGAGGGGCTTATAAACATAATTCTCCAGCCCGAAAGGCACCTTCTCCGTTACCTGTCCGGGCTTAAGATCATTGAAACGATTCTCATACACATACATCTTGGCGTCGATCTGGTCGATGTAGTGAAGCATCTGTGCCTCGGCCGTCGCAGGTCCCCTGACAGCTCCCCACTCGGGATTCAGGTGGTGTGACAGTACCATATGCTTCAGGAGCATCACCTTCTCAGGATCGTACTTGTCCGGATGAGCATTCGCGTAATCATTAACCATCTCGGCACCCATATACAGATGCCCCATGAGCTGGCCTTCAACTGTATATGAGATATCACCCGAAGGTGATGTGCTCATCTCCCTTATCTTGGCAAGGTCGTGGATCGCCACGGCACTGAGGAGGAGCTCCGAATCGAGAGTCTTATATACCTGGCAGAGCAGCGTTGCCGACGCAAACATCCTGTACGTGTGATACATGAGGCCTCCGATGATGTCATGGTGCATGCCTTTGGCCGCTCCCGCAAAGATAAACTGATCCTTGTTCTTCACCAGGAGATTATATGCAAGATCGGTGATCGATGTATATTTCCCCTGCTTCGAATCCGCGATAGCCTTAAGATGACCGGTCACCTTATCGAAAGCGGCATTCACGTCTATCGGCGCGCTGACCAGGAAATCTGCAGGCGTTCCCCCGGACTGCGAAGGAAGTATCTTATCTATCCTCAGGCTCTTGCCGTTATTGAAAGACTGAACCGTGATGTCAACGTCTACCACATCTCCTGCAGCGACATTCTGATTCTCGATAAAGTTCATATCCGTATTGAACATCTTGGCATCGAACTTCTCGAATCCGTCCGTCATCTTGAGATCTATGTAGCTGCCGCCGTTCTTCTGCGCCCTCTCGGCAACCGATATGAGGAGAACCGGTCTCTGCTTAACCGAATCGTTGATGCCCAGTTCTGATATCTTCCTGTAATTATCTTTGAATGCCATATTCTTTTCCCTTTCAGATGGTGCCGTTAAAATTTACTTGCGGGCATAGTAAATATAGAAGTATGTGTTGCCGTCTGCTTCCGTATCAGTAACATATATAAGAGAATAAGTCTCGTATTCTATACCGCTGAACCACACAACCGAATCAGAGGCGGGAACCGGCTTGATTCCTGCAGTCTGAAATGACGTCTTGGATAACTCATCAAATTCATCATTTGTCATTAGCGTTCCCGGGACACCATACTCCTCATCAAACTTTGTATAATACTGTTCCCAGTACCCGTCAAGGATCTGCATCTTAACCTCATAATAAACGCGCCTGAATGTTATGCCCTTCTTCTCTGTCGCAATTACCTTGAGGTTCTTATCGTCAGAGAACGCATAAGGATTAGTTCTGTCGATAAGGGCAGGTGTCCTGTCGTAAATGAATCCGGCGACCATTACGCCCACAAGGATCACCGTAATTGCGATCATTATTATATCTCTTTTGCTCATCTCACTTCACCTCGTACATTCTCAGCCCGTTACAGGCCGTTATCCTGCATATCTCTTCTATATCCATATTCAATATCTCAGCCAGCTTCACCGCCACGAAAGGAACAAACTCCGGTCCGTTCGTAATCCCCCTGTTAGGTTCCGGCGTAAGATAAGGCGAGTCTGTCTCGATCACGATCCTGTCGACAGGAGTATTTCTTACCACTTCAGGCGTCTTCCTGTTGTTCTTGAAGGTCAGAGGCCCGTCAACGCCTATATAGAACCCCATCTTCACCATCTCGCCTGCCGCTTCTGCAGACATCGAGCAACAGTGGCATACTCCGGGATTCTCTCTCAGAATGCCTCTGTTCCAGGCATCCCTCAGGATATCAAGAGCATCGCCGGTCGCATCGCGTTCGTGTATTATCACGGGAATATCAAGCTCTCTTGCAAGCTCAAGCTGTCTGACAAAGACACTTCGCTGAACATCCCTCGGTGACAGATCATAATAATAGTCAAGACCTATCTCACCCAACGCCAGAATCCCATTGTCCTTGCGCGAATTACGGTCGAGCATCTTTATCAGCTGTTCTTCCGCATCTTTGGTATAATCTTTGGCCTCGTGAGGATGGAACCCCACCGACGCATACAAAGCCACACCGTGCTCCCCGTCGTGGGCATTACGGTAATCCACAGCCTCTATGGAAGTCTGAAGATTATCAGCCGGGATAAGGATCCTCGTGACTCCTGCCTGTGAAGCTCTAAGAAGCACTTCATCAGGAGTCATGCCCTCTTCAGCAAACCTTTTGTCGTAGAGATGGGCATGAGTATCGAAGAACCCCGTAACTCCCCTGTAATGCTTTGCTTCTCTCATAACATCAGGAGATATCGGCGCCCGGCTTGATGTCATCCGGGAATTCGACTACTCTGAACTTGTCGCCGTCCCTTACAGACATGATCATGCCGTTGGATTCAAAGCCCATCATCTTGCGGGGCTCCAGGTTAACTATCATGGCCAGAGTCTTGCCGATAAGGTCTTCGGGCTTGTAATACTTTGCAATACCGGACAATACCTGCCTCTCGCCGAATCCGTCGTCCACAATGAACTTCAGGAGCTTATCCGACTTGGGCACATTCTCACAGCTCAATACCTTTACTGCTCTCAGATCGAGAGATGCGAAATTATCGAACTTCGTAAGTTCCTTCAAGGGCTCCTCCGGCAGCTGCCTTGCAGGCTTATTCATTGCCTCGAGTTCTGCAAGCTCCTTCTCAATGTCGATTCTCGGGAAGAGAACAGGTCCCTTCTTAACAGTGACATCTGCAGGAAGCATCTTCTCAACAGATGCGTCCTCCCATCTGGTATTTGCCTCAGATGCACCGATCTGCTCATAGATGGCAGGTGCCGTGTTAGGCATTGCGGGAGACAGGAGTATAGTACATCTTCTTACTGCATCCAGAAGGTTATAAAGAACAGCCGCAAGTCTCGGCTTCCTGGTCTCGTCCTTTGCAAGTACCCACGGTTCGTTCTCGTCAATATACTTGTTTGCTCTTGCGATAACTCTGAATATCCTCTCAAGCGCATCGGCGATATGGAAACTCTCGTAGTTCTCCTCAACAAATGAGGGGAGCTCTGAGAGCTGGGTCAGAAGATCATTGTCGGCATCGGTGAATTCCTTCTCAACAGGCAGTGTCCCGTCGAAATACTTAACAGCCATTGCAACGGTCCTGGATACAAGGTTGCCCAGATCGTTGGCAAGATCGGAATTGATCCTGTTGAACATCATTTCGTTGTTATAAGGGCAGTCGGAACCGTAAGGCATCTCTCTCAGGAGATGATATCTCAGCGCATCCACCCCGTACCTGTCTGCCAGGATAAAAGGATCGATCACGTTGCCCGATGATTTGCTCATCTTGCCGCCGCCGAACGTGATCCAGCCGTGACCGTAGATCCTCTTGGGAAGCGGAACCTCGAGTGCCATGAGAAGTGCCGGCCAGATAAGCGAATGGAATCTTACGATCTCCTTGGCCATCACGTGAACATCAGCCGGCCAGTACTTGTCAAAATCATTATGAGCATCGTTCATATATCCGAGCGCCGTAATATAGTTCGACAACGCGTCGACCCATACGTACACAACGTGCTTCTCGTCAAATGTTACGGGAATGCCCCACTTGAAGCTCGTCCTGGATACGCAGAGATCCTGCAGGCCCGGATCGATGAAATTGCTGATCATCTCATTGACCCTCGTCTTGGGATTGAGGAAATTCTTCTCCTCATCAAGCAGCAATTCCTTGAGCCGGGGTCCGAACTCCGACAGCTTGAAAAAATAAGCCTCCTCCGAAGCATCGGTTACTTCCCTGCCGCAGTCCGGGCACTTGCCGTCAACGAGCTGGCTCTCCGTCCAGAAAGATTCGCATGGTGTACAATACTTGCCCTTATACTCGCTCTTATAGATGTAACCCTTGTCATAGAGAGTCTTGAAGATATTCTGAACTGCCTCAACATGGTAGTCATCAGTCGTTCTGATGAACCTGTCATATGTGATGCCGAGTCTTGCCCACAGCTTCTTGAAGTTGGCAACGATCTCATCTACATACTGCTTGGGAGTGACACCCGCTTCCTGAGCCTTCTTCTCTATCTTCTGTCCGTGCTCATCCGTGCCGGTAAGGAACATTACATCATATCCCTGCATTCGCTTCATCCTGGACACACAATCGCATGCAAGCGTCGTATAACAGTGACCGATGTGGGGATTGCCCGACGGATAATAGATCGGGGTTGTGATGTAAAACTTTTTGTTCTCAGACATGATAAGCCTCCGTATATTTATAATATAACTAAGTAATTATAAAGCGTCGGAGCATGTTTGGCAAATCGAAAAGAGCGCGCCCGGCCCGGCCGGCCCGGGGCTGTCCGGCCTGCAGGTCTTTGCCGGCCGGACAACCTTAAGCGTTGAGCATTGGCATGAGCATTTCCGAAGAAATCAGGCATTCCTTCCGAAGAATTTTCGGAAAGAATCTTAAATCCTTCGGATTCCGCAAGAATCTCATAATTTTCCGAAAATTACCGGAACAGAGTTACTGCAAGCGCAGAGTAAACGTTCCTGTAAAAAATCTACCGGAACAGAATTACTGCGAGCGCAGAGTAAACGTTCCTGTAAAAAATCTACTGGAACAGAATTACTGCGAGCGCAGACTAAATGTTCCTGTAAAAAATCTACCGGAACAGAATTACTGCGCACGCAGACTAAATGTTCCACTAAATTGATTCAGATTCACAAGTTTACTGCGTACGCAGCCAATTAAATCAACTTTTCCTTAACTTAACGACATCGTGCTGTTCCT
>Ga0310691_10001120_pt1 | contig 43202 bp, 39 predicted proteins | sample 176DNAGHGlowgp2_FD_203887 | JGI IMG/M metagenome (GOLD analysis project Ga0310691, IMG submission 203887) | Sheep rumen microbial communities from Palmerston North, Manawatu-Wanganui, New Zealand - 1766 DNA GHGlow gp2 (v2) (version 2) | ecosystem: Host-associated > Mammals > Digestive system >... | reverse complement strand
GGTCAAGGGCGATCCCATCGAACCGGCGGTCTATCTGGGCCTCTTCCTCGGTCTGAGGCGCTCGGAGGTGGTGGGCCTGCGGTGGAAGGACGTTGACATGGAAAACGGCATCGTCCATATCCGCAACACCGTCGTCCGCTTTGCGACGACCTCGGAGCAGGAAAAGACCAAGAGTAAGGCCAGCAAGCGGGATCTGTTCATGCCGAACGCACTCAAAGAGTTTTTGCAGACGGTCTGGGATCGGCAGGAAGAGGAACGGAAGCTTGTTGGGCGCGCCTACTCCGATACCGAGCATATCTGCCAGTGGGCGGACGGGACTGTGTTCGAGCCGAGCTATGTGAGCCACCGCTTCGCCAAGCTCCTGAAAAAGAACGACCTGCCGCATATCCGCTTTCACGACCTTCGCCATACGGCGGGCAGCATGCTGGTCAACCAGGGGCACACGATCAAGCAGGTGCAGGAATTCCTCGGCCATGAGAAGGCGTCCACCACCCTGGACATCTACACCCATGTGTCGATGGAGGGCAAGAAAGACACCGCCGATGTGCTGGATCTGCTGCTGGCATGATAGGAAAAAGCTCTGCCTTACGGGCAAAGAGCCTGAGCGGCAATAAGATGCCTTGGACAATCTTGTTGGATGTTTTGTTGGATGCTGGCAAAAGGGCTGTTCCAGCGCTCGAGGAATTTCCTCAAAAAGTTAGAAAAAAGCCCTAAATCTTTCGATTTAGGGCTTTTTCTTTGGTGCGCGAGGCGGGACTTGAACCCGCACGCCCGGAGTGAGCACTAGAACCTGAATCTAGCGAGTCTGCCAATTCCACCACTCGCGCATCTCTGGAACGCTTGATAATAATAGCACCCGCGTCCGGGATTGTCAAGCGTTTTTTCCGCCGCAGCGGGGAAATTTGCTTTACTTTGCCGCGCGGCGGCGATATAATAACTCTACTGATCTTTTCCCGCGAGGTGATCGCATGCTTGACCGCTACTCCATCAAGGCTGACGCGCGCGAGCGGCTGCGCAGCGCCGTGCCGAAGCCGTATTACGAAGGGCTGCTGTATCTTTTTGTCGCCGGCGTCCTGACGGTGCTGTCCACGGCGATGCTGCTCAGCAATTTCACGGAAGCCAACACCGATACTTATATGAAATATATCCTGGCCGGGCGGTATGAAGACGCCGTCCGTTACCTGCAGACGCTCGACCCTCCCCTGACCGACTATCTGATCAGCCATGTTCTGGATCTGTTTCGCGGCATCGTTGCCGCCGGGCTGTCCCTGTTCGCCATGAACACACTCCGGAAGAAGGAGGCCAGCCTCTGGAACCTGCTGGACGGCTTTGGTCGCTTTCTCCCGCTGCTGATTCTGCTGCTGATGATGCGTTTTCTGCTGTCCTTCTGGTTTTCCCTGCTTGTCATTCCCGCTGTATTCGCCTGGTACCGCTACCGGCTTGCCGTGTATCTGCTGATCGACAATCCGCAGCTCAACCCCTTCCAGTGCATCCTGCTCAGCGGCCGGATGATGCGCGGGAAGAAGTGGGAAATGTTTCTGCTGGATCTGAGCTTTCTCGGCTGGTGGCTGCTGGCCTCGCTCCCGATGAGCATCGGCGCCGCCTTCGGCGGTATCCTGCCGATGATCCTCGGCTTGCTGGGAAGCGCTGCGATCCTCGCCTGGCTGGTCCCCTACCATGAGCTCAGCTGCGTCGGCTTCTATGAGGCCGTCAAGACGCCGATCCAGTCCATCCCGCCGGAAGAATAAGCTGTCAAAAGAGCTCCGCACCGATCCGGTGCGGAGCTCTTTCTTTTACGTATACTGAATAATGAACCGTTCCGGTTTTGGCTTGAACTTCACGCCGGATACGATGCCCATGGCGGCAAAGAGCGTGGCCATCGACGAGCCTCCGTAGCTGAAGAAGGGAAGCGCGATGCCGATGACCGGGGTGATGCCGATGCACATGCCGATGTTGATGAAGGTCTGGAAGGCGATGGCGGCGCCGATACCGACGCACAGCAGCATATCATAGGTGCGGCCGGCCTTGAAGCCCGCGCGGAAGCAGTGGATGATCAGGATGATCAGCAGCGTCAGCACGATCAGGCAGCCGATCATGCCCCACATCTCCCCGATGCTGGAGAAGATGAAGTCGGTGTGCTTGCCGGTGAAGACCGTCTCCCGGTGGCCGGGATCTGCGCCGGTCAGCCGCCCGGACGCCAAAGTGAGCTTGCTCTGCGTAGTCTGCCAGCGGATGCCCCAGCCGTCGGGGTCGACGCTCTCGTTATAGGGGGCCAGCAGACGCTTTTTCTGATAGTCCTTGAGCACATAGTTCCAGGCCAGCGGGATGATCGCCGCGACCGCCGCGCCGCCGATGGCGAACCAGTAGAGCTTCACGCCCAGGGCGAAGAACATGACGAGGAAGATCGCCAGCAGGATCAAGGCGTTGCCCAGGTCAGAGGAGACGACCATGATCGCCACGAAGACCGCGCCGAACACCGCCGCCATCTGGACGACCGCGAAGAAGGAGTTGACGTCGCCCTTCTGGCGCAGCACCGTCATCTGCTTGGCGGAGATGATGATATACAGGATCTTGATGATCTCCGAGGGCTGGATACCGATGCCGAGGAAGCGGATCCAGCTCTTGTTGCCGGTGCCGTCGTCCTCACCGAAGACGAAGAGTGCCGCCAGCAGCAGCACGATCATCAGCACCAGCCACTTCCACTGTTCGCCCAGGATATCCGGGTCGATGATGGTGAACAGCACAAAGGCGCCAATGCCCAGGAACACCGAGAACACCTGCACGATGACCATCTTGGTCGGCGTGATGGCGCGGACGTTCTGTTCCGCGAGCCAATGCGTGGTATGATGCACGGCGATCACGCTGATCACTGCACAGATCAGGCACAGAACCAGCAGGAAGATATCCGCCCGCTGGAAAAAGAGCTTCACATATTTTTTCGCTTGAGCGATCGTAATCACCGCCTTTCCAGGAACCCGCTGTGAGTTCGACAAAAAACATCTGATAAATCCATGATATTTTATCACAGTTTTGCACTTTACGCAATGGGCCAATGGGTGGTATAATCATGAAGAATAAAAAACGTGAGGCACGGCATGCAGGAATTCATTACAACAAGCGAATCGGAGACCGAAGCGCTGGGCGCAAGGCTCGCCGCCTCCCTGCCCGGCGGCAGCGTCGTCGCGATGTACGGCGATCTCGGTGCCGGGAAGACCGCCTTCGTCCGCGGCATGGCCCGCGGGATGGGCCTGCAGGTGCGTGTCTCCAGCCCGACTTTCACCATCGTCAACGAGTATCTCGGCCAGCGGGAGCTGATCCATTTCGATATGTACCGCCTCTCCGGCGCCGACGAGCTGTTCGACATCGGCTGGGAGGATTATCTGGCGCGCGGCGCCGTCTGCGCGGTGGAATGGAGCGAGAACGTGGAGGACGCCTTCTTCGGCGACGAGATCCGCGTGCGCATCGAGAAGCTCTCGGACACCGGGCGGAAAATCACCATCGAGGGGGCGCAGCTATGCTGATCCTCGCATTTGAATCCTCGGCCAAAGCCGCCTCCGTCGCGCTGCTGCGGGACGGGCGTTTGCTGGGTCAGTCCACGCAGGTCAGCGCCCTGACGCACAGCCGCACGCTGCTGCCGATGGCGGAGGATCTGCTGAAAAACTGCGAGCTGAAGCCCGCCGACGTCGACCTGTTCGCCGTGGCGCAGGGGCCCGGCTCCTTCACCGGCATCCGCATCGGCGTGTCCACGGTCAAGGGCCTCGCCTGGGCCACTGACAAGCCCTGCGTCGGCGTATCCACGCTGGAGGCGCTGGCCTGGCACGGCGTCGCCGCGGGCGGGATCGTCTGCCCGGTAATGGACGCGCGGCGCAGCCAGGTCTACAACGCGCTCTTTGAGATCCGCGAGGGAAAACCCGTCCGCCTGTGCGAGGACCGGCCCATCTCTCTGGAGGAGCTGGCCGCAGAGCTGGAAAAGCTCGCCTCTCCGGTCTTCCTGCTGGGCGACGGCGCGGCACTGACCGCCGATTTCCTGCAAAAACGCGGTCTCCCCTTCCGCCTGGCCCCGGACAATCTGCTCTGGCAGGACGGCTGGGGCGTGGCGATGGCCGCGCAGGGCAAGACCCCCATCAGCGGCGAGGAGCTGCTGCCGGTCTATCTGCGTCTGTCCCAGGCCGAGCGCGAACGCCAGGAGCGCCTGGCGCACGGGGAAACATAAGCAATAACAAAATCACATACAAGAAGGAGACTCTGTCATGAGCAAAGTAGTCGTTTTCGATCATCCCCTGATCCAGCACAAGCTCTCCATTCTCCGCGATGAGAAAACCAGCGTCAAGGTCTTCCGCGAACTGATCTCCGAGATCGCCATGCTGATGTGCTATGAAGCCACCCGCGACCTGCCTCTCGAAGAGATCGAGGTCAAGACCCCTGTCGCCGTGGCCAAGTGCCGCCGCATCGCCGGCAAGAAGCTGGCCGTTGTTCCCATCCTCCGCGCCGGCCTCGGCATGGTCGACGGCATGGTGAGCATGATGCCGAACGTCAAGGTCGGCCACATCGGTCTGTACCGTGACCCCGCGACCAAAGAGCCCGTGAAGTACTACTTCAAGATGCCCGCCGACATCGCCGAGCGTGACGTGATCGTGGTCGATCCGATGCTCGCCACCGGCGGTTCCGCCGCCGCCGCCATCGACTTCCTGAAGGAAGCCGGTGCCAAGCACATCAAGCTGATGAGCATCATCGGCGCGCCCGAGGGCGTGGCCCGCATGCAGGAGGCCCATCCCGACGTCGACATCTTTGTCGCCGCGCTGGACGACCATCTGAACGAGAACGCCTACATCGTCCCCGGTCTGGGCGACGCGGGCGACCGCATCTTCGGCACCAAGTAATCTCATCAAAGCCTCAGCGCCCGCCTGGAGTTCACACCTCCGGGCGGGCGCTTTTTTCTTTTAAGAATCTTTATGTTGGCAGCACGTGCCCGACATGATATGGTAAAGACAGAATGATCCGACAGAAGACCCGCTAAAGAAAGGCTGGGATGATCATGATCAACCGAAACCGCATTTCGCGCGTGCTGGCCGCGCTGCTGGCCCTCGCGCTGCTGGCGGGCTGCAGCGCAGCCGCCCCGGCCGCACCGACGGAAGAACCCGCCGCGCCGACCGAACCGGCAGAATCCGCCGCCGCCCCGGAGACGGAAGCGCCCGCCGAGGCGCAGCTCGGGCAGCGGGACGTGCACGTTTCCACCGTGGACGAGCTGCTCGCCGCCATCGCGCCGAACACCACGATCTGGCTCGACAAGGGCGACTACGATCTCACCGCCGCCGAAAACTACGGCAAAACGCCGGACGGTGTCTCCTACACCTGGGAGCAGATCGGTCAGCCCGGGGATTACGGCCTCGTCATCATGGACGCGGAGAACCTCATCCTCCGCGGCGAGGACCCGGCAGAGACGCGCATCCTCACCGATCCGCGCTACGTCAACGTCCTCCGCTTCATCGACTGCGAGGCGCCCGGCCTCGAGGCTTTGACCGTCGGGCACACCGAGGGCGCCTACTGCAGCGGCGGCGTGCTCCGCTTCGACCGCTGCGACCGGGTGACGATCGGCAACTGCGGCCTTTTCGGCTGCGGCACCGTCGGCGTCATGGCGCGAGACTGAGAAGAGATCAACGTCATCAACTCCCGCATCTACGAGTGCAGCAGCGCTGCCGTCAGCGTCACCGGCTGCCGGGACGTGCTGGTAGAGGGATGCGACATTTATGACCACGGCAAGCGCTGGGAGGGCAGCAACGCACGGGGCCTGTTCGAGGCCGTCGACACCGAGGGCTTTGTGATTTACAACAGCCGCCTGGCCGACAGCGACGTGTGGTATCTCTTCGACTGCGTGCGCAGCCGGAACGCCTTCTTCCTCTCGAACGAGGTGAGCGGCAACCTGGTGAACCTCGCCATGTTCCACTTTGAACAGTATCCCTGCGTGGTGGACGGCTGCGTCTTCGACGATAATGAGAGCAGTGCCTGGGTGCCTGCCCACGCGCTCGGGCCTGTCGGGCCGGACGGACAGCCGCTCGACGGCGAGGCGCTGGAGAGCATGAGCCTGCACGACTGCGACCCGGGCATGCCCTTCCCCGCGATCGCCCTCGGAGAGACCGCGGCCGAGATCGAGCCAGGCGGCACGGTCAGCGTCAGCAGCGTGGACGAGTTCCTTTCGGCCATCGGCCCGGACCGCACGATCCTCCTGGAGGGCGAGCTTTTCGACCTGTCGGAGGCCTCCAGCTACGGCAAGGCCGGCAGCGAGTATTACCGCTGGGCGGAATGCTACGACGGGCCGAAGCTGGTGATCGAAAACCTCAGCGGCCTGTCGATCGTCGCGCCCCTGGGCGACGCGCCGGCCGTCGTGATCTCCGCCGCGCCGCGCTACGCCGACGTGCTGAGCTTCGTCAACTGCAGCGATCTCGTTCTGGAAGGCTTCACCGCCGGCCACACGAAGGAGCCGGGAGCCTGCGCGGGCGGCGTGCTGTATTTTGACGGCTGCCATCACGTGCAGATCAATCGCTGCCGCCTTTTCGGCTGCGGCATCCTCGGCATCCAGACCGCCGACTGCAGCGATCTCACCCTGACGCGCACGGAGATCTACGAGTGCTCGCAGGGCGCCGGTGAATTCTACAAGACCGACGGCATCGTTTTCACCGACTGCAATATCCATGACGTCCCCTCGCCCCAGTTCCGCTATCGCGCGTGCGGCGATATCGAGTGCAACGGCGAGGCCGTTAGCGGCGGCGACCGCTTCGATATCGGCTCCGACGGCAGGCCGGAGGCCTGGGCCGCGCCGGACGGAGAAAACTAAAACTCTCCTGCAAATAGCAAAAGCGCCTCCGCAAAGATGCGGAGGCGCTTTTCTTATGTGTTGCTGTCTCGGATCGCTCCGGTTTTTCAGTGCTCCTTCTTGGCGCCCTTGTCGCCGACGCCGAAGTGCAGCTCCTTCATGCCCTCGATCTCGTCGCAGACGTCCTTGAGCGCGCAGACCGAGCAGTCGGTGCTCAGGCCCTCGAGGATGTGCGTGAGGGTGTTGGTCGCGTCGTTGGCCTTCTTGGCGATATCCTTCATGGCCTTGTAGTCAAAGCCCGGGGCCGTGAGGAAGATCACGGTCGCGTTGAGCACGTTGGGGTCCTTCTTGTAGGCCTTGATGTAGCTTGCGCCGATCGACTGGAAGCTGACGTCCTGCCGGATCGCCTGCTTGCTCACGCGCACCTGTTCCCGATAGTTTTCCGGGGACATGCGCACCATGTAGCCCTCAGGGTAGACATGGTACTTGGCAAACTCGATATCCTTGAGGATGCGGTAGACCTGCTCGTTGTCGTCGTCCAGCACGCCCACGCGCAGCAGCACGATGCGGGCAAAGTCCGTATCGCCGCGGATCTCCTTCAGGTCCGGCCCGTAGAGCAGGACGCGGTCGCGGTCCACCAGCTCGGGCGAGGAGGTGAAGAGCACATAGTTGGCCGAACCCTTGCCCGAGGCGCCCAGCTCAAAGGCGGCGTCCTTCTGCAGCACCAGCTCGCTCTGTCCGAGGTCCTTCCACTCGCTGCCGGGACGGTAGGTCCACTCTTTGGGGCTGCCGTGCTCCAGCAGCCCCTGAGTTTCTTTGATCAGTCCGTTAAAAAGCTCCATGCTAGAATACGAGGTCGACTTTCTTGCGGTCAAACATGGCGTTGACCTGCTTGTATGCCCAGCCCAGGACCTTCTGGTCCAGGTTCCAGAAGTAAACGACAAACAGAACAAGGATGACGACCAGAAGGATCTTCAGCACTTTCAGCAGTGCTTTTCCGATTTTAGCCATTCAAACAGCTCCTTTCAAAAAGTAAGGGAGATCCGGAAATCACTTCTTGGCGAGGCCCTTCTGGCGGGCATACTCGGCAGCGCCCAGCGCGCCCATCAGCTGCGGGTCGGTCTTCAGGTTGATGACCTTCAGCTTCAGCACGTGCTCGATCGCTTCCTTCAGGCCGTCGTTCTTCGCGCAGCCGCCCGTCAGCGTGATGCTGTCGGTCGCACCGGCCTTCTTCGCCATGACAAAGCAGCGCTTCGCAACTGCCATCTCGATGCCGGCCGCGATCTCGTCGGTCGCCTTGCCTTCGCCGACCAGCGTGATGACCTCGGACTCCGCAAACACCGTGCACTGCGCCGTGATGGGGATCACGTTCTTCGCCGTCAGAGAGAGCTTGGAGAATTCAGGCAGGCTCAGCTCAAAGCTGCGCGCCATCGCCTCGAAGAAGCGGCCCGTACCGGCAGCGCACTTGTCGTTCATCGCGAAGTTCTTCACCGTGCCGTCCGTGTCGATGCTGATGCCCTTCACGTCCTGGCCGCCGATGTCGATGATCGCCTTGACCGTCGGATCGGTCACGTGCACGCCCATCGCGTGGCAGCTGATCTCGGAGATGTTCTCATCCGCAAACGGCACCTTGTTGCGGCCGTAGCCCGTACCGATCAGGTACTCCAGCTCCTTGCTGCTCTTCAGACCCACCTTCGCCAGCACTTCGTTCATCGCCGCGATCGCGCTCTGCTCGGAATTGATCTTGCTCTTGATGGTCGTGTCGGCCACCATCTTGCCGGTCTCGTCCAGAATGACTGCCTTCGTGTAGGTGGAACCTACGTCGCATCCGCCAAAATACTTCATGTAATTTTACTCCTTAATTATTTTTTAGATTCTATAAACGCGGCCTCGCAGAGTTTTTCGCCGCGCACGGCGAAAAAGCATTTCGATCGTTTTTCCCGGCGACATGTGCGTCGGGAAAAACACATCTCAGCCTTCCAGTGTGCGAGCGAAGCGAGTGCGCGCAGAAGGCTGCAGCCCTTCTAAACCGAAAGGCTGCGCCTTTCGGTTTACATGCAGACCTCGTCTTCGAACTCGACCAGGCTGGGATCCACGGGCTCCGCCTGCTTGACGGTGCGCATGTACTCGTTGACCTTGTCGCGCATGGTGCGGCGGGAGACGGTGCGCGGGTCCATCAGGTCGTGCTCGACCCAGATCAGGTCGTAGCCGCGCTGACGGCCCTGCTCGTCCAGCAGACCCTGCACGGTGGCCATGTTCTTGCAGGCCACATTCTGGTACATGATGACCAGCGGCGCGTTCCAGGCTTCCACCTGGCGCCAGCACTCGTCGACGACGTTCTGGTAGCCGCCGTTGGTGTGACGGCGCATGACCATGCGCTCGTACAGACGGGCCAGGTCACGCAGCGCTTCTTCCTTGTCCTCGGTCTCGAGGTGCTTGGTGAAGTTCAGGGATTCCATCTCGACCAGGATGTCGATGCCCCAGCAGTTGGCCAGCCAGTTGGAGAAGTTGGCGTAGTAGTGGGCCGGGCAGGACCAGACGATGCCGCGGTAGCGCATCTTCCGGGCGGGCCAGGCGGTCTCCTTGTTCTCGTAGGCCTTCATGAGGATCTTGTTGACCTTCTGCATGGAGGGCAGGACGCGCGGGTCGATGCCGCCGTCCATCTCGTAGTTCCACTTGCGGAAGAGCTCGTAGCTCGGTCCGATGAACTGCGGGTAGGCGGACTTGTTGATCTCCCACTTCTGGAGCTCCAGGTCGGTCTCCTGGTTGAAGCGCTTCATGCACTCGAAGTAATGCTCCCAGTTCCACTTGGCGCCGGTCTTCTCTTCGATGAACTTGATGCAGGCGCGGATGTCCTCGGCACCCATCTGGATCGTGTTCTCATCGTCCAGGTAGCGGACGGGGAAGCAGAGGTGGAACACGGGGATGTTCGGGAAGCGGCGGGCAAAGTAAGAGGAAGCCATGGTGGAGCCGTCGCAGGGCATGGAGGAGGAGATGAAGCAGGAGCCCATGTCGGGCAGCGCATTGATGACCAGGGCGCCGCACTCGGAGGAAGGCACCGGGCAGGTGTCGGAGGGCAGGCCGTAGCTTTCAACGGCGTCGATGTACGGGATGCAGACGAGCTGGTCGATCTCGGAGACCAGGAACATCGGCAGCAGCTGGTGCGGGATGCTCAGCAGGTCGGGGAAGCCGGCGGCGATCTGACCCATGGTCATTTCGTCAAAGGTGAAGAGCATCTTGTTGAGCTCTTCGCTGTTGCCGTTCTTGCGGTCGGCCTTGGAGAGGAAGACCAGGTTCTCCGCCACATAGCGGAAGATCTGGTAGGTGACCTCATGGCTCATGCGCAGGTTGGAGCCGCGCAGGCCCATGATGTTCTTGTCCATGAAGCCGTGGCAGCAGAAGTAGGAGATCATCCAGCGGTACCACAGCGCGCTGTTCATGGCGGGGATCAGGTCCTTGGAGAAGGTGCCGAGCAGCATGCCCCACATCTTGGCCCATTCCCAGAAGTCGTAGGCGGTGTCCTTCACGCCGCGCCACTCACGGCGGACGGTGGCCATGGCGCCCTTGCGGTACAGACGGCCGAGGCTGCGCTCGCCGTTGACCACGCGGTCCCATTTTTCCTTGTTGTCCAGGGCCATAAAGTCGGCATACTCGCCCTTGACGCGCTCGCCGTCGGCCTTGAGGCCGTCAACGAAGCCCTTGCCGACGTCTTTCCAGTCGGTTTCCTTGAGCATGTCGCCGAAGATGCCGAGCACTTCCTTCAGGTTCTCGCCCTGCTTCTTCCAGTTGATATTATCTTTGGCTTTCCAGAATTTAGGATTGGGGAACTGAATCTTTTCCTTTGCCATTACTTGATTCCCTCCTCTTTATGGATGCGTTTGATCTCCAGGGATTCCACGAAGGCCTGGACACGGGTACGCAGCTGACCGGAGTTGCCGTTGTTGTACAGGCGGTCGATGGAGAGGACGGGCCAGCCGTATTCGTCGTGCATGATGTGGCTGACCAGCGCACGCTCGAAGCCCCAGTAGTCGCAGTACTTCATCTGTTCGTAGATGATGCCCTCGGCCTTGAACTCCTTGGCCAGGCGGTCGGCCGTCTCACGGCGCTGCAGCACCTTCTCGTCGGAGATGTAGCGGGCGCACTCGGAGACTTCCATGTAGTGGCGGCAGATCTGCGTAAGCACATCTTCCTCGTCGTTGAGCTCGATGACCTCGCGGCCGGGCTTGGAGCCGAAGCAGTAGCGGTCGGACACGACCAGCGCGCCGCAGCCCTCGATGAGCTTGGTGAGGTGGGGGTCGTCGATCTCGGAGCCGACGATCGCCACGCGGGCGCGGAAGGGGCTCTTCTTGTCGGGCTTTCTCTTCTTCAGCTCTTCCAGCGTCTCGCGCAGGTAGGGCAGGATGAGGGCCTTCGGGCAGGTGTAGGTCACCAGATTCAGCACGTGGAACTCGTAGCCGGTGACGACGGGATTGTCGGCCTTGCGCATCTCGCTGATCTCGGTCATGATGCGGCAGACCTCGTTGTGCTCCTCGACGGCCTTGCGGATGGCCTCGTCGGAGACGTCCACGCCGAAGGTCTCATGAATGCGGTCGAGCACATGCACGCGCATCTGGCGGACGTAGCCTGCGACGGTGTAGTCCGTGATCTTGAAGGGCATGTCGCAGTGGGTGACGAAGAAGTTGGGCTTCTCGTTGACCTTCAGGATCTCGAAGTGCTCCATGGAGCGGTTCATCATCGAGCAGGCGTCCACGCCGATCAGCGCGTCCAGGTACTGATAGCCGCCCTCAATGGCGCGCTCGAGCAGCGCGCGGGCGAACTCGCAGGTGTAGTTGGACATGTAGTAGGTGGCGATGTCGATGGAGCCGGTGTTGGGTGCGCGCAGTCTGGTGGAGAAGCAGTTGCCGACGTTGAGCAGCACTTCCGGGATATGGAAGCAGGTATAGCCCAGGCAGACGCCGCCGTCGGCCTTGGCCTGTTCGACGAGCTCATTGTCAGCATTCTCAAGCAGACGCTCAAAATAGATCAGATGCTTAAGATCTTTCAAATGTTACACCTCTTCTTGTTGAAATTTAAAGGATCTCTATCTTTTGGAGTGCTTCCCTCACTCCTTTGAGTACAGCGGAATCCTCGGGCAGCTCCAGCACGCTCCTGCCCTTGATGTCGTTGGCGGCGAAGACCGCGTCCGCGGGGATCGCAGAGAGGATCTCCACGCCGGGGACCTGGGTCAGCGGCACCAGCTCGGGATTGGTCACGCGGTTGATGATGACGCCGATCTTTTCATAGGAGATCAGCTCGTCCGCCACGCCCTTGATCGTAGCGACGACCTGCGCGCCCTTCTTGCTCTGGTCGGTGATCAGCAGCAGATGGGTGACCTTGTCCATCACGCGGCGCTGGATCTGTTCGATACCGGCCTCGCCGTCGATGATGACGTAATCGAAGCTGTTGGCCAGCAGGCTGATGACCTCTTTCAGGTAAGAGTTCACCTTGCAGTAGCAGCCGGAGCTCTCCGGCCGGCCGATCGCCAGGAAGGCGAAGCCGGGCATCTCGACGAGCGCGTCGAAGATGCGGAAACGGGCCTCGCTGAGAAGCTCCATTGCCTCCCGGGTCTCCCCGTTTTCGACGCTGTCGACGATGCTCTGGCGGATGTCGTCCAGCGTCAGCTTCACGTCCACGCCAAGAGCAACGGACAGGCCAACAGCGGGATCGGCGTCGATGGCAAGGATTTTTTTGTCAGGATATTTCTCCACCATCAGGCGAACGATCGAAGCGCAGATCGAGGTTTTTCCCACGCCGCCCTTGCCTGCCACCGTGAGTATCTTGGCTTTGTTTTCCATGTGCGTCCCCCCTTAAAAGTGCACAGATAATGCGGGTATTTTATCGTGAGTATTGTAACACATTGTCATATCGTTTGCAAGAAAAAGACCCGCTTCCCTTTTCAATTCATCGTTATTGACAAGCAGCGCGCCGCAAAATCGGCAAAATGCGCGAAAAGCCCGCCGCTCCCTTCCGGAGCGGCGGGCTGATGAATGATATGCTTATTTGGATGTATTGTTGAAGATTTCAAACGATACGGGTTCGCCGTCAACGACCGGATAATAAGAGTAAACTTTATCTCCTTCCAGCCAGATATATGCTTCATACGTCTTGACGACAAAACTGAGCTCCAGCTTGTCCTGTCCTTTTGCCGAATCGGGCAATCCGTTTTGGGGAACGAGAACAGTATTGCCGTCAAGCTCCGCTCCGACAAAGGGGCCGATATCGGTTCCGTCGGCAAGCGTAACGTGATCTCCAACATCCACGGAGCGAATGACGAACCCGACTTTCCCTGTCAGCTTTAGTTTTGCCATGATTTCCAGATACTGCATCTCCGACAGGTCTTGATACCAGGCGAGGCCGTCGCTCTCCGTCAGAAGTTCAAAGCATTCATGCTCCGGGCCGAAATCATAGTTGATCCGGGGCCCTTCTGCGCTCAGAACGTAGGAAAGGGCAAGCCTGTCCCCGTCATAGAAATTTTCGGTCAGCGTGATCGTCGTTCCGTCCGGAAGCACAGCGCTTTGCGCTGTCTTATCGGAGTTCTCTCCCATTTCGACCCATTCATCCATCCTGCTGTTCCACTCATCGCTGTACGCGGCGGCTTCCGGGCGTTCCTTTCTCATTTCTTCGTCGGGAACGGAGTGAGAAAGCTCTCTTGCGATTTCCGCAATGGCAGACCCGAGACCGGCGGCATACGCCGCTACGCCCAGCGCCAGGATCAGCGCCGCGGCCAGCGCAAGGGTAACAATCCGTTTTTTCTTCATATGCACGATCCTTTCCGGGCTTTCCCGCAGGGAGACCGGGTCCGGAAACGCCGCTTCGCCGATATACCTGTCGTCAATGCCGTTGAGCATCCGGGTGATCGTTTCCCGCTTCATACAGGCAAGCCCTCCTTTTCCAGATAAAGTCTGAGTTTTTCTCTGATGCGAAACAGGCGGACAGACACGCTGCCGGCCGTCGAATGAGCCGCCTTGGCGACGTCCTTCACGGATTCCGCATACCAGTAGCGCCGCAGGAACAGGAAGCGGTCGGCCGCGCTCAGCGTGCCAAGGAAGCCGTTGATCGCCGCCCGAAGCTCCTGCGCCTCCAGCTCCTGCTCCACGCCGCCGTCGGCGGCGAGCGTCTCTGCCAGCTCGTCCAGCGCCAGATCGTACTGGCTGTTTCGCTTTTCCGCCGTGTTGGCGTGGTATTTCTTCGTCGCAAGATTGCGCGCGATCCTGCACACGAAGGTCCGCAGCGGGCTCGGCCTGTGGGGCGGGATGGCGTTCCAGACCCCGAGCCAGGTATCGTTGACGCACTCCTCGGCGTCCTGCTCGCTGCCGAGGATATTCCGCGCCACGCGCTTCACCGCGCCGCCGTGTTGTTTGGCAAGCTCGTCGATCGCCTGTTCCGAGCGCTCAAAGAACAGGTTGATGATCTCCTCGTCCGTCATCGGCTGTCACCTCTTTTCGCCTTCACCCATATACTACGCTTTCCCGCCTGTTTATTAACAAAGCCACTTGTTTATTATACCATGCCGCAGCGCAAAAAGCCGCCGCTCCTTTCCGGAGCGGCGGCCTTCATTCCAAATTCCGTATTGACATCGTAGGGACGGGGCTTGCCCCGCCCGGCGCCTCTCGTTTGTCCCGTAGGGGCCGCCGCCCTCGGCGGCCCGCATTTCACATTGACATCGTAGGGGCCGACGCCCCGGCGGCCCGCCCCTCGCGCGGCCCCCTTTCGCAAAAGGGGGCTGTCTGCGAAGCAGACTGGGGGTTCTTCCCTCATTCCGCATTCCGAATCCCGCATTTCCCCGCCGGCCCACATTCAATTCAATATCGCGACGCCGAGATTCAGATAGGCGGCAAAGAAGAGCCAGATCAGATAGGGCAGCAGCAGATCTCCCGCGCGCTTTTCGATATAGCGAAACAGCATCCGGCACAGCAGCACCGCCGCGATCAGCAGCAGGAGCCAGATGAAGGCGAAGGTATACCAGCCCAGCCGGAAGAAAAACAGCGGCCAGAGCAGGTTGATGACAAGCTGCACGGCGTAGACGGTCAGCGCCCGGCGTTTGCGCGGCATTGACGCCTCCGAGGTATACACCAGGTAACTGGCATAGCCCATCAGCAGATACAGCACCGTCCAGACGACCGGGAATACCCAGCCCGGCGGCGAAAGAAGCGGCTTATACATGGCCTCGTAGCTGCCGCTGAAGCCGCCGGCCAGCAGCGCGCCGATCCCGCCGGCGGCCAGCGGAATGACCAGGCAGAGCAGCAGTGTTTTCCAATTCTTCCCTTTCATGACGATCACCCCGCTCTTACTGTATGAGCAATGGCCTTCACATATACGTCCGAGGGATGATACTTCAAATTTCGAAAGTTTTTTGTTGCCATTTTCCCCGGGGCGGCGTATACTTGCGCTGTTGAGAGGAGGTCTTGTCATGGATAAAAAGGAACTCTGGCGCGCCGTCAAGTTCACGCTCTTTTCCGCCAGCGCCGGGCTGATCGAGATGGGCAGCTTTGCGCTGCTGACCGCCCTGACCGACTGGAGCTACTGGCCGCGCTACCTGATCGCGCTGACGCTGTCGGTGCTGTGGAACTTCACGCTCAACCGCAACTTCACCTTCAAATCCGCTGCGAACGTCCCCGTCGCCATGCTGAAGGTGGCGGCCTACTACGCGGTGTTCACGCCGCTGAGCACCTGGGCCGGGCATTACCTGGCCGACACGCTGGGCTGGAACGATTTTCTCGTCACGGCGCTCAACATGATCGTCAACTTCGTCACCGAATTCCTGTATCAGCGCTTTTTTGTCTTCGGCAAGAGCATCGACACGAAAAAATAAAATCCGAATAAAGTCCGTTAAAAACCGGAGGATACGCAAAGTATCCTCCGGTTTTTCATTCTCCGAAGTTGGCCTGTGCGGCGGCGCGCCAGCTTCCTCCGTCGCGCACGAGCACCAGCTGATAGCCGCTGCGGATGTCGTAGTTGAGCTCATCATGCCAGGTGCTGGCGGTCAGATCCGCACTGAAGGACACCGTGCAGAACACGCAGTCCTCCGACAGCGCGTGGAAATGGTCGAAGCTCAGCTCCCGATAGTCGATCTCCGTTTCCGAAGCCCAGTACATGGCGTCGGTCGATTCCTTCACATAGCGGCTGAGCTCCGTATCCGGCAGGATCAGCTCCATCAGCGCGTTATAGGCGGTACGCGAGCCGCCGGAGGCCGAGTAGGCCAGGAAGGCGCGGAAATAATCCTCCGCCGCCCGGCGGGCATCCTCCGGCACGTCCGCATCGTCCGGATAGAAGAAGTAGACCGTGCCGTTTCCGCCGACGAAGGAGCTCAGCTCCTCGCCGTCCGCCCCGAGGGCGCGGATCTCCGGCTCGGCGTACAGGCCCTCCGCCCGGTAGCTCAGCGTGCGGTAAGCCACGCCCTCGGGCAGCTGCCAGACCCCCTTCGTGAGGTCGAAGCTGCCCGCCGCGTCCTCCGGAGAGAGAGTCACGCCGTTGACGCTGACTGCCGCGTCCGCAGGCGCTTCGACGGACAGCGTATACGCCCCGGGCTCGTCCAGCACGAAACGAAGGAGCGCGTCATCCCCGGTCTCCACCCGGCGGAAGGCGCGGCCCTCCGCATCGGCCACGGTCAGCTCGCCGTACAAGTTTTCGATGCGATAGCGCACATAGGCGCCGGAGTCCTCCAAGCGCGCCTCCATCGGCGTCAGACGGGGCGGCTCCCCCGCCTCGCCGCTGAGATAGGCCTCGCCGATCGGCGTGCCGTTGAGCGTCAGCGACGCCTCGCGCGGCGCGTCGATCTCCAGCGTCACCGGGACAAGCGCCGAACGGAAGTCCAGGCACTGCACCCGCTCCAGTTCCCATTCGCAGCGGCCGAAGCTGCGCTTGCCGCCCTCTTTGGGGCGCAGCGTCACCTCGGCGATCGGGCTGCGGCCGGCGCTGACGACGAAAACCGCGCGCTTAGAATCGGGCTGCGAGAAATCCGGGCGGTAGCGCAGCGCGGCGGGCCGCACATTGGCTTCAAAAAACAGCTCGAACAGCGCGTCCATCTTCTCGAAGCCGCGCTCGTCCTCGGGCAGCGTGGCGAGCAGCTCGGCCTTCCATTCGTCCATGCCGCGCTCCATGAGCGCGTCCATGACGGGTTCGGGCCTCGTCTGCTCATAGACGGCCGCGTAGCGGTAAAACACCGCGCAGCCGATCACTCCGGCAGCCAGCAGACAGACCGTCCAGATCAGGAGGAAGCGCGGCCAGCCGCCGCGTCTTTTTTTCTCTTCCATCTCAGTCCTCCTCCCCCAGCACGATAAAGCCCGTGGGGATGCTGCGCGGCCCGGTGACGGAGGCGCAGACGTTCACGATCTCTCCCCCGTAGACCATCACCGACGAGGAGCCGCCGTCGAGGTTGGCGGCGTTCACGGCGCCGTACTGCTGGAGGATGTCGACAACGTTTTCCAGCGTGGCGCCCAGGGTCTTCACGCCGCGCCCGTCCAGGACAAGCAGCAGCAGCGCGCCGTCCTCCCGCTGGCCGATGGCCGTGCGGGGATTGACGCCGCGGCCCAGGTTCTGGGTCTGCACCTGGCCGTTGATGATCAGCGAGGAGGCGATCCCGTCGTGTGTCACGAAGCTCACGCCCCAGACCACGCCGGCCTCCAGCGCCTCGGCGGGCGTCATCGTACCGACGATCAGAACACCGTCGCCGTCCAGGCCGATCACGTTGTATCGTCCCTGCTCATTGCCGAAAACAAGCTTGCCCTCGCAGATCACGATCCCGGTCGGGATGCCGCCGTTGCTGAGGCCGTTGTTATCGACGAAGCCGCCGGCATTGATACCGGCGATGCCGCCGCAGCGCTCCACCATGTCCGTCAGCTGCAGCCCGGTGCCGCTGACGAAATTGCCGGCGTAGCCGAGGACCACGCGTCTGGGATCGGGGACGATCAGCATCTTGCCGCGGCAGTTGCCGTAGCTGATGTCGATCAGCTCCGGTTCCGCGTCCGTTTCGGCAGTCCCGGTCTCCCGGGCGGCGATATGGATCAGGGAGGTGTTGACCGGCTCAGTATCCAGCTCGGAGGTGCTCTCCTGGATGTAGGCGCCCAGCTCCTCGTCGCTGAGGAAAATGCGGGACATCCAGCGCAGGGCGCTGGTCTCGCGCACGGAGCTGCAGAAAGCGGCCGTCAGCGTGGGCGAGGGGCCTTTTTCGAGCACCCATATGATGCCCAGCAGGATCAGGGCCAGGCTCAGCAGCGTGACGGCGAGCAGGCTCAGCGCGCGTCCGACGCCGCGGATCAAAACCCCGGATTTCTTGTCTTTCATGTTGATCTCCTGTTTCTGATGGAGAATGGGATGGGCCGATCTGGCCCGATGGGATCAGACAGAGCTCTGCGCCGCTTACTCCGACAGAGAACGGAACATCCTCTTTTCCCAGTGCCTGTCATAGAGCATCTGCTGGCGCAGCAGCGCGTAGCGTTCGGTATACTTGCCCTTGCCGTCGAGAGGGAAGCGCCAGCCGCCGGAGGTGGTCGGGTCGCCGCCGACATCGCTGACGAAGGTGCTCTCCGGCAGCGCCTCCTTCATCGCCTCAACGTCGTCCCGGGTGATATGATCGTAGGTCGTGCCGCAGATACGCACGATCTTCAGGTTTTTCAGTCCGAAGACGGGCGTGATGTCTGTCAGGTTCCACATGCAGCCGAGGTTGAGATACTCAAGCTTCTCCATGCCGGCGACCACGTCGATGTTGTCGATGCCGGTGGAGACCATCTCCAGAAACTCCATCTCGGGGCAGTCCTTCAGCGGGGAGATATCCGTGATGTTGGTCAGCGTGACGATGACGACTTCCAGCTTCGGAAAATACTTCACGAATTCGATGTTGGTGAGGTAGGGGTTATGCCCGACGTCGAGATACTTGACCTCGTGCAAATACTGCAGCGTTTCGGCGTCCGCGTCGCGCAACAGCGGGCAGTTGAGCAGGTCCGTGTCGGTCATGCAGGAATAGCCGCCGATCCGGACGCTCCAGACCACGTTGGTCTCCGGGAAGTCGCTGCGCAGCGCGTCCATCTGCTCGTTGTCGGTGATGCCGCAGTCCTCAAGCCGCAGCAGCTTCAGCGAGCGCAGATAGGGCAGCGCCTGGCGGAAAACCGCGATGCCCTCGTCGCCGATCTCCGCGCGCTGATAGCGCAGCTCCTCGGTCTCGGGACCGGCCAAAAGCCCGTACAGGTCAAAGCAGCAGTCAAACCTTGCCTGCGGCGCGGCGGCGGCCAGCCGGTCGACCTCGTCGACGGACAGCGGGCTTGCGCCGCCGTCCTCCGGGATCAGATTCACGCTTTTCAGCGCGGGCAGCCGGGACAGAGCCAGGCAGCATTCCTCGATCTCTTCCGCCGTCAGGGCGCTGAGATCCAGCGTCTCGGTATCGTTGTCGGCGACGCCGCCGGGCAGCGCGACCTCCCAGTGCAGCTGCGCGTCGGGGCAGGTTTCCTGCAGGCGGGTCAGCTCTTCCCCGCTCAGCCCGGTCAGGCCGAGGGAGATCTCGCGCAGCGAAGAGAAGCCCTCCAGCGCGCCGATCAGCTCGTCTGCGGAAATCTCACAATCGCTCAGATCCAGCGTTTCCGTGTCCGCCGGATAGGTCCGGCCGGCCAGCGTGATCTCGGCCGGCGGCTCCGGCGTCGCTTCGGGCGTGGGCTCGGCCGTCGCTGCGGGTGCAGGCTCCGGCGCGGCAGCCGTCTGTGCGCCGCAGGCGCACAGCAGCAGGCACAGCGCCAGCAGCACAATCATTATAATCATCCCGGATTGACGCATCTGTCATTCCCTCCTCTGTTTGACGATCATCACCACGGACTGGATCAGAACCAGCACCAGGAACACCGCAAAGGGGATCTTGAAGGTGTCGCGGCCGAGCATGTTCATCGCGCCGTTGAAGCGGTCGATCACCCAGAGCACCAGGAAGATCACCGCCATATCCAGGCAGATATGGGGCAGTATTTTTTTCAGCACCGCTTATCCCTCCGCTTCTTCCGGGAAATCCGTCACATAGATGATATCGGAGACGGGGCGGCCGTACGGATAGCTGACCAGCTCTCCGTTCCAGGCCATGCCGGCGCTGGCGCCGCCGTCCAGATTGTAGGCGCTCTCGCAGCCCAGGCTCTCGAACAGCCCGGCCAGCTCCTGCATCGTCATGCCCTTCGAGCCGTAGGCGCCGCGGCCGTCCACCTGCACCAGGAAATAGTGGCCCGGCTCGACACAGCCGATCGCGGAGCGCGGGTTTTTCCGGGTCACCGTGCTGTTGAATTCTTCTTTGGCTTTTCCGTCCTCCAGCAAGCCGGGGCCGAAGCTCCACAGCTGCCAGGGACCGGCTTCCTTCAGCGCTTCCAGATCCAGCTCGCTGTCGTCGAGCGTCAGCAGCCGGCCGTCGCTCATCAGGACGCAGACGTCCTGCGCGCGGGTCTCGCGGTACAAAACGCCGTTTCGGATCACCGGACCCTCCAGGCGCGCATGGAAGTGATCGCCGGAGATGGCCACGACGGCCTTGTGCTGCGCCGCCATTTCGTTGGTCATGCCGCTCGTGCCGACGCCCTTCGGCCCGAAGGCCGTGCGCAGGAAGCGGATGTCACTGACGTAGACCTCCGCGATCGTGTAGACGAGCTCGGGCTCCTCCACGTGCGTCAGCGTTACGCTGATGTTTGCGCTCCGGTAGGAATCCTCCGTCTGGATGACCTCTCCGTCCGTCAGCTGATCGGCGAACTTCTCGCCCCAGGGGCCGGTATACACGCGCTGCGGGAGCTCCTGCGTCTCCTCCGCAGGCGCGTCCGCGCCGTTTTGCTCCGCGGACGGCGGAGCGCTCGGCGCCGGGGTGGAGAGGATCAGCGGGACCGGCTCGCTGCTGACCGCGCTGGTATACGGCCTGACGATATGGAACCAGGCAAAGGCGTTGAGCCCGAGTGCGATGCACAGCAGATCCAGCGCAATCACGACCGGCAGGCTGATCTTCTTTTTATGGCCGGATCCGGTCGTTTGATGCTCCTTCAAGGGCTTTCACCGTCCCTCACTGATAAAATTCGGGAAACGCGGCCTTCATGTCCGCATCGTCCGCGCCGCAGTAGGCCTGGATACAGGCGATCCAGCTCGCCTCGCGCTCCTCGGCGATCCGGTTGCGCTGGACCCCGAGGTGGAATTCATAGGCCCCTTTCTTCGCGGTCTCCCAGTGTCTCACGTCCCGGGGGGCCTCCTGGGAAACCTGCTGCGCCATATCGTCAAAGAGGGCGAGCACCGTTTCGGCATTCAGCCCGTTATGGTAGAGGCTGGCCGCCGTTTCCAGCACCAGCTGACGAAATTCCTCGCTGTTGCGCAGGGAGATGATCACCTGGCTGATCTGCAGCTCGCCGCTGAGCAGGGTGGTCAGATACGCAACGGGCGTCTCCATGGAAATATCGAAATCGAACAGCATCAGCCGCCAGCGGCCGTCGGGGACGTTCCCCTTGACGTAGCGGATGTTGCCCATCCCGTCCCGGTTGCTGAAGTAGCACTGCAGGCACAGCCACTGCGCCAGGGACTGCATGTCCAGGATCCCGCTGGCGTAGGCATAGGCCTCCGGGTCGCTCATATCATGGCTCAGGATATAGCCCAGCACCCCGGCCAGCTCCGGGCTGTCGTTCCCGTCGACGATGCCCTTGATGATCTGCACCTCGTTCGGATCGGAGCCGGTATGCGCCGCCGCGTATTCCTCGGAGTAGGCCTCGCGGATGCAGTACAGCCCGTAGTATTTTCCGTTGACGTATACGATGCAGTAGCGTGAGTCGAGCGCAAAGGGATCGGTGTCGCAGACTTTGTTGGCGACGATGGCCGCCAGCGGATCGCGCATCAGGTGCATATAGGTCGTAAAGCCGCCGCGCAGCAGAATGGAGTGGTACGACGTGATCCCGTTTCCGAACAGATCGTAGTCCAGATCGCCGCCTGTCCGCCCCTTGAAGACCAGCTTCAGGCTTTTCTTGACCCAGACGTTGCGGGAGCTGGCGCCGTGCAGCTTGATCGCGCAGTCCCGGCTGAAGCCCTTGTCCCCGTCAAAGAGGGTGACGTTGGCCAGATGCCCGAGCGTGTCCATGCCGTTATACGCGGCATGGAAGTCCGAGGGCGTGGTGACCAGACTGACCACCGGCAGCGTGTGCCCCTCGTTGAGGATGTACGTGCAGTTGATGATCTCGCTGGGGAACTTGCCCTTCTCCAGGCAGACGGCGCGAATCGCCGTGGTCTTGCTGATATGGATCGGTCCCTCGGCGCGCGGGGATTTCTCCGTCGGCACGCTGCCGTTGAGCGTGTAGTGGATCGCTCCCGGTCCGTCGAAGCTGATATCCAGTCCGCCCTCGTTTTCATAGATCCCCTGCGGCAGATTCACCGTCGGCGATTCCGAGACGAAGCGGTAGCCGCTCCGGTTCTGTGCGCCCGGCGAGCGCTTTTCGAAATAGACAAAGCCCGCGCAGTCCTTGCTGCGGCCGATGCTGGCGCCGCGGATCAGTCCGTACACGCCGACATAGTCGGACAGCTCGCCGTCCGGCCCCGTCAGATACAGCGATTCACCCATGGCGTCCAGCTTGAAGGGCGCATGGCAGTTGGACGTCGCGCCGACCGCTTCCCCGCAGAATACGATAAACAGTTCCCCGGGCTTCAGCGTTCTCTTCGGCAGGCGGAACTTTTCCCGGTCGTTCCTGTCGTCGCTGAGGCAGTAATCGCTCAGCTGGATCGGCTCGTCACCGGCGTTGCGCAGCTCCACCCAGTCAAAAAAGTCTCCGTTGTGGTAGGCGTAAACATCGTTGTAAAGCACCGCCTCGTTGATCACGAGCGCGCCGTGTTTATCCCTTTCCCTGCAGAAGATCTCATAGCCTCTCTCGGTATTGAGATAGCCGGGCGTGGCCAGGCGCGTCACGCGCAGCTCCTCTCCGTCCCAGCAGGCCGCCTGGTCAGGCTCCAGTGCGGGATAGCTCCTCTCCCACAGCAGCTGGCCGGTGGGCGCGCTGAGCATGACAGTCTCGCCGTTTCCCGACAGGGAGAAGTCGGCAAACAGCTCCCGCCCCTTGGCTTCCTTGCCGGCGCAGAAGATGACGACGTGCTCGCCCGGTTCCAGCTTCAGCGACGGGATCTGCCACTTGTTCCACTCCTGCGGATCGTCCGAGAGCCAGAAGCCGCTGAGATCCTCCGTCTTTTTGCCGGTGTTCCACAGCTCGATCCAGTCGTAAAAGCCGCCGTCGGCGTCGGCCAGGCAGCTGTGGTTGACCGCCATCAGCTCACTGAGCACCACGCTCGTTTTCACCGGCTCCGGCGAAGGCGCGGGCTCTGCCGTTTCGGTGCTCGCCGCCGCTTCTTCGCTGACGGAGGGTGCCGCGACCCCGGCCTCCTCCGGCTGCTGTCCGCCGCAGGCGGACAAAAGGCCGAGGCACAAAGCCAGGATCAGGACTATGGAAATGGATCTGCGAAAACTCATCTTCGGATACCGCCGTTTTTTTCATCCGGGCCGTGCGTTCAGCGGCCTCGTCCTTCGATCAAAATGCCCGGAAAGGGCATAATTCCGATCATAAACAATCTTATACAATATAACATATCCCCCCGGCCGTGTCAACGAAACACGGTCGGTTCCGGACGCAAAAACGCACGCCATGTGTATGGCGTGCGTTTTGCATTGTTTTTTGCCGTACGGCGCGGCGCTTACTTGTCCTTGCGCTCCTCGCCGAAGGTCTTCTTGGCCTCTTCCCAGCCGGCCAGCAGGGACTTAAAGCCGGCGGACAGCACGTCCTTGAGCTCGGCGCCGGCGTCAGCGGTGGCGGCGGAGAGCTTGTCGGTGGCATCCTTCAGCGCGGCCTTGGCGGCCTCGACCTTCTTCTCGATGTCTTCCTTGTCGATATCGAGATCGATCTTGATTTCGGTCTTCTTGGGCTCGGCTTCCTTCTCGGCCTCTTCCTTGATCGCGGCCTGCGCGGCGGCGAGGCGGGCGATGGGCACGCGGAACGGGCTGCAGGACACGTAGTCCAGGCCGACCTTGTGGAAGAACTCGACGGAGCTGGGGTCGCCGCCGTGCTCGCCGCAGACGCCCAGGTGCAGCTCGGGACGCACGGAGCGGCCCAGCTGAGCGGCCATCTTCACCAGCTTGCCGACGCCGACCTGGTCGACGCGGGCGAACGGATCGTTCTCATAGATCTTCTTGTCGTAGTAGGCGCCGAGGAACTTGCCGGCGTCGTCACGGCTGAAGCCGAAGGTCATCTGGGTCAGGTCGTTGGTGCCGAAGGAGAAGAACTCGGCTTCCTTGGCGATCTCATCCGCGGTCAGAGCGGCGCGCGGGATCTCGATCATCGTACCGACCATGTACTTCATGTCGGTGCCGGAGGCGGCGATCAGCTCGTCGGCGGCCTTGACGACCACGTTCTTGACGTACTTGAGCTCCTTGACCTCGCCCACCAGCGGGATCATGATCTCGGGAACCATGGTCCACTCGGGGTGACGGGCCTGCACGGCCAGCGCGGCCTTGATGACGGCGCGGGTCTGCATCTCGGCGATCTCGGGATAGGTGACGGCCAGGCGGCAGCCGCGGTGACCCATCATGGGGTTGAACTCATGGAGGCCGGCGATGATGTTCTTGATGGTCTCGACGCTCTTGCCCTGGGCCTTGGCCAGCAGCTCGATGTCGGCTTCCTCGGTGGGAACGAACTCATGGAGCGGGGGATCCAGGAAGCGGATGGTGACAGGCGTGCCCTCCATGGCCTCGTAGATACCCTCGAAGTCGGCCTGCTGCATCGGCTCGAGCTTGGCCAGAGCCGCGACGCGCTCCTCGAGCGTATCGGCGCAGATCATTTCGCGGAAGGCGGCGATGCGGTCGTCGTTGAAGAACATGTGCTCGGTGCGGGTCAGGCCGATGCCCTGCGCGCCCAGCTCACGCGCCTTGCGGGCGTCGGCCGGGGTGTCGGCATTGGTGCGGACCTGCAGGCGGCGGTACTTGTCCGCCCAGCCCATGATGCGGCCGAATTCGCCAGCGATCTGGGCGTCGACGGTGGGGATGATGCCGTCGTAGATGTTGCCGGTGGAGCCGTCGATGGAGATGAAGTCGCCCTCATGGTAGGTCTTGCCCGCCAGCTCGAACTTCTTGTTCTCCTCGTCCATCTTGATCTCGCCGCAGCCGGAGACGCAGCACTTGCCCATGCCGCGGGCCACGACGGCCGCGTGGCTGGTCATGCCGCCGCGCACGGTCAGGATGCCCTGGGCGGCCTTCATGCCTTCGATGTCCTCGGGGCTGGTCTCGAGACGGACCAGGACGACCTTCTCACCGCGAGCCTTCCACTCCTTGGCGTCCTCGGCGGAGAAGACGATCTTGCCGCAGGCGGCGCCGGGGGAAGCGCCCAGGCCCTTGCCGACGGGCGTGGCAGCCTTCAGCTTGCCCGCGTCGAACTGGGGATGGAGCAGGGTGTCGAGGTTGCGCGGGTCGATCATGGCGACGGCTTTCTTCTCGTCGATCATGCCCTCGTCGACCAGGTCGCAGGCGATCTTCAGAGCGGCCTGCGCGGTGCGCTTGCCGCTGCGGCACTGCAGCATGTAGAGCTTGCCGTTTTCAACGGTGAACTCCATGTCCTGCATGTCGCGGTAGTGATCCTCCAGCTTGTTGCACACGTCGATGAAGTCGGCGTAGGCCTGGGGGAACTTCTCTTCCATCTGGGAGATGGGCATCGGGGTGCGGACGCCGGCCACGACGTCTTCGCCCTGGGCGTTGGTCAGGAACTCGCCCATCAGCTTCTTCTCGCCGGTGGCGGGGTCGCGGGTGAAGGCGACGCCGGTGCCGGAGTTGTCGTTCAGGTTGCCGAAGACCATCGGCATGACGTTGACGGCGGTGCCCCAGGAGTAGGGGATGTCGTTGTCACGGCGATAGACGTTGGCGCGGGGGTTGTCCCAGGAGCGGAACACGGCGCGGATGGCTTCGTACAGCTGCACCTTCGGGTCGGAGGGGAAGTCCTCGCCCAGCTGCTTCTTGTACTCGGCCTTGAACTGCTCGGCCAGCTCCTTGAGGTCGGCGGCGGTCAGCTCGACGTCGTAGGTCACGCCCTTGCGCTCCTTCATGGCGTCGATCAGCTGCTCAAAGTACTTCTTGCCGACTTCCATGACGACGTCGGAGAACATCTGGATGAAGCGGCGGTAGGAGTCGTAAACGAAACGCTCGAACTTGGGATCGGGGTTGCCCTTGATCATGGCGGCGACGACGTCGTCGTTCAGACCGAGGTTCAGGATGGTGTCCATCATGCCGGGCATGGAGGCGCGGGCGCCGGAGCGGACGGAGACGAGCAGAGGATTCTCCAGATCGCCGAACTTCTTGCCGTTGATCTGTTCCATCTTCTCCACATACTCCATGATCTGGCCCATGATCTCGTCGTTGATCGTGCGGCCGTCCTCATAGTACTGGGTGCAGGCCTCGGTGGTGATGGTGAAGCCCTGGGGAACCGGCATGCCGATGTTGGTCATCTCGGCGAGGTTTGCGCCTTTGCCACCGAGCAGCTCACGCATCTTGGCGTTGCCTTCGGTGAACAGATAGACATACTTTTTGCTCATATTTGCAATCCTTTCTATAAATAGTTTTCGATTTCAGCCAAATAACCGACCGTTTTGTCAGTTACAATTTAGAATACCACATTCGCTGCCAGGAAATCAATACATTTTCTCACAAATCCGCGTCCGTCAAACAATTAACTTTGTCGCTGATCGCGGCGAAGGCGGCGATGTCCAGCGCCTCGCCGCGCACGCGCGCGTCCAGGCCCACTTCGCCCAGCACAGTCTCCAGCTCGTCCTTGCCGAGGCCCAGCCCGGAGGAGAGCGCGTTGACCAGAGTCTTGCGGCGCTGGTTGAAGGCCGCGCGGATGATCCGGAACAGCAGCTTTTCGTCCCGCACCGGCAGCGGCGGCGCCGGGCGCCGGGTCAGCCGGATGACCGAGGAGGTCACCTTCGGCTGCGGCACGAAGCAGCTCGGCGGCACGTCGAAGAGGAGTTCCGTCTCACAGTACCACTGGACAAAGAGCCCGAAGGCGCCGTAATCCGCGCTGCCCGGCGATGCGCAGATGCGCCGCGCAACCTCGCGCTGGATCATCACCGTGATCGTCTCGAAGCAGCCGGCCTCGATGAGCGCCGTCAGCAGCGGCGTCGTCACGTTGTAGGGAAGATTGGCGCAGACCACGGGGCGCAGGCCGGGTAATTTCTCCTCTGCCAGCGCGCGCAGATCCAGCTTCGTCGCGTCGCCGGGAATCACTGTAACGTTGTCAAAATCCCGCAGCGTCTCCTTGAGCACCGGCAGCAGCGCCCTGTCCAGCTCGATCGCGGCGACCCTTCCGGCGCGTTTGGCAAGCTCCGCTGTCAGGCAGCCGATGCCGGGCCCGACCTCCACCACGCCGGTCTGTTCATCCAGCCCGGCCTCTTCGGCGATGCGCTCCGGCGCCCAGGCCGCGGTCAGGAAGTTCTGTCCCAGCGACTTGGAAAAGCGGAAGCCGTGCCGCGCCAGCAGCGCCCGGATCTCATTGTAGTCAGTTAAATTCATATTCGCACCTCTTTGGCTCCTCCTTGAGGAGAAGCTGTCGAGCGAAGCGAGACTGATGAGGTGGAAACCACACGCCTCATCCGGCCCTGCGGGCCACCTTCCGCGCCCCTTTTGTCCGCGACGCGGACATTTCCCCCGCTGGGGGAATCCTCCCCTCAAGGGGAAGACCCTCTTTATTTTCGCTCTTTCAGCAGCTTTTCATAGCCCTGGCGGGCCGGGTCGTGTCCTTCGCCCACGCTCACCTGCACGTTGCCGCGGTAGCGGTAGCCGTTTTCGCGCAGCAGGCGCTGCATGGGCTTGTTTTTCTTGTGCGTGTCGGTGCGGATGCAGCGCAGGCCGAGTTCTCTCGCCCGCCGCTCGACAAGCTGCATCAGCTTGTCCGCCAGCCCCGTGCCGCGGTATTTTGCCGCCACAGCGCAGCGGTGCAGCACCGCACAGGGGATATCCGCCGTCCACTTGCCGTCCGTGATGGCGGCATAGCCCGCTTCCTCCCTGGTGGAGAGGGTAAAGAAGCCCGCCAGCTCTTCTCCGTGGCAGACGGCGAACAGTTCGCCCCGCTCCAGGTCAAAGCGGAAATGCCGCTCGGCGGGATAGCCGTCCTGCCACTGGTCGACCTTCTGCTTTTTCAGCCATGCGCCCGCCTCCCCGGCGATCTGCAGCAGCGCGGGCAGATCGTCCTCAACGGCCGGGCGGCAGGTGACGGGCTCGGTGAGTTTGATTCTCCCCTGTTCCCGCTTCACTTCCTCCAGCAGCTTCAGGTCGTCCTTATCCGTCAGCGCGAGCTTTTCGAACATGTCCGGGCGCTTGTCGCGCGTGCGCTCAAACTGCTGCCGCCGCCGCCATTTCTCGACGCGGGCGTGGTCGCCCTGCAGCAGCACCTCCGGCACGGCGCGGCCCTCCCAGACCTCCGGGCGCGTGTACTGCGGATATTCCAGCAGCCCGTCCCAATGGCTCTCTCCGGTGTAGCACTCTTCGTCCGACAGCACCCCCGGCACCAGGCGGCACACGGAATCCGCCACGGCCATGGCCGCGATCTCGCCGCCGGTGAGCACAAAGTCGCCGAGGGAGATCTCCTCGTCGACGCACTCCTCGATGAAGCGCTCGTCCACGCCCTCATAGTGGCCGCAGACCAGCACCAGGTGGTCGTAGTCCCGGCTCAGGCGCTTGGCCGTCTCCTGGGTATAGGGCTTGCCCTGCGGGCTCATGTAGATCACCCGGCGGCGCAGGCCCTCCGGCGCGGCGGCGATCACCGCGTCGAGGCAGGATTTGAGCGGCTGCGCCATCATCACGCAGCCCCAGCCGCCGCCGTAGGGATAGTCGTCCACCTGATTCTGTTTGTTTTCGGTATAGTCCCGGATCTGGACGCAGCGGATATCCACGATGCCCTTTTTGGCCGCGCGGCCAAGGATCGATTCGTGCAGCACCGCGTCCACCGTCTCCGGGAACAAAGTCATAATGTCGATTTTCATACCGTTTCCACACTCTCTGTTGCTGCGCCCTGCGCACTAAGCACTAAGCACTAAAATTACATTCCCTCAATCAGCCGCACGGTAATCACGCCGTTTTCGGCGTCCGTGTTCCGGATAAAGGCCGGCACCGCGGGGATCAGATGCTCCGTCTCGCCCTTGACCACATAGACCCGCTGGCCGGGCAGTTCCAGCACCTCGGCGAGCCTTCCGACCTCGGCGCCGCTCTCGTCAACGACGCAGGCGCCGATGATATCCTGCAGGAAATAGGCCCCGCGGGGGAGCTTCGCGTCCGCGCGCGCGATCTGCACGACGCGGTTTTTCAGCGCCTGTGCGGCGCCGACGTCCGCCACGCCCTCGAGCTGCGCGATCAGAAAGCCCTTGTGCTCGCGCGCCGAGAGGATCTTTTTCTCCTCTCCGCCGAGGTACACGCGCCCGCAGCGCTTGAGAAGCGCCGGGCTGTCGAGCCAGACCTCGATCCGCACCTCGCCGCGCACGCCGTGGGTGTTGACGATCTTTCCCGCGTCAATCAAACTCTGTTTTTCCATGCCGCAGCCCTCCCTGTGTCATAACTATATGATTTTATCATATCCGCGGCCGTTTGCCAAGAGCGTACGGGCGCTGTTCCGGCTTGTGCATTTTCCTGTTTTGTGGTATATTTTTACCAATCAATCAGCAGGAGGTTTTCCGCATGAAAACAGTCGTCATTACCGGCAGCACCCGCGGTCTCGGCTTCGAGATGGCCAAGCTCTTTCGCGCGGCGGGCTGGAATCTGGTCGTCAACGGCGTGAACGAAGCGCGTTTGAACGCCGCCGTCGAGACTCTGCGCGCGATCGAGGGCGCAGGCGAGGTCGACGGCTGCCGCGGCAGCGTCGCCTCCACGGAGGAGCTGCAGGCCCTGGTCGATTTCGCGGCGCAGCGCTTCGGCACGATCGACATCTGGATCAACAACGCCGGCGTCAACCAGCCGATGAAGGCGATCTGGGAGCTTTCGGAGCAGGAGATCGACGCGATCCTGGACATCGACCTGCGCGGCGCCGTCATGGGAAGCCGCCTCGCCGCCCTTCAGATGGAAAAGCAGCCGCAGGGCGGCTTCATCTATAATCTCGAGGGCTACGGCAGCAACGACGCGATGATGCTCGGCCTCAACATGTACGGCACCAGCAAGCGCGCCGTGACCCACTTCACCCAGGCCTTCGCCAGGGAGCTGGCCGAGCGCGGCGGCAAGGTCAAGGCCGGCCGCCTCTCCCCCGGCATCATGATCACCGACTTTACCGTCAAGGCGCTCGGCGGCAAGGAGAGTATCGCCCTGCCGGAAAAGACGAAAAAGGTCTACAACATCCTCGGCGACTATCCGGACGTGGTAGCCGCTCACCTGGTCAAAGGCATGCTGGAAAACACGAAGAACAACGCACACATCGAGTGGCTGACCAGCGGCAAGGCCGCCTGGCGTTTCATGACCGCCGCCTTCAACAAGCGTGATTTCTTCGCCGATAAGCCCTGATCGGGCGCTTCAGATCGAACCGAAGGACCGACCGGTAAATGCGATACCGGCCGGCCCTTCTGTTTTCCGGAAAAAGAGCGGCGGCGAAAGAGGAAAAAGCCGCTCCGGCGAAAAGAAATCTCCGCTTTTTTGTGGATTCCTGCGGAAAGCTATGATATAATAAGTGAAAAAACTTTTTTGGAGGCAGGTGCGTCCGCGTCTGCCGGATCCGCAAACGGAACAAGAGAAATCTTCAACAAGGAGAAACACCGATGCTGAACATCAACAAGACGGTTGAAAACGGAAGCCTGATCTATGCGCTGTCCGGGCGGCTGGATACCGTCACGGCGCCGGAGCTGGAGCGCGCGCTGCGCGACGAGCTCGGCGACGTGAGCTCGCTGATCCTGGACTTTGCCGGGCTGGAGTACATCTCCTCGGCCGGCCTGCGCGTACTGCTGGCGGCGCGCAAGGCCATGGAAGGGCAGGGAGACATGAAGCTGACGCACGTCAGCGGACCCGTCATGGAAATCTTTGAGGTGACGGGTTTTTCCGACATTCTCACGATCGAATAACGGAGGGCGCAGTTTGAAGAAATATTTAGGCATCACCTTCGGCGGACTGCAGAAGAAAACCGTGACCCTCGTGCTGCTGATTTTCTCGGCGATGGTCGCCATATTCCTGGGCATGTCCGCCTACCAGAGCCGGATGCTCTCCGACATTGTGGGAGAGGCGAGAAACGAACAGCAGGCGGCGATCTCCCAGGCCTCCCGCGACACGATGCACCAGGTCATGGAGAGCACGCTTGTCAACACGACCGCTCTGCAGGCCAAGATCGCGGACAACGATTTTTCCGAGATCGTCGATCAGATCCACATGCTGCAGGCTATGGCTCAGGGGCTGTTTGAAAACAAGAACAGCATTGTTCCGGCCGCCGTCAGCCTGCCCGACCCGGAGATGTCCGGGATCCCCTCGGCCATGGTGCTGTGCGAGGAGGGCGTGGACTATACCGAGTCGGAATACATCGGCATCGCCGCGCACATGGCCGGCCCCATGATCGCCATGTTCCGCAGCTCCGACAAGATCGACGGCTGCTATATCGGCCTGGCCGACGGGACGGATCTCTGCGTGGACGAAAAGCCGAAGAGCAAGCTGGATGAGCAGGGGAACCCGATCCCCTTCCCGGTCAGGGACAGACCCTGGTATAAAGGCGCGGCCGCGAGCGGCGGACTGTATTTCACCGGCATCGTCAAGGACGCCTTTACCGGCCGGGCGCTGGTCACCTGCTCCGCGCCCGTGATCGTGGGCGGAAAGCTGGTCGGCGTCGTCGGCATCGACATCCATCCGGGCAGCATGTATGACTTCATGAACGCATCCAAAGACAGCGCCGGCATCGCCGTCGTCATCAACAACCGCGGCCAGGTGATCCTTGCGCCGGAGAACAGCGAAGAATTCAAGCCGGTGGAATCGGATCTCGCCACGGATCTGCGCAACTCCAGCAACCGCGAGCTTGCGCATTTTATTGAGGATTCCCTGCACAAGACGACGGATCTGAGGACCATCACCATCCGTGACAAGCAGTATTATGCGGCCGGCGCCCCGATGCCCACGGTCGGCTGGGCGGTCATCTCCCTGGTGGAAAAAGAACTCACCGAGCAGCCCGAGCGGCAGATGCTCGCCGAATACGACGAGATCAACGTGCAGGCAAGCGCCAAATTCAAAGAAGGCACAGCGAAGACCCGTCAGACGATCATCTGGATCATGGCCGGCGTTTTCGTTCTGAGCTCGGCCGCGGCGCTGCTGGCGGCACGCCATATCGTCAAGCCGATCAAGGAGATGACGGATAACATCGTCAAAAGCAGCCGGACCGGGGAGCTGTTTGAAATGAAGGACAGCTACCGCACCAACGACGAGATCGAGCTGCTGGCCGAATCCTTCGACGACCTGTCCAGGAAAACCAAGCAGTACATAGAAAACATCACCGAGATCACGCGGGAGAAGGAGCGCGTCAGCACGGAGCTGTCCATGGCCAGCCAGATTCAGAACAGCATGCTGCCGCACGTCTTCCCGCCCTACCCCAACCGTCAGGAATTCGACATTTACGCCACCATGAAGCCCGCCAAGGAGGTCGGCGGCGACTTCTACGATTTCTTCCTGATCGACGAAGATCATCTCGGCCTGGTGATCGCGGACGTGTCGGGCAAGGGCGTGCCCGCGGCGCTGTTCATGATGATCGCCAAGACCATCCTGCAAAGCTGCGCCATGCTGGGCAAATCCGCCGCGGAGATCCTCACCAAGACCAACGAGGCTCTCTGCTCCAACAACCAGGTGGATATGTTCGTCACCGTCTGGATCGGGATCCTGGAGCTGTCCACCGGCAAGCTCACGGCCTCCAACGCCGGCCATGAGTACCCGGCGCTCAAACACCCGGACGGCCGCTTTGAGCTGTACCGCGACAAGCACGGCTTCGTGATCGGCGGCATCGAGGGCGCAAAGTATAAGGAATATGAGATGCAGCTGGAGCCCGGCGCAAAGCTCTTCGTCTATACCGACGGCGTGCCCGAGGCGACGGACGCGGAAAACCGCATGTTCGGTCTGGAGCGGATGATGGAGGCTCTCAACCGGGAGCCCGAGGCCGCCCCGAAACGGATCCTGGAGAACATTCACGATTCGGTCAGGTCTTTTGTTCAGGAGGCCGAGCAGTTCGACGATCTGACCATGCTCTGCCTGGAATATAAGGGCAGACAGACTGAGGCGAGCCATGAGGACAGGGTATAAAAACGATCTGACCATGGATCCCTCCGGCTTCGTTCTGCTGGCCGATTATGTGCCGCAGATCGTGCAGGAGATCCGCTATTATTCGACCTACAACTTCATCGGCGACCGGATCGACGGCTATGAGGAGCCCTGCGCGCTGCTGACCATCGAGGCGGCGCGGGCGCTCAAGGCCGTCAGCAGCGAGCTGATCGTGCAGGGCTACCGGCTGAAGGTGTTCGACGCCTATCGCCCGGCCTGCGCGGTGAAGCACTTCGTCCTCTGGGGCATCGAGGACCAGGACGTCCGCATGAAGCCCTACTTCTATCCGGAGCTGGAAAAGCAGGAGCTGTTCGCCAAGGGCTATATTGCCAAGCAGTCCAGCCACAGCCGCGGCAGCGCCGTGGATCTGACGCTGCTGGACATGAAAAGCGGAAAAGAGCTGGACATGGGCGGCCCCTTCGACCTGTTCAGCGAGCGCTCGCACCCGGATTACCGGGGCATCAGCGCCGAGCAGTATGACAACCGCATGATCCTTCGGCGCGCGATGCTGCGAAACGGCTTCCGCCCGATCGACTGCGAATGGTGGCACTTTGCCCTGAACAACGAGCCCTATCCGGATACCTATTTTAATTTTCCTGTCTCCTCGGCCTATCTGAGGAGATAAGGCAGCGCCGCCCTGCCTATAAAGGGCCGGCAAGGAGGATCGAGCATGGAACACGTACACCTCTACCGCAAGGAAAGCCTGGAGCGGATCGAATCTCCGGAGCAGATGAACCAGATCCTGCGCGTCACCAACCCCAGCGTCTGGCTGCTGCTGACGGCGGTGATCCTGCTGCTGGTCGGCCTGCTGGTCTGGGGCTCCTTCACCTATATCGACAGCATGGCCTACGGCCGCGCCGAGGTCTCCGACGGGGTCATGACGCTCCGTTTCGATGACGAGGAGCTGGCGGAGGGCATTGAGCCCGGCATGCTTGTCACGGTTGGGGAGACGAGCGCCGAGATCCTCAGCCTCGGGCATGACGAGCAGGGGATCTTTGCCCTGGCCGATACCGATCTGTCCGACGGCGTGTACGAGGCCGGCGTGCGCTATAAGCAGACCCAGATCCTGCGGCTGCTGTTTCGCTGAAGGGGCGCGCCATGAGCAAGGATCGTTTCAAAAGGCCGGTGACCGGGGGCGTGGCAAAAGTCCCCGTCGTGATGCAGATGGAGGCGCTCGAGTGCGGCGCAGCGTCGCTTGCGATGGTCATGGCCTATTACGGCAAATGGGTGCCGCTGGAGCAGGTACGGCTCGACTGCGGCGTCTCCCGCGACGGCTCCAACGCCAGGAACGTGCTGCTGGCCGCGCGCAGCTACGGCTTTGAGGCCGGGGGCTTTCGCTGTGAGCCCTCGGCGCTCCGGGAGGAGATCGCCTGCCCCTGCATCCTCCACTGGAATTTCAACCATTTCGTCGTTCTCAAGGGCTTCAAGGGCCGCTACGCCTATATTAACGACCCCGCGCGCGGGGAAGTGAAGGTCAGCGCGGAGGAGTTTGACCGCTCCTTTACCGGCATCTGCCTGCAGATCACGCCCGGGCCGGATTTTCAGCCCGGCGGAAAGCGCAAAAGCACCCTTGCCTTCGCCCGCAGGCGCCTGATCGGCGCCGGGTCGGCGGTGGCCTTCGTGATGCTGTCCACGGCGATCGCTTCCCTCTTCGGCATCATCAACCCCGTCTTTTCCAATTTCTTCATCGACCGGCTGCTCACCGGGGAAAACCGGGAGCTGCTGACGCCCTTCCTCGGCCTGCTTGCGCTGATGGGACTGGCCCAGCTCATCGTCGGCTGGGTCCAGGCGGTCTATTCGCTGAAAATCAACGGAAAATTGGACCTCATCGGCAGCAGCTCCTTCATGTGGAAGCTGCTGCGCATGCCGATGGAGTTTTTCAGCCAGCGCATGTCCGGCGACATCCTGCAGCGCATGGGCACCAACGCCTCCATCGCCGGGACCCTGGTCAATACCTTTGCTCCCCTGCTGCTGAACACGGCGATGATGATCTTCTATCTGGCGGTCATGCTGCGCTACAGCGTGCTGCTGACCGCGGTCGGTCTGGCGACGATGATCCTCAACCTCATCGTCTCCCGGATCATTTCGGCCAAGCGGGTGAACATCACCCGCGTCCAGATGCGCGACAGCGGCAAGCTCGCCGCGACCACCGTGTCCGGCATCCAGATGGTGGAGACCATCAAGGCCAGCGGCGCGGAAAACGGCTTTTTCCAGAAATGGGCCGGCTATCAGGCCTCCGTCAACGCCGCCGAAGTCCGCTTTGCCAGACTCAACCAGATCTTCGGCATGATCCCCGCCCTGCTCAGCGCCCTGGCCGGCGCCTCGGTGCTGATCCTCGGTGTGTATCAGGCCATGCAGGGCCGCTTCACCATCGGCATGATCATGAGCTTTCAGGGCTTTCTGAGCGCCTTTATGGCGCCGGCCATGCTGCTCATTTCCGCCGGGCAGTCCATCCAGGAGATGCGCACCGAGATGGAGCGCGTGGAGGACGTGATGGACTATCCGGAAGACCCCGCCTTTTCCGACGCGCCGCTGTCCGAGACGGCGGACTACTCCAAGCTCTCCGGCGAGCTGGAGCTGCGCCATGTCAGCTTCGGCTACTCCCGCCTCGGCCCGCCGCTGATCCGGGACTTCTCCCTGCACATGAAGCCCGGCAGCCGGGTGGCCCTCGTGGGCGGCTCCGGCTGCGGCAAGAGCACGCTCTCCAAGCTGATCTCCGGGCTCTACCAGCCCTGGAGCGGCGAGATCCTGTTTGACGGCAGGCCCATTTCGGACATCGACCGCAGCGTGTTTACCGGCTCCGTGGCCGTGGTGGACCAGGACATCGTCCTCTTCGAGGACACGGTCGCCAACAACATCAAGATGTGGGACAGCTCGATCGAGGATTTTGAGATGATCCTCGCCGCGCGCGACGCCCAGATCTACGACGACATCATGGCCCGCGAAGGCGGCTTCCAGGGCATGCTCGCCGAGGGCGGCCGGGATCTGTCCGGCGGCCAGCGGCAGCGCCTGGAGATCGCCCGCGTGCTGGCGCAGGACCCGACCCTGATCATCCTCGACGAGGCGACCTCGGCGCTCGACGCGCTGACCGAGTACGAGCTGGTCAAGGCGATCAAGGACCGCGGCATCAGCTGCATCGTCATCGCACACCGCCTGTCCACCGTCCGCGACTGCGACGAGATCATCGTGCTCGACAAGGGCGAGGTGGTGGAGCGCGGCACGCACGACGAGCTCTATGCCCGCGGCGGCGCCTATGCCGAGCTGATCGCAAGCGACTGAGGAGGTGGGCGAGCATGAGCTGGTTTGACGACCAGATCCGGATGCGCAAGCAGAAGGATCAGGAAGTGTTTGAAGACTCCATTTTCCGCATGGCCTCCGTGGTGCTGGGCAAGCCCGGCGCAGGCGCGCTCAACGACGAGCGCATCGTCACCAAGGCGGCCATCGACGAGATCCTGAAATACTATCATATCCAGGCGACGGAGATCCCCGAGAATCTGATCGATGCCGACGAGCAGCTGGAATACTGTCTGCGCCCCCACGGGATCATGCGGCGCAACGTCCGGCTGGAGGAGGGCTGGTATCGGGACGCCTTCGGGCCGATGCTGGGCTTCTACGGGCAGGCCCGTCTGCCGGTGGCCCTGCTGCCCAGGCCCTTCATGGGCTATCGCTTCCTCGATCCGGTCAGCGGCGAGTGGCAGTCGCTCAACCGCCAGACGGCGGCGCAGTTTGCCGAGGACGCGGTCTGCTTTTACCGCCCGCTCCCGCTCAAAAAGCTGGGGATCCCGGATCTGCTGCTCTATATGAAGGGTTGCCTGAGCACCGGCGACATTCTGATGATCGTGGCCCTCACCCTGCTGGCGACGCTGGTCGGCATGCTGATGCCGCGCATCACGCGCGCGCTGACGGGCGTGGTGCTGGAGCGCGGCAGCCTTGCCATGCTGACGGGCGCGGCGGTGTTTACGGTCTGCACCATCGTTTCCACGCAGCTGATCTCCAGCGTGCGTGAGCTGATGATGAACCGCATCGAGATCAAGACCTCCCTGTCCGTGGAGGCCGCGGTGATGATGCGGGTGCTGAACCTGCCCGCCGACTTCTTCCGCCGCTACTCCTCCGGCGAGCTGTCCAGCCGCTTCGGCGCGGTCAACCAGCTGTGCAGCCAGCTGCTGGGCGGCGTGTTCTCCCTGGGGCTGAGCTCACTGATGAGCCTGCTGTACATCACGGAGATCTTTCACTATGCGCCCGCGCTGGTCCTGCCGGCGCTGGCGATCATCCTGCTCACCGTGGGCGTCAGCGTGATCGCCGCTCTCCTGCAGATCAGGATCAGCAAGCGGGCCATGGAGCTCGGCGCGAAAAACGAGGGCCTGAGCTTCGCGCTCATCAACGGCGTGCAGAAGATCAAGCTCGCCGGCGCGGAAAAGCGGGTCTTCGCCCGCTGGGCGCGCTCCTATTCCGAGGCGGCGGAGCTGAGCTACAATCCGCCCCTGTTCCTGAAGGTCAGCGGCGTGATCGTCACGGCGGTCGGCCTGGCGGGCACGCTCCTGCTGTATTACCTCGCGGTCAAGACCCGCGTGACTCCCTCGGAATACCTGGCCTTCAACGCCGCCTTCGGCATGGTGATGGGTGCTTTTTCGGCGCTCAGCGGCGTCGCGCTTACGGTGGCGCGGATCCGTCCCATTCTGGAGATGGCGGAGCCCATCCTGAAAACCGAGCCGGAATCGGCCGAAAACAAGGCCATGGTCACGCGGCTTTCCGGCACGATCGAGCTGTCCAACGTCTCCTTCCGCTACCGTGAAAGCATGCCCTATGTGATCGACGGCATGAGCCTGAAGATCAAGGCGGGCGAATACGTGGCGATCGTCGGCACGACGGGCTGCGGCAAGAGCACGCTGATGCGCCTGCTGCTCGGCTTTGAAAAGCCGGAGCGCGGCGCGATCTACTACGACGGCAGGGACATGGCCGGGCTGGATCTGGGCTCGCTGCGGCGCAGGATCGGCGCCGTGACGCAAAACGGCAGTCTGTTCCAGGGGGACATCTATTCCAACATCGTCATTTCCGCGCCCCAGCTTTCGCTGGAGGAGGCCTGGGCGGCGGCGGAGCTGGCCGGCATCGCCGACGATATCCGCGCCATGCCCATGGGGATGCAGACTCTGATCTCCGAGGGGCAGGGCGGCATCTCCGGCGGACAGAAGCAGCGTCTGATGATCGCCCGCGCCGTGGCGCCGAAGCCGAAGATCCTGATGTTTGACGAGGCGACCTCCGCGCTGGACAACAAGACGCAGAAGCAGGTGTCCGACGCGCTGGACTCCCTCAAGTGCACCCGCATCGTGATCGCCCACCGCCTGAGCACCATCCGCCACTGTGACCGGATCCTGGTGCTGGACAAGGGGCGGATCGCCGAGGACGGCACTTATGACGAGCTGATTGCGAGAAACGGCCTGTTTGCGGCGCTGGTTGCCAAGCAAAGACTTGACACCGACGCTGCCAGTACTGTAAAATAAAAGATAACACAACCAAAGGAAGATCAGACCTCTTGACAGAGCGTCTTTTCAAATAACAAAAAGAAAGGAAATGATCATCATGAGTGACAACATCGTAAAACTGGCTGACGAGGCCCTGGAGAACGTTTCCGGCGGTATGACCCGCAACCTGAAGGCCGCCTACGCCTGCATCAACGGTGACTACGGCAACGGCGAGGCCCGCTTTGCTGCGCTGAGAAAGGCCGGCTTTGATCCCAACGTGGTGCAGGGCCTGGTGAATGATCTGCTGAAATATGAAAAGGTTGCCAAGGACGTCATCGACGGCAAGTACGGCAACGGCGAAGCCCGCAAGATCGCGCTGCAGAAGGCGGGCTACAACTACGATACCATCCAGAACCTGGTCAACAACATGCTGCTCTGAGACAGCGCCGGGCTGTCCGCTTTCGGCGAACGGGCCCTGTTTTCTCAGGCACAGGATCCGGCAGCCTCGCCAAGGTCGATGCTGCCGGATTGCCTTACCCAAAACTTACGACCCATCGGCACAATGGGAAACGGCGTTCGTCCCCTGCGGGCGCGCCGCTTACGGAGGACATACCATGGACAGAAAATCAATTCTTTGCCTGCTGCTGGCGATCGCGATGGTCTTCTCCCTCGCCGCCTGCGGAGGCACGGCACCCCAGCCCGCTGAGACCCCTGCTCCCGCTCCCGCGACCGCGGAGCCGGCGGCCACGGCGGAGCCGGAGCCCACGCCCGCCCCGAGCGATGATCCTGCGATCCTCGCCCTGTTTCAGACCCTGCCTGCGCTGCAGCAGGAGGGAGAGACGCGCGAATGGCGCTACGCTGTGACCGACCTGGACCACAATGGCCGCCTGGAACTGGTCGCCGCGTCCCAGCACCAGGCTGATCGTTCCACGACCCTCAAGGTCTGGGAGCTCAACGAAAAAGCCGACGCGCTGGTCGAATGCGCGGTCAAGCTGGAGGAAGGCGAATCCTTCCCGGACATCCTGTCTGAAAACGCCGACACCTTCCGCGACCCCGTTACGGGCAACTGGTCGTACCTGTTTTACGACAACATTCTGCTCTCCGAAACCGAGGCCTATACGGCCAAGTGCTCCGTCACCCTGCGCGACGGGACGCTGAGCTATGAGCAGTACGCCATCCAGCATGTACTGGACGAGAACGGAAAGCGCACGGTCAGCTATATGGACCTCAACGGCAATGAGATCACGCCCGAGGCCTATAACGCCGCCGGCGAGCTGGCCTTCACCGGCTGTGAAAAGAGCAGCAGCAACTTCGGCTGGTTCCGTTTTGAGGACGCGAAGGACGCTTCCTGCCTGACCGACAGCTACGCGGTCTTCACCGGCGATCAGACGCCCGACAAGACCAATCCCCTGCCCCGTCCGCGCCCGCTGGGCGAGCCCGCCCCCGCAGAGTCCCCGGTCCCCGGTGCGGCTCCTCTCTTCCTGTACATCACCAAGAACCCCACCAATGAGAAACGCGTGGAAGGCGATACGGCCTACTTCGTCGCCTTCTCCAACATCTATACCTCGCTGAGCTGGACCTTCGTGTCCCCCGACGGCGGAGAGTACACGCCCCAGGGCTTCCTCAACAAGGTCTCCGGCGTGGAGCTCGGCGGGCTTTACAGCACCACGCTGAGCATCAACAAGCTCAGCAAGCAGGCGGACCGCTGGGGCGCCTACTGCACCTTCAACTACGACGGGCAGACCGCGCGCACCAACACCGCGTATCTCTCCGTGAGCGCCAAGTCCGCGCCCACGCCGACGCCGACTCCTGCGCCCGCGCCGACCGCCGCGCCGACTCCGACGCAGCAGCCCGCCCCGACCGCTGCTCCCACGCCGACGCAGCAGCCCAGCCCGACGCCCGCGCCCTCCGGCGAGACGATCGCCCTGGGCGGCTTCAGCTCCGATACGGAGACCGGCCTGGATCTCTGCTGCGACTGGAAGGCGGTCAGGACCGGCGAGCATCAGGCCGAAGTAAAGATGGATATCAGCATCCGCTCCGCCTCCATCACCCTCAACCGTGTGGAAAACGGCATCTCGCTCAGCCTTGGCAAGCAGACGGCCAGCATGACCCAGCCCGCTCTGGACTACACCGGCGGCAAGACGACCACCTACTTTGACAGCCGTTCCTTCCCCGTGGAGCTGGGCACGGAGAGCAGCGAGCTGCTGCTGAACGTGATCTGGCGCTTTAACGGCAGCTACGGCGGCCAGCCGCTGGATCTCATCGAGTGCGGCGGCACGATCACGCTGCCCGGCGAGCCGGAGCCCACGCCGGAACCCACCGCTGAGCCCACGCCGGAGCCCACTCCCGAGCCCACGCCGGAACCCACTCCTGAGCCCACGCCGGAACCCGCTCCCGAGCCCACGGCCGAGCCCGAACCCGAGCCCACCGCCGAGCCCGAACCTGAACCCACGGCCGAGCCCGAACCCGAGCCCACGGCTGAGCCCGAGCCCGAACCCACCGCCGAACCCGAACCCGAGCCCACTCCCGAGCCCGAACCGGTTTATGCTTCGATGGCCGGCACGGTCCATGACATCACGGCCGAGCGCTACACCATCCATCTGGCCAACGGCCTGACCGTCACTGTCGATCCCTCCGTCTGCCGCCTTGCCTACGGCATGCTCGCCGAGGGCTGCAGCTGCACGGTGTATTATGCCGACTACCCCACCGACGAGACGATCTACCTGGTCGATATCTACGGCGTGACCGAGGGCCTGGATCCCGATCCGGGCAAGCTGCCCGTCGTCGGCAAATACAAGAGCCACGACATTGAGATCGAGATCAAGGATTCCGGCCGCGCCGAAGGCGAATACAAGGTGACGGTTTCCTGGCCGAAGGACGGCGAAACCAGCAAGTGGGTCTTCTTCGGCAGCTTCAACGCCGAAGGCCTGCTGCAGTACACCGGCTGCACCAAGACCGTCACGCGTACCGGCGAGGACGGCCAGACCGCCGAAGAGACCGTCTACGAGGACGGCCAGGGCTCGCTGAAGTTTGACGAGGCGACGAAGCACCTGACCTGGAAAGACGGGAAGGAAGACGCCGGCAAAGACCTCATCTTTGAGTAATCACGCTGAAATAGGAGGAACTATCATGAAAGCATCTCCCCTGAACGACGAAGTGCTGCAGGATGTCAGCGGCGGAACGATGATCCCCTATATCGTCCGCCCGGGCGACACGGCCGAGTCGATCGCCAAACGTTTCCACTGCACGGTGGAGCAGCTCTGCCGCTGGAACAACATCCGCAATCCCCAGGAGCTGAAGGTCAACCAGAAGCTGATCATCCGTTTCTGAAACCCATCACAAAACCGTGAAGCCGTCATGGCTTCACGGTTTTTTTCTTATCTTGACGCGCGCTCACGAGAATCGGGCCTGACTGTGGTATAATCCGAACAATTGGAAATACTGGATGATTCAAGGAGATGTGTCAGATATGAAATTAGGGATCGAAATAAATCGGCCAATTTCTGTATCTCCATGTATCCCCGCAAAAGCCCGCAAAGGCGCATGAATGCTGGACTTTTTCAAAAACCAACTTCATGTATTTCCACATAAATCTATGCGGTTTCATACCAAAAGGGCGTACGAATGGGCGTAGAAAAACCTTGCGAAAAAGAGTCCGGCGCACAGATAGAAGTATGAATGCCTGCACCTGTGGTGGTAGATCCACTATGGTGCAGGCATTCTTCGTTGACTGGTACTCGACTATCCGGATTTTACCAGCAGAAATAACCCCTGGCAGCGAGTGCTTTTGTGGATCTTTTTAGTTGATCCATAGTTGATTCCAGTATGCAAGCGCGCTGCTGGCTGCAAGCAACTCGTGTTCATCCTCGATCAAAGTTGGGCTCTTTCCTTTCCCTATACGCTTCAGACCGGATGCTTGCAGAATGAAAGCATAGCAAGAAGCCACAATACGACTAATGACCTTTTTCCCGCTCATCGGTTTATGCCGGTGGGCGGGGTTTCCTTTGCATCGTCTGGAATATAACCGTTCCCTAAGGCCCCGTTTTATGGTATAATTATATTCCGTGAGCGGGACAAGGTCATGCAGATCCGGAACAACTATGACAAGGAGGTTTTTCACGGGGACATTGGCGTCGTGGAGCGGGTCGACCTAGAAGAACGAGCTCTGTTTGTCCGCTTCGATGATCGTACAATGGAGTATGATTCAACAGAACTGGATGAGCTTGCTCTTGCTTATGCGACCACGATCCAAAAGGCCCAAGGCAGTGACCCGATCGTAGTCCTGCTCGTCCTGATTAAGCAGGCAAAAGCCCTTCAGGCGCGGCTTGCAGAACACTTTTCCCAATAGGAGCCTTGTGGCACTGACTGCGAGTATGGAGAATATGATCACGGCGAATCATACTAAGATATACAGGCTGCAGCAGCCTAATATAGAATACAGAGGAGTTTGAAAAAATGACAACTGACAGCCTGATAAATCTAGTGTTGCTGTTTTTCGCGTATGCTTTCCTCGGCTGGTGCATCGAGGTCACACTGAAGTACTTTCAGTTTCACCGTTTCATCAACCGCGGCTTTCTGACCGGCCCGTGGCTCCCAATCTACGGCTCCGGTGCGGCGCTGATCACCGTCGTGATAAAGG
>Ga0310691_10001117_pt1 | contig 43245 bp, 43 predicted proteins | sample 176DNAGHGlowgp2_FD_203887 | JGI IMG/M metagenome (GOLD analysis project Ga0310691, IMG submission 203887) | Sheep rumen microbial communities from Palmerston North, Manawatu-Wanganui, New Zealand - 1766 DNA GHGlow gp2 (v2) (version 2) | ecosystem: Host-associated > Mammals > Digestive system >... | reverse complement strand
CGGCTGGAAATCTATCGTTTGACAAGGAATGCGCTGAATGTGTGAAAATAGTCTTGTCAATGATCAAGTAAACCACGATACGTTTTATCAATCCCAATTGCGCCAAGCGGAGCGGTTATAAGAATTGCCAATACAGCTACCGATAGTACGATTTTACCGCATGGAAGACCAAGCGAAAGCGGTACAGAGCCAATAGCAGCCTGCACTGTGGCTTTGGGGAGATATGCGATAATACAGAATAATCGCTCCTTTGCGTTAAGGTCAGTACCGAGCAGACACAGAAATACACCGACAGCCCTGAATATGAGAGCTATAAAAATCATCAGTACAGCCGCACCACCTGCTGATAAGGTATAACGCACATCAACTGCCGCACCCACAAGCACAAATAGCATAACTTCTGCACCTATCCACAGCTTTCCGAATTTCTCCGAAAGACGTGCTGAAACAGAATTGACGGACTTCAGCTTTATAATACAAGCTGCAGCGACAACAGCGAGGAGTCCCGAAACAGCAACATAAGGCTTCACGAGCGTTTCTACGCTCATAAGCAGAAACGAAACACCAAGTAAGATAATGACTTTAGTACTGTTTCTGATCATGAAGTGATGTTGATATGATTTTTCAAACAGAAGATAGATACAATAGCCCGCAATCGCTCCGAGTAATATGCCAAGCACTATTGATACGGGAATATTCAAAAAGTCTGCCATTCTTGCCGATCCGCCCTGTGCCATCGTCACGAATGTGGAGAACAGAACAATAACAAAGATATCATCGCAGGATGCTCCAGCAAGAATCATTTGCGGTATACTTTTTTGTGTACCGCATTTTTCTTCAATCAGTTTTACCATTCTCGGCACAACTACCGCAGGAGATACTGCGCTTAACACTGCTCCCATAACGGCAGCTTCAACCCGGTTTACGCCGAGCAGAAGCGGGGCAAAAACAACGTAACCGATTATTTCACAGCAGGCAGGTACAAATGACATCATAACTGCTGGTCTGCCAACACGTTTCAGATCTGATAAATTGAGTGAAAGTCCTGCTTTTACAAGTATTATGATAAGTGCTATTTGTCGCAGTTCTGATGATATTCCAAGTATCTTCGGATCAAGCAAATCAAGCACATATGGACTTATGATAATACCTACACCAAGCATTCCTATGATGCGAGGCAGCCCGATTTTATCAACAATAGCAGCAACAGAAAGCCCTAAAAGAATAATAATAGCAAGTGATAATAGCATTGTAATACCTCCAAAATAAAAAAGCTGACAACTTCTGCGTATAAGGCAGAAGTCATCAGCTTGATAAGCGGTTTAGGTTTCCCAAGGGAGAGCATCATTCCCTGTATTCTATTATTCATATTATAGCATCAATCTGCTTACGTGTCAAGTACACAGGAGGTGATTTCGTGTTTTTTACACTCATTCTTGAAAATGCCAACGGCGACCGGGTGGACATGACCGCTACCGCAAACCGGTATATAACCTCACGGGTGGAGGGACTAAATCCTCCCACCGGTACGATCAGCACCTCCAGCTATGCGGGTATGGACGGCAGCTACTTGAACAACGCTTTCATCGAGAAGCGTAATGTCGTTATTTCCTTTGAGATGCGCGGCGTAGGAGTGGAAACCCGCAGACATCAGCTTTATAAGGTGGTGAAGCCTTCCCGCTACATCAAGATCTACTATGCGACCTCTGGCATAGATGTATTTGCAGAGGGTTATGTGGAGAGCTGCGAGGTACAGAACTTTGAACAGCTTACAACCGGGCAGATTTCTATTCTCTGTCCGGATATTTATTGGTATTCCACGACCTCGGTCATGGCGTACTACTCGCAGATCACCGGCGCTTTCACATTTCCGTTTCCGACCGAGAGCAATCCGGAGCCGTTCATTCTCGGTAAGTACAACACGCAGAACATGATGACCATTGTCAATGACGGCGACGAGGTCGGATTCACGCTGGTTATTGAAGCGTTGGAGGATGCACGTTCTCCTACGCTGTATAACGCTGACACGGACGAGTATCTGCAAATCACCGGCGACATTCTCGCTGGCGATATTATTACGGTGACGACCAAGACGGGTAACAAGACTGTCACGCTTGATCGCGGCAGCGTCAAGACCAACATAATCAACCGGCTTGTTTCCGGCTCGACCTGGCTGACGCTGCGTGAGGGCAGAAACCGTTTCTATCTGCGCGGCACGGGACTGCAAAATCTGAAAGTCACTATTGTTCACACCAATGCGTATCTGGGGGTATAGTATGCAGATTGAAGTTTACCGCATGACGGCGGAGGAAGATACGCTGACGATTACCCTTGAGGCAGTCTGCGACACCTTTTCCTCGCTGCTCTGGGATATTGAATATTACAAGTGCGGCAGCTTTGAGGTGTATATCGCAGCGAACCCGCAGAATATTGAGATTTTTCAGACCGGCAGAATCGTCGGTCGTGATGATGATAATCAGCACTTCGGCATCATAGAATCCGTGCTGATCAATACAGATATTGAAAACGGCGACTACCTGACAGTGCGTGGTCGCTTTTTGATGTGCCTGCTGGAACGGCGTATCATACATCCGACATATAACATCACAGCGGCAAAGGCATACAGCGAGATCGTCCGGGAGGTCGTGACACAGAATGCGCTGCTCTCGGATAACCGCAGGATTCCGGGGCTATCCCTCGGAACGGTCACCGGCACCTGCTGGGAACTGACCGCTACGCTGCAAATCTCATACACGAATCTGATGCAGTGGGTGTATACAATCTGCGAGAAGCTGGGCGGCACAGCAAATATCCGACTGGTGAAATCTTCCGGAGAGCAGTACCGCATGGTATTCGACCTATCCGAAGGCGCTGACCGGAGCATCATGCAGAAGGATAATCCACATATTATCTTCTCCGACGCATACAGCAATCTGCTCTCGTTCAGTTATGCGGAGGACAGCAGCGTCCAGAAGAATTTCGCATATATCTTCGGTCAGGGCAAGGGCGATGAACGCAAGCGCACCACATATTGTGACGGCGATGAGCCGACCTATCTTGACCGCTATGAAGTGTATGTGGATGCGGACGATATTTCCGAGACAGAGCAGGTCGAGGGAGAAACGATCCCGATTCCGGAGGAGAAGTATATCGAACTGCTGAAAACAAGAGGCTCGGAACGGCTGGTGCTGCCGAAAACCGCATCAGAGTCGGACATCGCTGCGCACAACACACAGTATGTGTACAACCGCGATTATTTCGTCGGCGATTATGTTACTGTGCAGCACCGACGCTTTGGCATGATGCAGCCGCAGATACAGCTCATCGGCATGATTGAGGGATTCGATCAGAACGGACGCAGCCTGACACCAACATTCAAGGAGGCATGATATATGGCTTTTTACAGCGGTTTCTTTAATTCAAAAGGGCTTGACCGCACCTATACGGCGGAGGACTTCACGAGCTACCTCTCCAGCATCATTTGTAACGGTATCCTCGATACCTACGGTCAGAACTTCAAGCTGACGGCGGCAAACAGCGGTCTGAAAGTAAACCTCGGCACCGGCAAGGCGTGGATCAACGGTCACTATTTCATCAATGACGCCCGCTATAGCATCGACCTGACAAGCTATCAGGATGAATCGCTCCCTCGCTATGTGGCGATTGCCATTCTGCTGGATGTCGGCGAATCGGTGCGCAGTGTATCGCTTGAAATCACTCCCGGTACTCCTGCAGAGAATCCGTCCCTGCCTTCGCTGCCGACTGACGAGAACAAGACTAGACTGCTCATGTATGCGGTGCGCCTGAATCCGGGAGCAACGGAGCTTTCGGAGCGTGACTGGTATGATTACCGTGAGGACAAGAATGTCTGCGGCTATTGCAAATGCATCCTCGGCAAATGCCGTGTGACGGATATGCTGGCGCAGATGGCGCAGATCACGGCGGAGATGGAGGAATACAATGAAACGGTCGCTGACCTGACTGCGAGAGTTGCAGAGCTGGAGGCGGAGATTGAGGATATCGGTGACATTGTTGCTGCGGGACAGTGCGGAGACAATGTTTTCTATGCACTGTACTCCAATGGCAAGGTGCTGGTGAAAGGTTCCGGAGCGATGTATGAGTATGATTCTGAACATCGCTCTCCGTTCTACAGGAATGATGATGTGAAAAAGATCGTCATTTCGGAGGGCGTTACGACTGTCGGCTATGATGCCTTCATGCGCTGCCTGAATCTGGAATCCGTTTCACTGCCGACCACGGTCACATACATCGGCAGCGGTGCATTTATGCCTGCGGATGAATATCCGGGCGCATCCGGCAAGCTGACAAGCATCACGATTCCCGATGCCGTTACAACAATCGGCGGCGGTGCTTTCTGGGGCGCAGCACTGACCTCACTGACCGTTCCCCGTAATGTAGCATCTCTCGGGAAATATGTCTGCCGTGACTGTTCCCGCCTGCAAAATGTGCGCTATGAAGGCTCGGTGATTGGCGGCTATATGTTTGTCGGCTGTTCCACGCTGAGCAGCTTTACAATGTCGCATAATGTCACGACCATCGGCGAACATTGCTTCAATTACTGCACGGCACTGGAAACGATCACCTATGAGGGCAGCCTTGCGGACTGGGCAGCAATCACCAAGCAGACCAACTGGGACGGCAAGGGCGGCTCTGGCATTGCGATTTCCGGTCTTACCCGCATCCAGTGTCTTGACGGCTTCATGGAATGGGATGATGAAAATCACGAGTGGAAGGAAGGCGAATAATAATGTGGAAATTTCTTGTAAAGAACCAGAGCATTGAGATTCTGGAGCGTGAGGTGCTGGCGGATCATCAGATCCAGTATGTACAGTTCCGCTTCACCTTTGACGGTGACTGGCGGCGCTTCCATAAGGTCGTTCAGTTCACGCAGTGTGATGAGACATATAATATCGTCCTCGGCACTGATGGCACATCGCTGTATCTGCCTGCGGAGCTTCATGTGGGTGCGGCAAAAATGTCCGTATTTGGATATGATACTGAAAGCGACACGACTGTGAGAGCTACAACTGTTCCGGTCACGCTGAATATCCGTCCTTCCGGTTTTGTGGGCGATGATGAACCGCCCATTCCGCCGACGCCTGATCTGTATGCGCAGCTTCTGAAGAAGATCGAGGAAGCAGGACATGGCGCTGACGGCAAATCTGCCTATGAAATTGCTGTGGAGCATGGATATGTCGGTAAGGAAACAGAGTGGCTGGCATCGCTTAAGGGTGAGCCGGGTGAAACGCCGGATATGTCGGATTATCCGAAAACGACAGAGGTTACGGAGATCGTCGAGCGTGAAATCGAGGCGGCAACTGGAGGTTTTCATTCTCATGCGAACAAGGCAACGCTGGATGCTTTTACGCCTGAACTTCTTCAGGAGCTTTCCGGCTTGCAGCAGTTTGAGGACAGGACGCAGTACGAGATTCAGACCATCAACGAGGAGCTTCTGACGCTGAATGCGCAGCGGCATACACATAATAACAAGGATGTTCTGGACACCATTACGGAGCAGTATTTGCAGGATGAGGCAGCTTTCCGCGCATCGACCAGCAATGCCCTGCATGGGCTTTCCACAGGGCTGAGTGAGGTTTCTGCGCTGTCGCATTCTCATGCCAATAAATCCGTTCTGGACAGCATCACACAGGAAATGATTGACGGTATCGCAAGTGCGGAGAGACAGGCACATTCACATCATAATATGACCACGCTGAACGGCATCACGGATTCTCACGTTTCCCGCTGGGAAGAGGCGTACACTGCAGCAATGAACCTGAATGAGCGTGTCGGCGTGAACGAGGGTGTGTTCGAGCGCTTCAAGACAGAAATTCTCTATGATATGCAGGGATGCAGGACTTCCATTTCGGATATCCTTACCCGTCTGTCTGCCGTAGAAACAGCGCTGTCCGGAGTAGAAACCGCACTTGCGGCAATCGTGGAGGTGACGACATGAGCATTGCAAACTATCTGACAGCGCTGGATGCACAGCGCGATCAGCTTGCCCGCAACCTTACGGCAATGGGAGTGCAGGCTTCCGAGAGTGAAAAGCTGAACACCCTCGTACCGAAGGTGCTGCAAATCCCGTCCGGCAGACCGGAGGTGGCGCTGTTCCGCAACGGCAATGATGCTCTTACTACATATGGTGAGAGCATCTACACTTTTTATATTGACGGCTACCGCAGCATTGCGGGCTTTGCAGATGTGTATCCACATTTCTGCTGCGCGGATAATGCCTATGCACTCTATTATAATCAGCAGGACTTCAACTGGGGCGCTGTCATTTACACCATGTGTATCACTCCGGTACGCATCACGCCTGCAAGCAGGATTCTGCTCACCTATAAGTCCGGTGCGACCGATGCAGGCGAAATGTGGCTGGTGCGTAAGAGCAGTCAGCAGATGTCGCCTGCGGAAACGGCAAGATACATTCACGAAAAGCTCAGCGGCGGCGAGGCGATCTCTGTTCCGTTCGGCTGGCTCGGCTCCGTCGGCAACTATATCTCCGTCCTGCAAGATTGCAGCGGTGTATCTGCTGACGACTATTATCTCGCATGGAAAGCGGTGACAGACAATACAAGCCCTATGATCAGGACGGTCAAGGTACTGGAGGTGACAACATGAAAGGAAGTATCTGTACGGTGATCGGTGCGATCGGCGGCGGAATTGCAGCGCTTTTCGGCGGCTGGGATTCTGCGCTGGTGACGCTCATCATCTTCATGGGCATTGACTTTGCGACCGGAATGATTACCGGCGCTATGGGCAAGTCCAAGCACAGCAAGACCGGAAAGCTCAACAGCAAGGCGGGCTGGTACGGGCTTGCGAAGAAGGGCAGTATCCTGATGCTCATTATCGTGGCGGTGCGTCTGGATATTCTTCTCAATACGAATTATGTGCGTGATGCTGTCTGCATCGCGTTCTGCGTGAACGAGCTGCTCTCTATTGTAGAGAACACCAGTCTCATGGGTATTCCGTATCCGCCTGCACTGAAAAACGCCATTGAGGTGCTGCAAAAGCAGACCGGCAGAAAGGATGATAACGATGATTGAAACCTACGGCTATACCGATAACACGCAGCTTTCTCCACACTTCAATGCACAGGAGTTCCGCTGCAAATGCGGCAAAGCACATGATTTTCAGATCGATGATGATCTCATCACCAAGCTGGAAACGCTCTATTCTACGCTGAACTGCTCCAAGATCATCGTCACCAGCGGTTTCCGTTGTGCTGCTCATGATAAGGCAGTCAAGGGTAGCGGCACGGGGCAGCATACACTCGGCAAGGCAGCGGACATCTGCTGCTATGGGCAGGACGGACAGCCTATCTCCAGCAAGACCGTCTGCTGCAAGGCGCAGGATACCGGCTTTACCGGCATTGCTAATATCACTGCCGCATATATCTATACACACGTCGATGTGCGTTCCGGCGGCAAGTGGTACGGTGACGAGGTTCACGGCAACAGCTCTGTCACGGATGATTTCTATAAATACTTCGGAGGCGAGGATATGAAGGGCATCGACGTCAGCGTCCATAACGGCAAAATCGACTGGCAGAAGGTCAGGGCGGCGGGCATTGATTTTGCAATCCTGAGAGCCGGTTACGGCAAGCTGGCAAAGCAGAAGGATGACCGCTTTGAGGAAAACTATGCGGGAGCAAAGGCAGCAGGTATTCCGGTCGGCGCATACTGGTACTCCTACGCTATGGACGAGGATGAGGCGCGTCAGGAAGCGGATGTGTTCCTGTCTGTCATCAAGGGAAAGCAGTTCGAGTTCCCGGTATATTTCGATCTGGAGGAGAAAAAGCAGTTTGACCTTGGCAAGGACAAGGTGTCTGCGATCATGCGAGCGTTCCTTGAAAGAGTCGAGGCTGCGGGCTACTTTGTCGGTCTGTACGGCTCTGCGTCCTCGCTCACGACGCATACCGCCGATGACATCAAGAGCCGCTACACGATCTGGCTGGCTCACTGGGTGGACAAGACCAATTACAGCGGTGCATACGGCATCTGGCAGCATTCCGAGAAAGGCAGTGTGGATGGCATCTCCGGATATGTCGATCTTGACGTCGGCTACAAGGATTTCCCGACCACCATCAAGGCGAAGGGGCTGAATGGCTACGGTAAGGAGGAAGTCCTCCCGGATCCGCCTGTGCCTGCTGCGGAGGACGGTATCTCGGTTGAGGTCACAGTTGACGGTCAGAAGTACAGTGGAAAACTGAATAAGGTATAACACTAGCGCCCGTCGGGATTTTTCTCGGCGGGCGTATTTTTTTTTGTGAAAACATATTGACATTTTTCTATGTGTGTGATATAATATAGAAAATCTTCAATGTGAGGTGAGACCGTGGAGCTTTCAAACAAGCAAATAACTGTGATTTTCAAAGCGCTGTGTGATGAAAACAGAGTGCAGATTTTCAGGATTCTGCAACACGGCGAGCTGTGTGCCTGTCATCTTCTTGAGGAGTTGCACCTGAGTCAACCAACGCTCTCTCACCATATGAAGGTACTCTGCGACAGCGGACTTGTGGTCGGCAGAAAAGAGGGAAAGTGGATGCATTACTCCATTTCACCGGAAGGTGCGAAAGTCGCTATGGACTGCCTGAAAGAGATCACGGTAGTAACTGAAAACGATTGTAAATGCTGTAATAATCAATAAGCCGTATGATCATACGGCTTAAAATACGGCAAACGAATAGATATATCTAAATATGACTATTGGAGGAAAAGAAAATGGATAATGTTACAAAAGCAGTACAGTATTATGAAAATGGCTATATGTGTTCGCAGGCGGTATTTGCTGCGTTTGCGGAGGAGTTCGGCATTACCGAAAAACAGGCATTCCAGATAGGTGCTTGTTTCGGCGGAGGAATGTGCAAGGGAGAAGTCTGCGGCGCTTGTACAGGAGCACTCATGGTTCTTGGAATGAAGTACGGACAGTTCGACCTCAATGATACAGCTAGCCGTGCCAAAGGTCGTGATATGGCAGTTAAGTTCCTTGATGAGTTTGAGAAGCGCAAGGACTCATATATCTGTCGTGACCTACTTGGCTGCGACCTCAGGAATGAGGAAGACAGGAACAAAGCAAGGTCAAACGGACTATTCAGAACGCTCTGTCCGGAAATGGTCAGGACGGCAGCAGAGATACTGACCGAAATACTCGGAGGTGATGAATAAGAGTGTGGGACTTTATACAGGATGAAGTATTCGGCATGAAATGGTTGAATAGGCTTATCGGCTCCCTGCTGAACGCTTGCGGTCTTGATACCGAAAGCAAGCTCGGCGGCAGTCTGCAATTCTTCATCTATGATACGATAAAGATCATGATACTCCTCGGCTTTTTGATATTTGTGATAACCTATATACAGAGCTATTTCCCACCCGAACGTACAAAGAAGATACTCGGCAGATTTCACGGTATCGGAGCAAACTGTATCGCGGCTTTACTCGGAACTGTAACACCGTTCTGTTCATGTTCTTCGATCCCGCTGTTTATGGGGTTTACAAGCGCAGGGCTTCCGCTGGGCGTGACGTTCTCATTTCTTATCTCGTCACCAATGGTTGACTTGGGTTCACTTATCCTGCTGATGAGTATATTCGGCTGGAAGGTCGCTGTTATATATGTGATAGTAGGGCTTGTCATCGCAGTTGCAGGCGGTACACTAATTGAAAAACTGCACCTTGAAGATCAGGTGGAGGAGTTTATCCGAAACGGCAAGAGCATTGATACTCCGCAAAACGAACTGACAAAGCGTGACCGCCTGAAATACGCTTGGGAGCAAGTTGCTGAAACTGCTAAAAAGGTCTTGCCCTATGTCGTAGTCGGCGTGGGTATCGGTGCATTTATCCACAACTGGATACCCGAAGAATGGATAGTCAAAGTTCTCGGCACCGGAAATCCATTCGGGGTGATTCTTGCCGCAATATGTGGCATTCCGATGTATGCGGATATTTTCGGCTGTATCCCGATTGCTGAAGCACTGGTAGCAAAAGGCGCAAAACTCGGCGTGGTTCTCGCTTTTATGATGGGAGTTATCACTCTGTCACTCCCGTCGATGATAATGCTGAAAAAGGCGATTAAGCCGAAGCTGCTCGGTATTTTTATCGCTATATGTACTGTAGGGATTATCCTTGTAGGATACTTCTTCAATGTCATTCAGAATTACATTATTTAGGAGGAAAACACTATGTCATTATTCGGCAAGAAAAAGGAAGAGAAGAAAGAGGAAACTTCATGCTGCTGTTGCAGCGGAGAGCAGAATACAAGCGCATCAGCCTCGACTTTATGTTGTGAACCTGTTGACGGTATCTGCTGTATCAAGGTTCTCGGTTCGGGCTGCAAAGCCTGTCACCAACTTTATGACAACACTGTCAAGGCTGTTGAGGGAATGGGTATCGAGGTAGAGTATGTCACTGACTTACAAAAGATCATGGAATATGGTGCTATGTCGATGCCAGCACTTGTGATCAATGAGAAGCTAGTTTCCGCTGGTAAAACTCTGAAACCTGCGGAAATTTCAGAGCTTATAAAGAATTTTGTGAAAAAGTGAATAAGGTATAACACCAGCGCCCGTCGGGATTTTTTCTCGGCGGGCGTATTTTTTTCGTCCAAACGCACCTCGATTCTGTAGTGGTATATGAAAGGGTTGACTTTTCCGGCTATCAATAGGAGGTGCGATATGGAACAGCAGAAAATCATTGATGAGATCAACTATCACAAGGCACAGGCAATCACAGAATTGCTCTACGCCAGCGGTATGATTACAGTTGTCGAGTATGACAAATTATCGGAATTAAACCGCAAATCTTTCTCTCCGCTATACGCGGACTTATTACCGAAAACGCTTGATAAATCATCGGTTCAGAGTTAATATTGTATACTGACAAAGGAGGGACAACCATTGAAAATCAAGAAAATCGAAGCACAGCCTGCTGTGGTGAAAAAGCTCCGGGTGGCTGCCTACTGCCGAGTCAGTACCGAGAATGAAGACCAGAAGGAAAGTCTGGAAGCGCAGCGTGAGCATTACGAGTCGTGGATCAGGATGCACGATGATTGGGAATGCGCTGGCGTATTTTATGATTTCGGCATCAGCGGCACAAAGGCGGATGCCCGTGAAGGCTTGCAGGCTCTGTTATACGCCTGCCGCACCGGAAGTGTCGATTATGTGCTGACAAAATCCATCAGCCGATTCTCCAGAAACACATCTGACTGCTTGTCGCTGGTGCGTGAGCTGCTTTCCTATAATATCCCGATCTACTTCGAGAAGGAGAACATTGACACCGGCAGCATGGAAAGCGAGCTGATTCTGTCAGTTCTCAGCAGCATGGCGCAGAGCGAATCCGAGTCCATTTCCAAGAATGTGAAGTGGTCGGTGAAAAAGCGAATGGAAGAAGGCACCTTTGTTTTCGGATATCTTCCATACGGCTACACAAAGGACGCAGCCGGAAACATGGTCATTGATCCGGTTGAGAGCGAGATCGTCAAGCTGATTTTTGATCTGGCGCTGAACGGTATGGGGACATACAAGATCGCTCAGCTGCTTGACAGACGGAATGTTCCAACCCGCAAGGGCGGCAAATGGTCAGGCTCAACGGTCAAGGGTATTCTTGTGAACGAGAAATACTACGGCGCTGCTGCTTTTCAGAAAACCTATACCGACAGCAACTTCCGGCGTCATAACAATCATGGTGAGGTCGATAGCTTCATAGCGGAAGACCACCATGAAGCGATTATCAGCAAGGAGGATTTTGACCGGGTACAGGTCATGATACAGAAGCACATTGATGAACATGGCATCGTAAAGGATATGGGAAAGTACCATAACAAATATCCTTTTTCCGGCATCATCATCTGCGGTGAGTGCGGCGGCAAGTTCAAGCGGCAGACGCAGAGTGGCGGTATCGCATGGGCTTGCTCAAAACATCTTTATAATAAAGACGCCTGTTCCATGATGTTTATCAAGGATGAAGCGATAAAGGCAGCATTCGTGACGATGATGAACAAGCTGATCTTTGGCTGCAAGCAGGTTCTCGTTCCTTATTACGATGCGCTCCGCCTTGCCGATACAGACGAGAGCCTGCAAGGGATACTGGATCTGAAAAATGAATTGCAGCGTAACAGTGACCGCAAGAACGACCTGCGGAAGCTGCGTGTCAAGGGCTTCCTTGATGCAGCGATGTACAATCAGGAACTGAGGCGTGTCGAAAAGGAGAGCGAGGAAATCCGCGCTAAAATGAAATGCATTGACAGAGCCGGTGAGAACGGCGATATCAAGGAAACGAAAAAGCTCCTTCGCTTCGCAGAATCTGCTGAAATGCTCACAGAGTTCAGCGACGAACTGTTCACCGAATACGTTGACAGCATCATTGTATACACCAGAACCTGCATCGGCTTCCGGCTGAGATGCGGGCTGACACTGAAGGAGGAAGTATGTACGGGTACAAGATAGTGGACGGCAAAGTTATCGTTGACGAACAGGAAGCGGCAGTTGTTATAAACATCTTCAACGGGTATCTTTCCGGCATGAGCCTGCGGGATGCAGCAACCAATGCAGGCAGACCGATGGTTCACAGCATGGTGAAGCGTATCATAAGCAACTTCTGCTATGTCGGCGATGACTTCTATCCTGCGATCGTCAGCCGTCAGACCTTTGCGAGAGCAAATGCGGAACTGATACGCAGGTCAGAAAAGCACGGCGGCAAGAAGCGCCTGCAAATGCCGCCAGTCTATACGGAGTTTGATATTTCAGAGCCGGAGATGCATTTTGACGATCCGATAAAACAAGCCGAATACATCTACAGTCTGATCGGGGTGAGGAAATGAATGTTATAAAAATACCTGCCAAGCCACAGAAAGGCAATAATGCGGCGAAGGAGGAAGTCAAGAAGCTGCGTGTTGCTGCATATTGCCGTGTTTCGACGGACAACGAGGAACAGGCTACCAGCTACGAAACACAGATCGAGCATTATACTGAATTTATCAATAAGAATCCGGAGTGGGAGCTTGTCAGGGTGTATGCCGATGACGGCATCAGCGCGACCTCGACCAAAGGCAGAGAGCAGTTCAATGCTATGATCGAGGACTGCAAGAAGGGCTTGATCGACATGATCTTCACGAAGTCGATCAGCCGGTTTGCCAGAAATACAGTTGACTGCCTGAACTATATCCGTATGCTCAAGGAAATGAATATTCCGGTATTCTTCGAGAAGGAGTCCATAAATACGATGGACTCGAAGGGAGAAGTCCTCCTGACCATTATGGCATCGCTGGCACAGCAGGAATCGGAATCACTCAGCCAGAACGTCAAGATCGGTGTGCAGTACCGCTTCCAGCAGGGGAAAGTGATGGTCAATGCCCGCCGCTTTCTCGGCTACGACAAGGACGATGAAGGTCATCTGATCATTAATCCGGAACAGGCGGAAATCGTCAAGCGTATCTTCCGGGAGTACCTTGAGGGCGCAAGCTGCAAAAAGATCGCTCAGGGACTGCAGCGTGATGGTATTCCGAATGCTCGCGGAAGCACAAAATGGCATGATAACAGCATACGCCTGATTCTCGGAAATGAGAAGTACATGGGTGATGCGCTCCTGCAAAAGACCTACACCGTGGACTGCCTCAGTAAAAAGCGGGTAAAGAACTCCGGCATCGTGCCGCAATACTATGTCGAGGACGACCACGAAGCTATTATATTGAAAGAGACATTCCTGATGGTGCAGGAAGAAATGGCACGAAGAGCAAGAATACAGCTCCCGTTCGGCGGGAAGAAGGGCTATAGCGCCAACCACGCATTCTCGCAGATAATCTTCTGCGCTGGCTGCGGAGAGCAGTTCCGGAGAATACACTGGAACAACCGTGGCAAGAAGTCGGTCGTCTGGCGCTGCGTTACCCGATTGAAGGAGAAAGACAAGTGTCGCGCCAGAACCGTCAGCGAGGAAACCTTAAAGGCAGCCTTCCTTGAAGCCCTCAACGAAATGGTCGATGACAGCGACACCTATCTGAACAGGCTACGGGAGAACCTTGAAGCGGCGATCAATTCAGCAAATCCCATGTCGGCGGAAGCCCTCTCCGCGAGAATGGCTGAATTGCAGCGGGAGCTGATCAACCGGACGGAGCGCCGGGAGAACTACGATGACATCACCGAGGAAATCCTGCGCCTGCGTGAGCTGCAGGAGCAGAAAGGTATGGACGACGCTACGCAGAAGGAACACACGAAGCGTATCAAGGAGCTTCAGAGATTCATCCAGTCTCAGCCGAGTGAGATCACGGAGTTTGATGAGGCTCTGGTGAAGAAGCTGCTGGAAAAAGTGACCGTCCACGATGACTACTTGGAATTCCGCTTCAAATCGGGCGTGACGATCAGTATTGAAATGTGAATAGATAGAGCGAGCCCCGCACGAGATAAAGTATTCTCATTACTTTATCCTATGCGGGGTGCTATTTATGTACTTATGTTATCTGGATTGTGTAAAAACTCGCCCATATGGACGGGAGTGCCCTTATAGCACCATCTATAATTTCTAAACTCAAAACCAAGTTCCAAGATCTGCTGTAGAATAAAAACTTCCATCTCTTCAGCATTTTCAAAGTATATTCCACCCGGCTTTTCACTTTTCTGAATAGTATGAATTCGCATTAAATCGGAAATCGTCTTTCGTGTTATCTTACTCAGTATGATTAAAATTTCCGCAGAATAACCATCTCGTATACATTGATAAATTTGCTCATTCACTTCATCTTGTGTCATTGTGTTAAAATAAAAGTCTTGCTTTAAAGAAGTGTTTTCCCATGGAACTTGCTCACCGGCTGTTATATCAATAACATCCTGTCTAACGGCTTTAAACATATCCTCTATTTTTACATTTGGGCTTATGATGTGTGAAAGCAAACACTTTGTATAAATACTATTGTCTTCTTCTGAATCAACCGCGCTAGCACTTTTATTTGGAGCAGTAGCAAAGGCAATTATAGTTCCACTTCCAGCATTTACTTCAGCTAATCCAGTTCCAACAATATCTTTTGAAAACCCTATGGTAGATCTACACGCATCCAAAATCATAATATTAGTTTTGCAGGGATTGTCAGCCATAAAATCTGTCAGGGATTTTATTCCTACTAATTGAGTGTCTATAAATAGTTTTTTTGTGCTGTTATATTTACATTCAATAGGAACGAAATAGTTTTCCCCATCTATTTGAACACCATGACCTGAATAGTATACTAAAATCGTTGAATAAGATTTTGCTTCGTCAATAAATCTCGATATTAATTCATACATATCAGCTCGAGTAAGATCCGAACCTGAAATAACATCAAAGTTTAAATACTCCAGTGCTTTTTCTATATCCAGACCATCTTTTTTACATGACGGCAATTTTAGCTGTGTAATGTATTCGGCATTTACCATAACCAAGGCTAAACCTTTTTTAGTCATCATTTTTCATCTCCCCAAATCTGCTTAGTAATAGGTTAAACACATTTGCTCCATCTGTATCATATTTATCCGCTAATCTCCATGCTTCTTTTCGTAACAATGGAAGAGCTTTATTAAATGCTACCCCGTTGATTGTAGGCATAAATTCCTTAAGTTCAAGTATTATAGCATCTTCTATTTCGCGTTTTGTCATAATAGAATTCCTCCAATTATACATGATCTAATGCTTGTAAGCTAAAGAGCTCTTGTACTTAGTGGATTTGTTCCCACTTTGTACATTTTGACGAATGACAACCAATCTACGAAGTATCAAACCTCTGTTATCCAATCTGCGCACGAACCTCACTGTGCAGATTGGTTGTCAGGCGTTTTTAGTTCGTAGATGTTTTTCCAAATACAGTAAAAAGTCAATTAGGGTTGACTTCGCAGATTAACTGTATAGCCGAAAATTGCCGTAAATTCGGCACTTATACGCCTTATCCCTTGACATCAATACTACGCACTCAACGTGCCTTGTTGCGGGGAAGAGGTCAGCACCGCAGACGCGCTCCGCCGTGTAGCCGTGGGAGCATAGGAACTTCGCGTCGCGGGCGGCGGTGGACGGGTTGCACGATATCATCACGACCTTCTCGGGAGCAGCATCCGCGATGTGTACGAGCGTCTCCTCGGAGCAGCCCTTGCGCGGCGGGTCAATCACGATTATATCGGGAGCGCAGCCCGTCGCGCGGAGCTCGCCGAACACCTCGCCCGCGTCTCCGCAGTGGAACTCCGCGTTCGCGATACCGTTGCGGGAGGCGTTGCGCTTGGCGTTTTCTACAGCTTCGGGGACTATCTCCACGCCGACGATACGTCCCGCCCTGTGCGCCATGGACAGCCCTATCGTGCCCGCGCCGCAGTAGAGGTCGGCGACGGTCTCGCTGCCCGTCGGAGCGGCGTATTCGAGTGCCTTAGCGTAGAGACGCTCCGCCTGCGCGGTGTTGACCTGATAGAAAGAAAGCGGCGATATTTCGACCTCGTTGCCGCACATCACATCGGTGATAGTGTCGCTGCCGAGGAGAGTCACGCAGCGCTCGCCGAGTATGACGTTTGTGCGCGTGGGGTTGATATTCAGCACCACGCTTTTGATGTCAGGGAAGCTTTCGGTGAGCTCCCGACTGAGCGGCGCGAGCTGGCGTGACACGTCCTTGCGTGCGACGAGACAGACCATAATCTCGCCCGAGTGCGCGCCTCTGCGGAGGTAGATGTGGCGCATTATGCCAGTGCCTGTTTTCTCGTCGTAGACGGCTATTTTTCGGGAGTTGATGAAGCTGAGGACAGCCGCGGCTATGTCCGAGAATATACTCGGCTGGAGGGGGCAGTCCTCGATAGGTACGACCCTGTGACTGCGCGGAGCATAGAAGCCGCAGACAGCCTTGCCGTCCACGGAGGCGAGCGGGTACTGTGCCTTGTTGCGATAGCGGTCGGTTTCCTCGGCGGCGAGGAAGTCGTCAAACTGCGGTGACAGCCCTCCTATGCGCTCGAATGCGTCGCGGACGACAGCCGCCTTTGCGCGGCATTCCGCCTCATAGCTGATGTGCCTGTAGACGCATCCGCCGCATTTCTTGTACGCGCCGCAGGGACGCTCAAAGCGGTCGGGGGAGAGCGTGACGAGGCGCTCCACTATGCCGAAGGCGTAGCTGCTCAGCACCTTGACTATCTTCACCTCCGCGACGTCTCCGACAGCCGTTTCGGGCACAAATACAGCCATTTCCTCGATGCGGCAGACTCCGCTGCCCTCGGAGGTCAGCCCCGTTATTTCTGCGGTATAGACTTTATTTTTTTCAGGCATTCTGTTACCTCCGTTTTCTTAGTCATGAGCTCGTCGAAGCGGTTGATGTACTCATACGGGAACTTGTAATTGTGTATGCGGCTTATCTTGCCGTCGGGGTAGACGAGTTTCGTCGACGCCGCGCAGCCCGCTCCGAGAATGGTCTGCGTCTCGTCCATGATGAAGATGTTGTACCAGCTCTCGAAGCCTTTTTTCGCGTAGCCGACGTTCTCGAGGTTGTCTATCGTGTTCTTCTGCCTGTACATATAGTACGGCAGATAACCGCAGGAAATGAGCTTTTCTATGCTGTAGTCCACCATTTCCGTGGCGGGATTTTCGATGTTTGCGGAGCTCTTTTCGAACAGTGCCGCCGAGCGTTTCAGCGTGAGCGTGTGGACGGTTATGCTCTCGGGAGACAGCTCGCATATGCGGTCGAGCGTATTGCGGAAGCTTTCCGCGCTCTCGGTCGGCAGACCCGCGATGAGGTCGGTGTTGATGTTGTCGAAGCCGAGGGAGCGTGCGAGCTCGAATGCGCGGATAGCGTCCTCGCCGCTGTGCTGACGTCCTATCACGCGGAGCACATCGTCGTTGAGTGTCTGCGGATTGACGGAGATGCGCGATGCTCCGAGCTCCTTTATCACGCGGAGCTTCTCCTCGGTTATGGTGTCGGGACGTCCCGCCTCGACGCTGTACTCGCGAATACTGCCGAGGTCAAAGCTGCGCTCGACAGCCTCCATTACGGCGCGGAGCTCGTCCGCTGAGATAGACGTGGGAGTGCCGCCGCCGAAGTATATCGTGTCGATTTTAGTACCCGTCTCGCGGACGATATCGCCCACAATTTCGAGCTCGCGGCAGAGCGCCGCTATGTACTCTGGCATGAGCTTGCGGGCGGAGTCCATGCTGTGCGAGACGAACGAGCAGTAGCTGCATCTCGTCGGGCAGAAGGGGATAGAGACGTACAGGCTCGCGGCGGAGCGGTCTATCTTTTCGAGTATGGGTAGCTGATTTTCAGCCGTCATATAGGCGAGCTCGAACTTGTCGGGCAGGAGCTCAAAGCGCTCGGTCAGCTCCGCGCGTATCTGCTCTCTGTCCATGCCCTTTTCGATGAGCTCCGTGACCTTTTTTACGGGGCGGATACCCGTCATGATGCCCCACGGCGGACGTATGCCCGTCAGCCTGCAAAGCGTGTGGAATATGGCGCGGCATATCTCGTGCTCGAGCTTGTCGGGAGCGGCTTTGCCGTACGTGACAACGGGCTCGCTTCCGAGGCATACCTCCACCGTGAATACGCTGTTATCGCTCACCTCCGCGACAACGTACCTGTCGCCGACTATCTCGCTCCTGTCCGTGCAGAATGTGAAGCGTGCGGTGTTGAAAAAGAGCTTTAAGGTCGCCTCTATCTCGTATTTAAAAGAATTGCCGATCAGAACGATCGGCATTTTTGAATCGTTATTCATAATATCATCTCATAAAAGGATTGTTGTTTCTCTCGTATTCAAGCGTAGTCGTCTCGCCGTGTCCCGGGTAGACCTTGTAGTCGCCCTCGAGCTCCTTCAGCAGCTTCATCGAGTTCTGCATATAGTGAGCATCGCCGCCGGGGAAGTCAGTGCGTCCGACGGAGCAGCAGAACAGCGTATCGCCCGAGAACATCACGTCTCCCGTGATGTAGCAGACGCTGCCGTGCGTGTGACCGGGGGTATGCAGTACGCGGAAGGAGCAGTCGCCGTCGTTGATGAAGCAGTCGCCGCGAATGGCGGTGTAGTCCGTGACAGCCTTGAACGGCATTATCGAGATGGACGAGTGCAGCGACGCCGACGAGCTCGTCAGCATATGCGCGTCGCTCTCGTGGACGTATATCTCCGCGCCCGTAGCCGCGCGCACCTCCTCCGCACCGCCCATGTGGTCGAAGTGACCGTGCGTGAGCAGTATCTTCGTCAGGCGGAGCTTCTGCATACGCATATATTCGAGCAGTATGCGCGGGCTTCCGCCGATGTCTATGGCTATACAGCGCGCGGGAGCAGTCTCCACGAGGTAGCAGTTGGAGTTGAGCTCACCGAGCTGAAAGGTCTTTATTCTCATTGCTTGCTCCTTTATAGTTTTCTCAGTGTGCAGCTTCATTTGATAGGTGCTTTTTCAAATTCGTCCTCGCAGAACCGAACCATTGCGGGCAGGTGAGTCTTGAAGAATTCGGCGTGCTCCTCAGTTATGGTGACGTCAAACAGCGGGATAGGGTCAAAGGGGCTCCGCTCGGTCATTCTGTACTGGTGATACTTCACAACGGCATAGCGTATATCGCCGTTGTATTTCGTATATCTGACGAGATACACGCCCTTGTGCTGCGCGAGGATAGTGCCTCCGAAGTAGGTGATATAGTGCTCGGCGCTTTCTGTCATATCGGTGCCCTCCCGTCAGATAGAGGAACGGTCAACCGAGATGACGCCGTTTATCTTCCTTATCTTGTCGAAGAGGTTGCGGAGCTGTTCGGTGCTGGATATCACTATCGTACACTCGAACAGCGCGTTGCCGTTTTTGAGCACTCGTGAAGCCGAATGAACTATCGGCACTCTCGCCTCCATGAGGACGGCGGAGATATCGTACACGAGTCCGACTCTGTCGGTCGCCACGACCTCAAAGCTGGTCTGGAGCTGGGTATTGCTGTTCTCCGACCACACGATGTCGAACCAACGCTCCATTTCCTCGGGGTCGTTGCGCTGTTTTGCAGCGAGGTAGTTGCTGCACCTCGTCGTGTGTACGGACAGTCCGTAGCCGCGCGTAACAAAGCCGACTATCTCGTCTCCGGGGAGGGGGTTGCAGCACTGCGCGAACTTGACCGCCATATCGGTTATCTGGTCGAGGACGATGCTGCTCCTGCCGCCGTTGGGCTTGAGCTTGACGAGCTTGGTATTCTCGGGCTCGGGCTGGTCGCCGTAGAGCTTGTTGTACCTGTCCTTGAGACGAGGTATCATCTTCTCAAGTGTTACGCCTCCGTAGCCGATAGAGGCGAAGAAGTCCTCGAGCGTCTCGCAGTTGTGGCGGCGGAAGTCGTCCTGCAAAAACTCGCCGAGCTTATCCTCGGGGACGTTGATGTGGTAGCGCTTGAACGTGCGTTCGAGCTCCGCCTTGCCCTCGACGATGTTCTCGTCGCGGCGCTCCTTCTTGAACCACGAGCGTATCTTCGCGCGAGCGTCATTAGTCTGTACCTTTTTGAGCCATTCACGGTTGGGACCTTTGTCGGGGTCCTTTGTCGTGATTATCTCGCATATCTGACCCGTTTGCAGCTCGTAGTCGAGCGGCACAATCTTGCCGTCGACCTTCGCGCCTATTGTCTTGTGACCTATCTCCGTGTGTATGCGGTAGGCGAAGTCGATGACGGTCGAGCCCATGGGCAGGTCGATAGACATACCCTTAGGGGTCATGACTACGATGTCCTCGGGAGCAAGGTCGGTCTTGATTATGCGGACTATCTCCTCGACGTCGTCGGAGGTCTGCTGTGCCTCTATGACCTGACGCACCCACGCGAGACGGCTCTCCATCTTGTCCTTGCCGCGTATGCCCTCCTTGTACTTCCAGTGGGCGGCGATACCGTATTCCGCGGTCTCGTGCATATCCCACGTGCGTATCTGCACCTCGAAGGGGATGCCCTCCTTGCCGAGTACGGTGGTGTGCAGTGATTGGTACATATTCGCCTTCGGCGTGGAGATGTAGTCCTTGAAGCGGTTGGGGAGCGGTCTGAACATATCGTGTATGAGTCCGAGTACGTTGTAGCACTCAGCGATAGTGGTGACGATGATTCTTACCGCGTATTTGTCGTATATCTCGTCGATGTCCTTGTGGTTGAGGAATATCTTCTTGTAGATGCTGTAGATGCTCTTGACGCGTCCCTCAATCATGGGCGGCTCGGCAAAGTCCTCCTGCTTGAAGCGGCGGGCGATACGCTCCTTAATAGTGACGATGAACTCCTCGCGCTCCTCCTTTTTGGTCTCGAGGATATGGTCTATCTCGGAGTAGGCGAAGGGGTCGAGGAAACGGAAGGACAAGTCCTCGAGCTCCTCTTGTATCGCACGTATGCCGAGGCGGTGCGCTATCGGAGCGTAGATGTTCATGGTCTCGAGCGCGGTAGCCCTCTGCTTCTCTATGGGACGATATTTCAGCGTCCTCATGTTATGGAGGCGGTCTGCGAGCTTGATTATCATTACGCGGATATCCTGCGACATCGCGAGGAGTATCTTTCGGATATTCTCCGCCTGCTGTTCCTCCTTGGTGTTCGTGGGGATCTTGCTCAGCTTTGTGACGCCGTCAACGAGCATCGCAACGTCCTGACCGAAGCGCTTTTTGAGGTCGTCGAGCGTTGCGGGAGTGTCCTCTACAACGTCGTGGAGCAGAGCCGCGCAAATGGTATCGGTGTCCATGCCGAGCTCGAGCAGTATATACGCGACTGCGAGCGGGTGTATGATGTAGTCCTGACCCGACGAGCGCTTCTGACCCTCATGAGCCTTCGCCGCGAATTCATAAGCGGAGATAATCTTGCTCATGTCGTACTGCTTGTCGTCCTTGAGTATCTTCTGGATTATTTTCTCAATGGTGAAATTCTCGTCATAGTCGGGGATAGAGTCGATGACCTCCCTTGCCGAATCGGGGTCGGCAGTAGACGGGATAGGGACTGCCAAGTCCTTATGCTGTTCGTTGTTCTTGATGTCGCCTATCATTTTTCTCCTCCTCTTACTTTGCTTTTGAGTCCGTCAAGTATTTCCCTCAGACTGACGAGTATCGGAGCCGATTCAAGCTGCGCCTTCTGACTTACCTTTATCCTGCTTATCACCGAGCCTGCGGGAGATATCCGCACGAGCCCGAGCTCCCGCAGAGCCTCCGCCGCAACGCAGAAGCAGCAGTAGTTGAGCTTCGGGTCGGCGAGCCGCAGATACAGCGTGTCCATAGGGATACCGACCTCGGGGATAGCCTTGTATATCTTGGTGAATGTCTCGCGTGACGGGTACATCCACGGGTAGTGGTTGTCGGGGAGAGCCTCCCCGCGCGTGAAAGCCTCAAACGAGCCGAGCGCGTTGAAGTAGCGGCTCTGCTCGAAGCCGTGTACGCGGATATCGCTCACGTATATGCTTACCGAGACGCTTCCCTTGTATTCGTTCGTCCCGAGCGTAACTATCATATCGCAGACGTCGCCCTCGCTCACGGTGAGCTCCTGCGGGCTCTTCCTGAAAATGAGCGCGTCGGCTGTGGTGTAGCCGAACTTTATCTTCAGCTTGGAGTGTATGCCTCCCGAGAGCGGCACTATCGCCGTCACAGTGACGTTCTCCATGTAGAACAGCGGCTTTTCGTTGCCCATGCCGAACGGCTCGAGCACTGAAAGCCCCTCGATGTTCTGGACTGTAAGCTCCTGCGGAGTGACGGGAGCGTCAGCGTGGAGCTCCGCGGGCGGCATCACGGAGAAGTTGTCCGCTGCGTACTGCTCTATCAGTCTGCGGAATTCCTCAGCCTGTCCGTTTTTTATTGTGAAGCCGCCCGCTCCTGGGTGACCTCCGAATTTTTCGAGTACATCGGCGGCGGCAGTGAGGGCTCCGAATATGGAAAACTCGCCGAACGAGCGCGCCGAACCGCGAATCTCGCCGTCCTCTTCGGAAGCGATGAACGTTGGCTTGCCGAACTGCTCCATAATGCGTGAGGCAACAATGCCTATGACGCCGTGGTGCCAGCCCTTGCCGCAGATGAAAATGGTGCGTCCGCGCACGAGCGAGGGCTCCTGCTCTATCATTGAGTATATGTCAGCGACGATGTCGTTTTCCGCCTGCTTGCGCTCGGTATTGAGCCTGTCAAGCTCTCCCGCGAGCTCAGCCGCGCGCTCCTCGTCCTCGCAGAGGAAGAGCTCCAGCGCAGTTGTCGGCGAGCCGAAGCGTCCTGCCGCGTTTATCCTCGGAGCGAGCCCGAAGCCGATAGAATGGGCGTCGCAGTGCTTGTCGGTCAGCCCGCTGACCTCCTTCAGCGCGATGAGCGCGGGGCGGTCGGAGTTGTCGATAAGCTCCATGCCGTAGGTAACGATGTAGCGGTTCTCGCCCGTGAGGCTGACGATGTCCGCGACCGTAGCTATAGCCGCGAGGTCGCCGAACTGCTCGAGCGCCATTGTGTAGTCGCCGCCGTCGAGCGCAGCCACGAGCTTTAGCGCGATAACGGCTCCGCACGCGTACTTGAAAGGCGAGAAGCAGTCGTGTCTGTGCGGGTCGACGACAGCCTCCGCGCGCGGGAGAGCGTCGCCCTGCTGGTGGTGGTCGGTCACGACGAGCTTCATGCCCGATGCGTATATGTACTCAGCCTCCGAAATGGCGGAAATACCGTTATCCACGGTGATTATGAGGTTCACGCCGTCATCGGCGAGCTTGTCTATCGCGTTTTTGTTCAGACCGTATCCCTCGGAGCGCTCGGGGATATAGTGAGTGACGTCGGCTCCTGCCTCCGCGAGGTAGGAGTAGAGTATAGCGGTCGCCATGACGCCGTCGCAGTCGTAGTCGCCGTAGACACAGATGCGCAGACCCTCGTCTATCGCGGAATTTATCGTGTCCGCCGCCTCCTGCATATCCTTGATGAGGAAGGGGTCGGACAGCGAGTCCGTATTCATGCTGCTGACGACGCTCTCGGGCGAGGAATAGCCCTTCGAGACGAGCGCCGCAGCTGCCAGCGAGCTGACTCCGCAGCCGAGCATGAGCTTCGATACGAGCTCCCTCTGCGGGACGCTGATACTCCATTTCTTCATAAAAAAGCGCTCCTTACGTATAATTATACATCTTATATTATACCATTTGGATAGCGTTATTTCAATAGCGCGGGCAAAAATCGTCATATTATCCGAAAAGGTGGAAAATTATTTGACAGCCTTTTCCTAACAAAAAAACGTCCGAATGGACGTTTTTGAGAGTTCGGATAATGTCGTGCGTGAAAGCAATGACGTTTCTTTTCGGGCGGACAATATGTCCGCCCTGTTTGTTCAGCAAATGCTCTCGAGTTTAACTCGGAGCTTCTTGATTATCCGCTTTTCGAGGCGGGAGATGTACGACTGCGATATGCCTATCGTGTCCGCGACCTCCTTCTGCGTCATTTCCTTGCCGTTTATCAGTCCGAAGCGCATCTCCATTATCTCGCGCTCGCGGTCGCAGAGCTCCGAGACAGCGCCGCGCAGTATCTCGCGCTCCGCCTCGGTTTCTATGCCCTTGTTCACGACGTCGTCGTCCGTGCCGAGGACGTCCGAGAGCAGGAGCTCGTTGCCGTCGTAGTCGACGTTGAGCGGCTCGTCAATGGATAGGTCGTTGCGGTACTGCGAGGACTTCCGCAGGAACATCAGTATCTCGTTCTCGATACAGCGCGAGGCATAGGTCGCAAACTTGATATTCTTCTCGGGATTGAACGTATTTACCGCCTTTATCAGTCCTATCGTGCCGATAGAGACGAGGTCCTCGATGCCTATGCCCGTCGACTCGAACTTCTTCGCTATGTACACCACGAGGCGCAGATTGTGGACTATCAGCTTCTTGCGCGCGGCAGGGTCATTCGCAGTCAGCCCCGCGAAAACCTCGGCTTCCTCAGTGCGGCTGAGCGGCGGCGGGAGCGTGTCGGGACCGTTGACGTAGTAGATCTCCCCGCGCAGGAGCGCCCTCAGTCTGACCACTATTTTTTTTACGATTTCCATATATTTTCTCCTTTCAGTATTTCATAATCTTCGGGTTGTAAATTGCCTTGCCGCCTGTATCTCCGAGCCCTATCATCACGTCCACGGGCTTGCGCTCGCCCGTCTCGGTGTTGACCACGATTACCTCGTCGGGGCGGAATACAGGCATTACGCCGCTGTCGGATACCGTCGCGCAGGGTATCAGCCTCATTCTCGCGGAGACCTTGCCGATGTTCTCGCGGGCGCATATCATAACGGGTCTGCCCGTGAAGCAGTCCACGAGAGCGTTGCCTGTGTCAGCGAGCCCGTCCAGCCCGATAATGCGGCTTCCCGCGCGTATCAGCACTCGGCTGACGAGGGGACGCTCCCTGTCGGTGATACGCCTCAGCAGGCTGACCGCTCCGTAGAGTGCGGCGGTAGTTATCAGCAGCAGGAGCAGCGAGAAATCTATGTAGAAGTAGGAGTTCGCGAAGTGCAGCGAGCTCGGCTTGAACCATGAATATACGGCGTATACCGCTCCCGCGAGGACGAAGTTCGCGGCTAAGAATGCGGCGGTGTTCTTGGCGATACGGGCAGGGGAGCGCGCTCCGAATGCGGCAATTACAATGGTGACAGCCGCCGCTGACTTGACCGCCAGCGTGACGGGTACAGGCAGCCTCGGAGCGAGCATCAGCAGCGAAAACAGGCTGCCGTAGAATGAGGCGGCGATGCATCTCCACGTTTTGAGCGGCGAGTGCGTGAGCTTTGCGGAAGTCCGCAGCAGGAAGTAGTTGACGTATACGTTGAGGATTATCAGCACGTCTATGTAAACAGTCAATCCAACACCTCCCCTTGTTATTATTATATTGCAGACGGGGTGCGGAATATGTCAGAATTTGGGGACAATAAAAAACTCCCCAAAGGAGAGTTCGGTACAGGTATTATTGACATTGCGGGAGCGCTGTGCTATACTTGTTTTACTATAAATCGGCTTTTTCGGAGGTGACGCATTATGACGCTCGAATACAGACAAGCTGTTTCAGAAGACGCAGAACTGCTGGCTGATATTTATAATGCGTCTTTTTATGATGATTACCTGAGATACGGTTCGTGTCCTGGGTATGGAAAAACAAAAGCTGAGATGAAAGAGTCGATACGCAAATATCCGAAATATGTCATACTGTGCGATAATGAGCCTGTCGGCTGTATTTCTTGTCATAAACTGGAAAAGGGAGTATACGAGATTGGATGTTTGTGCGTTGTTCCGAAGTTTCAAGGCAGGGGCATAGGGACGCAGGCGGTTCAGTTTGTGAAGACAATGCACGAAGATTGGAAGAAATTCACTTTGGTAACACCCATAGACAAGAAAGAAAACGTAAGGTTCTACACTGAAAAATGCGGATTTCAGGTGGTTTCCATCGAAAAAGACGGCAATGTTGAGCTTGCCCGTTTTGTATCAGAAAGGTGATTTTTCATCAAAAAAATGCCCCGAGGCGCTTTGAACGCTTCGGGGCAGACTGTTATCGCTTATAGCCAGCCTAAGAACGGCATAAGTATCGCGCCGAAAATCATAACTCCTGCGAGGACGAGTATCAGTACCCTCATCCACGTTTTCTTTTTTGGCTGATTGCTCATTTATATCACCTCTTAATGACGTTTTTTTGTTCTGTGTCGGCGGTCGGGGATATAGTCGCCGAAAATGTCGGTCTTCTTTTTCTTTCCGTGGTCGGAGCGCCGCCTGTCGCCGCGCTTCTCCGCGGACTGCCTGTACGGGCGCTCCTTGGAGCTCCCGCCCTTGTAGAGCTTGACCTCTACAGGGTGACCGTTTATCTTCATGGGGTTGGTGCTGTCGATGATGTAGTCGTACTCGGACTCGGGCACCTCGACGGTGGTGTGGCTGTCGTAGATGTCAATCTTGCCGAAGTCCTGTCCCGACATACCCGTCGCGTCGACGAGTGCGCCGAGAATGAAGTTCGGAGCGATACGCTTATTTCTGCCGATGCTGAGGTCTATCTTGACCGTCTTTGCACCGCTCCGACTGCCCTTTTTGAGGGGCTTCGGCATATCGAACTCGGGCAGTCCCGCAAGCTCCGCTTTGAGCCGCGAGCTGATGAGCCTTGCGGCGGCTTCGCGACCGTCTATGCCCTTTGCCGCGAGTGCGTCGAGGATGTCATACGCGCCGCTGTCAGGACGCTCGTCAATGGAGGCTATCTCGAGGGCGAGCGCCTCCTTTTTCATGTCCGCGATGTAGGACTTGTCGGGGAGGGGAAGCTCCGAAATATCCGCCTTTGTGTAGCGTGCGATGTCCTTCAGGTCGTGGAGCTGGCGCCTGCCCGTGATGAGGGTATACGCCTTGCCTGCGAGACCCGCGCGCCCTGTACGTCCTATGCGGTGGATGTAGTATTCGTTGTCCTGCGGGAGGTCGTAGTTGAAGACCATATCAATGCCGCTGACGTCGATGCCACGCGCCGCGACGTCAGTCGCAACGAGAACGGCGGTAGTGCGGTTCTTGAAGCTGTTCATGACCTGCGTGCGCTGAATCTGCTTCATATCGCCGTGGAGCCCTGCCGCTCGGAATCCGCTCTTGACAAGCTCCTCGGTGAGCTCGTCGACCATGCGCTTGGTGTTGCAGAACACCATTGCGGAGTCGGGGGAGTACGCCGCGAGCAAAAGCCTCAGAGCGTCGGTCTTGCGCCCCATAGCCACTTGGAAGTAGAACTGCTCGATGAGCTCGACGGTCTTCTGCGAGGACTTTATCTTTATCTGCACGGGTTCGCGCTGATATTTCTCGGTTATCGCGAGTATCTCGGGAGGCATGGTCGCCGAGAAAAGGACGGTCTGTCTGTCCTCGGGGACGTCCGCGAGTATGGACTCGATGTCTTCGCGGAAGCCCATATTCAGCATTTCATCAGCCTCGTCGAGTATCACCGTGCGGAGGTTTTCGAGCTTTAGTGTGCGTCTGCGGATATGGTCCATTACGCGTCCGGGAGTGCCGATGACGATGTTTGCGCCGCGTTTGAGGTCCATTATCTGGCGCTCCATGCTTGCTCCGCCGTAGACCGCGCACGCCTTGACGCATCGCTTGAATTTGGCGAATTTGCGTATCTCCTCGCACGCCTGCATAGCGAGCTCACGCGTGGGACAGAGTATCAGCACCGCAACAGAGCGGCGGTCGTCCTCGGTGATGCTCTCGACTGCGGGAATGCCAAAAGCGGCGGTCTTGCCCGTGCCCGTGTTGGAGCGTCCCACGACGTCGCGTCCCTGTAGGAGGAGGGGAATGCTCTGCGCTTGTATTTCGGTCATTTCGGAGAAGCCGAGCTCGTCTACCGCGCGCAGGAGCTCCTCCGAGAGGTTCAGTTCATTGAATTGCATATTTTATCCTTTCTATATTACAGTACATATTATAATAGCACATCTTAACGGAAATAGCAAGGGGCGCGGAGAATTATTTCCGTTTTATTTATCTTTGGCGCGAAACCGAAGGTTTCGCTCAAGCCTTTTCAAAGGCTTACGGGTCGAGGGCGGCGTTCCCTACAGAAATATAGTTATAGGCAAAAGCTATAACTCGATATAGAAAAAGAGTTGCCGAGTTATAGACTTTACCTATTGACAAAGTAGGAAATTCGTGCTATAGTATATATAACCTACAGGAACAGTAGACAAACAATTTTGAAAGGATGTTTTATATTATGAGCAATTACAGATTTGAGACTTTACAGGTACACGCAGGTCAGGAGCAGCCCGACCCCGCCACAGACGCACGCGCAGTCCCGATATACGCGACTACATCGTACGTGTTCAAGGACTCCGATACAGCCGCAGGACGCTTCGGACTCACACAGGCAGGCAACATCTACACACGCCTCATGAACCCCACATCGAGCGTGTTCGAGGAGCGCATCGCCGCTCTCGAGGGAGGCGTCGGAGCTCTCGCTACGGCATCGGGCTCGGCGGCTATCACCTACGCGATACAGAACATCGCTACCGCAGGCGACCACATCGTAGCCTCCACCAATGTATACGGCGGCACGTATAACCTCCTCGCGCATACATTAAAGGAGCAGGGACTTTCCACCGACTTCGTTGACCCGTCCGACCCTGCAAACTTCGAGAAGGCTATCAAGCCCAACACAAAGCTCCTCTATGCGGAGACCCTCGGCAACCCGAACTCCAACGTCCTCGACATCGAGGTTGTAGCGGAGATAGCCCACAAGCACGGCATCCCGCTCGTTGTCGACAACACCTTTGCAACTCCCTTCCTGCTTCGTCCGCTCGAGCACGGCGCTGACGTAGTAGTACACTCCGCGACAAAGTTCATCGGCGGTCACGGCACTGTAATGGGCGGCGTTATCATCGACGGCGGCAAGTTCGACTGGGCGCAGAACGACAAGTTTCCAGGACTTTCCAAGCCCAATCCGTCCTACCACGGCGTAGTGTTCACGGAGGCTTGCGGCAACCTCGCATACATTCTGAAAATTCGCACAACCCTCATGAGAGACCAGGGCGCGGCAATCTCGCCGTTCAACTCCTTCCTCCTTTTACAGGGACTTGAAACGCTTTCCCTCCGCCTCGAGCGCCACACAGAGAACGCACTCAAGGTCGTTGACTTCCTTAAGAACCACCCCGATGTTGAGAAGGTCAACCACCCGTCGCTCGCGACAGGCAGGGCAAAGGAGCTCTACGACCGCTACTTCCCGAACGGCGCGGCTTCCATTTTCACCTTCGAGATAAAGGGCGGCGCTGACAGAGCAAAGAAGTTCACCGAGAGCCTGAAGCTGTTCTCGCTTCTTGCCAACGTTGCTGACGTTAAGTCGCTCGTTATCCACCCCGCGTCGACCACTCACTCGCAGATGACAGAAGACGAACTGCTCTTCTCGGGCATCAAGCCTACCACAGTCCGTCTGTCTATCGGCACGGAGCATATCGACGACATCATCGCCGACCTCAAGCAGGGCTTCGAGGCAGTCTGAGAGCACGCATAGCTTGCAGGGGCGAGTTCCGCTCGCCCGCCAATGACAGTATAGACCCGCAGAATAACGTATTTGTTACACGGGCGCACGGATAAGCAGCACACCAAATCTTTGATTTGGATTGTGATGCTATATGCAGCTTTGCTGTAATGAGCCCCTACATATTGCGATTTACCGTTGATTCGTCGGTTATGGGCGGAACGCCGAGGGCGGCGTTCCCTACACATTGCGTTCAACGCCAATTGTAGGGGATTGCGGACGCCCAAAGGGCAACCCTACACGATGTATCCGTCACATATCCGTATTTGCGGGCGCACGTTATAAAATAAACATATTGCAGGGGGCGGGACGTTTTTTTCGCCCCTATTGCATTTTCCTGCAAAGGGTGGTATAATAGATGAGCTGAAAGGCTTACATCACTAAAGAGGTGTTTCTGATGAACAATAACAGGGATAAGCTCAGGGCGCTGACGCTCGCCGCACTGTTCACTGCGCTGACTACCGTCGCGACCCTGCTGATACAGATACCTACTCCGACAAAGGGCTATGTCAACCTCGGAGACAGTATCGTCAATATAGCGGCTTGGGTGCTCGGACCCGTGTACGGAGCCGCCGCGGCAGGCATAGGCTCGGCGATAGCCGACATCGTGAGCGGCTACGTGGTATATGCTCCCGTGACTCTTGTTGTCAAGGCGGCAATGGCGGCTGCATCCGCGCTCGTCATCAGAGCCGCAGGCAAGCGCAGCGGCTCGCTTCTTCCGAGGATAGCGGCAGCAGCCTCGGCTGAGGTAATAATGGTAGTCAGCTATGCGCTGTTCGAGGCTGTGCTCTACCACTCGGCAAGCGCGGCTCTGCTCGGAGTTCCCGCAAATGCGGTGCAGGGCGCACTCGGAGCGGCTGTATCTGTCGCGGTATACGAGCTCGTTATCAAGCGTGTTCCGCGCTTTGACAAGAAGTAAGGAGAGGCATATGCGTGAGGAATTTGTACGCACTGCTATGATATTCGGTGAAACGGCTATGACGAGGCTTGCGGCTTCGAGAGTAGCCGTTTTCGGCGTTGGTGGAGTCGGCGGACACGTCGTGGAGGCACTCGCCCGCTCGGGCGTGGGAGCGCTCGACCTTATCGACAACGACAGGGTCGCTCCGAGCAACATAAACCGTCAGATAGTCGCCGTTCACAGCACTATCGGTATGCTCAAGGTCGATGCGGCGGAGCTCCGCGTGCGCGATATCGCTCCTGACTGCAAGGTGCGGACTTACCCCACGTTTTTCATGCCCGAGACTGCCGACGAGTTCGACTTCACGCAGTATGACTATGTTGTGGACGCGATAGACACGGTCACGGGTAAGATAGAGATAATCATGCGCGCAAAGGCGGCGGGAGTGCCCGTCATCAGCAGTATGGGCGCGGGCAACAAGGTCGACCCTACGGCGTTTGAGGTCGCGGACATATACAAGACGTCGGTCTGCCCGCTCGCGAGGGTGATGCGCCGCGAGATGAAGAAGCGCGGCGTGAAGTTGCTGAAGGTGGTCTACTCGAAGGAGGAGGCGCTGACGCCGATAGCGGGGCTTTGCGAGGACAGCGGTTCGCGGAGGAGTACCCCGGGCTCGAATGCGTTCGTGCCGTCGGTCGCGGGACTTATCATAGCGGGCGAGGTCATCAAGGAACTGACAGGCTTTACAAGATAAAGTAAGAGGGACGGATTAATCCGTCCCTCTTTTTAGTTCAGCCAAATTTGTGCTTTAGCCTTATCTCGGTCGCTGTCGCGGAGAGCATGACCGACGCTGTCAGCAGTATCAGCACACCGATTTGCGCGTACGCACTGTCGCGGGCAAAAACGAGCGCGGCTGTTGTCAGCAGAGCGCAAACCGCTCCGATGATGAGCCATGCTATGCCGCAGGAGCGGTTTGCGAAACGCCACGCCTCATCGCTTGACATAGCTCGTCTCGTTCGGAAGCCGATAGAATAGTCCGCGTGCGATCTCGCGTACTTCAGCATTACCGCGCCGCCGAGAAGTATCGCCGCCGCTCCGATAAAATTCACAATTATGATTACCATTCAGTTCACCTTTACTTTCTTTACGACCCTAAAGCCGCTTTTCAGATAGAGCCTGTACGCGCGCTGATTCCACTCCGCGACGGTCAGCCGTATGGGAGCGTCGGACTGCTCGCGGATATGAGCGATAGCCCACATCAGCAGTTTTCTGCCGAAGCCCTTGCTCTGATACAGCTTGTTCACGATGAGGTCGTCTATCTCATTGCCGAGGCAGGCAACGCTCCCTGTAATGATGTCGCCGTCCATGAGGAGGAAGATGCTGTCCCGTTTGTCAGCGAGCTGTGATATGTCGGAGTAAAAGCTGTACGGCTCAATGCCGAGAGCCCTTCTCATCTCGAGGAAGCACTCGTTGTATATGCGCTCGTACTGACTGTAGAGCTCGTCACTGAAAGGGACGGGGATTATATCAACGGCGGGAACTCCGCCCGTGTATTCCATTTCAAAAACGCAGAAGCTGCTCAAAGCCGTCACCTCCCGAAACACTGTTAAGATGATTATACACCGCGCGGGGAGTGAAGTCAAGAAAAATGCTTGCATTTTGCGGCTGTTTGTTATATAATAGATATACTAATGCATTAAGGAGAATCATCTGAATGGTATACAATAACATCATAGAGGCAATGGGACACACGCCGATGATAAGGCTCAACCGCATGAACAAGCCCGACAGCGCAGAGGTGCTCGTGAAGTTCGAGGGACTGAACGTCGGCGGCTCTATCAAGACCCGCACCGCATACAATATGATACTTCATGCCGAACAGGAGGGCAGGATAACCAAGGACACGATTATCGTCGAGCCCACGAGCGGCAATCAGGGCATAGGACTTGCACTTGTGGGAGCTGTCCGCGGCTATAAGACGGTCATCATCATGCCCGATTCTGTCAGCGAGGAGCGCCGCAAGCTGGTGCGCCACTACGGCGCGGAGGTCATACTTATACACGACGACGGCGACATCGGCAAGTGCATACAGGAGTGCCTGAATACGGCGCTGAGAATGGCTGAGGAGGACAAGAACGTGTTCGTACCTCAGCAGTTCGCGAACGTCAACAACATATACGCGCACAAGTACCACACGGCGCTCGAGATACTCGAGCAGACCGCGGGCAGGATAGACGGCTTCTGCTCGGGAATAGGCACAGGCGGCACTATCACGGGCATAGGCGAGACGCTGAAATCGCAGTATCCCGATATGCTGATATGGGCAGTCGAGCCCGAGAACGCGGCTATCCTTGCGGGAGGCAACATCGGCACACACCTGCAAATGGGCATAGGCGACGGAATAATCCCCGATATCCTCAATCAGAACATCTACGACGACATCTACATCGTCACCGACGAGGAGGCTATACAGACAGCGAAGGACCTCGCCGCAAAGGAGGGCATCATGTGCGGCATATCGAGCGGCACTAACGTTGCCGCGGCGCTGAAAATGGCGGAGAAGCTCGGCAAGGGCAAGACTGTCGTGACTATACTTCCCGACACAGCGGAGCGTTATTTCTCGACCCCGTTATTTGACGAGTGAGCGAGTTCATAGTTTGGCTTGCCGCGCGGAGATTGCTTCCGTTTTGAGTAAATTATGGCGCGAAACCGGGGGTGCAGGGGACGCTGTTCCCTGCCGGGGTCTGGGGCAGAGTCCCAGCAGAGTCCAGAGACAGAGTCTCTGGCGGGTCAAGGGCAGAGCCCTTGTAATGAAAAAAAGAAAAAGGCTGACGAATAATCGTCAGCCTTTCATTTTACTTGCTCTTAACGGGGAGCGTATCGTACTTCTTAGCGTCGTACATCTGGATAGCGAGCGCGTCGTTTGCTGTGACGCCGTCGCCGTCGCCGATGACGTCGGCATTCTTTACGCCCTGCGGCTTGAGTGCGAACTTATCCTTGTTTGCAACAGCCTGAAGGATAGCGACTGCGTCAGCGACAGTGACCTTTGTATCGAGGTTTGCGTCGCCGGGGAGGTACTCGCCTTCAGTCTGAGCGGAGGTCGTTGTTACCTTGCCGCCTGCAGTAGTAGTTGTTGTCTTGGTAGTAGTTGCGGAAGACTTGCTGCTTGCAGTGGTAGTCTCCTTGGGAGCGGGCTCGGAGCCGTCGGGCTCGATACCGCCTACGAGCACGCCGTCAGCGTAAACGCAGATGTGGTCGTAGCGCTCCTCGGGCGGGTCGTCAACGGCGAAGAAGTCCTCCTTTGTGCCGAGCTTGAGACCGTCAAAGCTCCAGTCGTTCTTGGGGTCGAACTGATAGAAAACGTACTTATTATCGGAGTTGGTATAGCCCTTGCCGTAGAAGCCTACGCTGAACTGGTACTTCTTGCCCGAGTTCGCGATAACGTAGTCCTCCCAGCTTATCTCGGCGTAGTAGGTATCCTTGACCTTGTCATACTTGTGCGGACCCGAGATTATGCCGTCAGCACCGACCGCGCCGTCCTCTGTGCTGGACTGGTCATAGAGCTCCTTGACCTCGTATATCTCGGGCTTATCGTTTTCGGAAACATTGAAGAAGTATCTTACGGAGATGTTCTTTGAGGGAGCTGATTCGCCCGACAGCACCTTGAATGATACCTCAACAGCACCAGTACCGTCGTCGTTCATCTTCTCGAGACCGAGCGCCTCTACCCAGTAGCCGCTGCCGCCCGAGCCCTCAGCACCGCTGCCGTAGACTCTCTTCTCGTCCTCGGGCGGGAAGTTGGGAGTGATAGCCATATCTTCAGTGCCGTATATAGCGTACAGACCTGCTGCCGCTGCGGGGAGGCAGGCATTGTAGTCGATAGTTACCTCGTTCTCTGTCCAGTCCTTTGTAGCGTCGTCGTGACCGTCTTTGCCGTCGGGACCGCCTGCGAGAGCGCCCCAGAGGATGTGTCTCTGCTCGCGGGGGTCCTCAGCCATGAGCAGACCCGAAGCAGCACGGTGATGGGGGTTCTTGACAGCCGTATCGTTATAGCCGACAACGAAGGCTCTCTTTCCGTGAGTGCCGTTCTTGCCGGCGAGGACGCTGTACTTAGCCTCCTCCTTGAAGGTTACGTCGTTGTCGCCGAGAACGTAGTTCATCTGTTTCTTAGCCCATTCGCTCCATTCGCTGGGCTTGCCTTTGTTCTTGTACTTATCGTAGATGAGGCATATGAACTGCATAGCTGTGTTGTAGCGGCAGCTTCCCCACTGGTTGAGGAATGCGAAGCCGCCCTTGGTCTCGCACTGCTGCCATGTCTTGAGGCACTTGCCTACGCAGTCATTGTCCCAGAAGTCCTCGAACACATACTGGTTCTTGCCCTGAGCGTCTCTTATCTTCTGGACGAGGTCGAGCTCGGGGTGCTCCTGATTGATGATAGCCCACATCACGCCTGCGCCGCTCCACATATCGTTCCAGCAGTAGCACCAGCCCGAGGGAGCGTAGTAGTCGAAGATAGCGTAAGCGTTGTCGAAGCAGGAGGCGTCGCCCGTAGCCATATACATCCATGCAGCAGCCCAGCAGTAGTCGTCCTGCCACTTTGTTGACTGGTAGAACTGTCCGGGACCGTCGGCGTTATCGGAGAGAAGCTTGTCGGCGGAAGCGTCAGTCTTTTCACCCTCCGCGGGAGCAGCACCAGTATTTACAGCGGGAGGATACTTCTCGAGAGCGTCCTCAGTGAACTGCCAGAGAGCCTTTGCATAGTCGAGTGACTTCTCGGCGTATTCCTCGTCTGTATCCTTGAAGTTGAGGTAGTTGATAGCGAGCGAAGCCGCCGCGGAAACAACGTAGTCTATCTGCGGCTTATCCGCAGTGAGGAAGAAAGCGGGACGCGGCATAGTGTCGACCTCGGGATTGTTCCATATAGCGTGGTCGATGTTGCCCTCGCCGACCTGATAGCAGTGAGCGATGACCTTGCCGTCCTCGTCGCGGAATGTACACTTCATGAGGTAGTCGTTGAAGTGGCGGAGAATGGTCTCGATGTGGTCGTCCTGCTTGAGCTTTTTGTACACGTCGCGGTACTCGTAGTAGCCCCAGCCGAGAGTAGCTGCGGTGTAGTTCTCGGGCATACCGAACTCAACGTGGTCGCCTGCGTCGTGGAAGCCGCCCGCAACGTCGATAGTGCCGTCACCGTCGGGGTCGAGAACGTCCTTGTACTTCTCCATGAACTCGGCAGAGAGGTTAGTGCCGCCCTTGCTCTGCTTGTTTGTCTGCTTGTCCCACTCTATCATGGGGACGTGAGCGTCGTAGGTGTGGCAGCTTCCGCGCCATGAGAGCTTGTTCTCATCCTCCTTGAATTCGCCGCACATATTCGCGTCGTAGAAGTAGAGCGAATACTGTAGCGCACGCGCGTAGTCGATGTCAAGACCCGAGTCCTGCACGATCTCGCTGATAGGAGCGCAGAACTGCTGCTCCTCTGTCTCGGTGTCAGCCGCGTCCGTGAGGAACGGAGCGGGAGCGGAGACTGCGGTCACGACAGCGCAGGTAGCAGCCGCCATGACTTTTTTGAATTTCTTCATTTTTTCTATCCCTCCAAAAAAATATTGAGCATAATTAATTGATTGGAATATTAGGCAGCAGATATACTGCCCGTAATCACTATCATAATATCATATTTTTTGGAGAAATGCAAGCCATTTTTTGCTCAGCTCAGCCTTTTTTTATTAATTTTAGCTTTTGAACCTATCCTGTATTTTCGTTTTACAAATGCGAGCCCGACCGCGAGGAGAACTCCTCCCGCGGCGATGAGCACCGAGGGGATGCTTATCGGCTGGCGTTCGCCTGTGATACGCTGAATAGCGAAGGCATGGACTGTATCGGAGGCGTCGGTGAAGGTGATATGGTTGTCCTTGGCGTAGTCGCGGGCAGGGGAGCCGCCGTCCCCGAGGAGGACAAAGTCAGCCGCGACCTCGGCGCCGTCGTCCGTGGGGACATATCCGAAAGCGCATATCCCTATATCCTTGACCGAGGGCGGGACGTACACGCCCTTCAGCGAGCTGCACATATAGAATGAGCAGTCCCCGACGCCTTTGAGCCCGCTGCTGAGGGAGATGCTCCTCAGCGAGGTGCAGCCTGAAAAGCAGAAGGCTCCTATGCGGTGAACGCTCTCGGGGACGGTGAAATCGGAGAGCGATGTGCAGCTTCGGAAGCAGGACTCGGGCAGCGAGGAGAGCGTATCGGGCAGGGAGGCGGAGCTCAGCTCCGCACAGCCGCAGAAGCAGCCCATACCAATTTCGGTGACGGAGTCGGGGACACTTATCTCCTCGAGGGAGGAGCAGGCGTAGAAGCAGTGGTGCCCTATTTTTCGGAGGGTGTCGGGGAGGTCGATGTGCCTGAGCGCAGAGCACTCGTAGAAGGCGTTGTCGCGGAGCTCCACGACCTGACAGCCCTCGATAGTCTCGGGTATCTCTATGTAGACGGGCTCGCCCTTGTAGCCCGTGATAGTGGCTTCGTTGTTGATTATGGTGTACTCGTATTTTGGCTCGTCTGCGCATTCTGCGGGGAGTGCGGGGATATTCAGTGCGGCGAGAACAGCGGTCACGAGGACAAAAATTATCTTTTTCATTTTAACAGCTCCTTTTTGTATGATTTTATATCTTTTTCTGCGACGGGTAAAGCAAAAAATATCGTCAAAGTGTGACGGCAAAAAAACAGTTTCGCCAAGTACAGCGGAGAAGTCTCCGAATGTGACAGCATATCCTGTCATCGCGGGAGGTATCGGGTCACATTCGGAGGGGCTGAATTTGTAGATATTGCACAGTTTGCGCAAAAATGAAAGTATTGAAAAGCGGCGCGGAAGGTGCTACAATGCAGGTGAAATTTCAAAGAAAATTCAGTGCGCTGACTCAAACCCTGACGTAACGTAAGGGTTGAGATGAACAAACATATTTAACAAGGAGGCTTTGCTATGAAATACACAAAACAATGTCCTAAGTGCGGAAGCTATGATATCCTCTATGCAAAGGGCAACGCGGAATCCTACGGTGCGGGAAGCAATATAATGTGTGGATTAACGACATACTCGGCAGTCGATGTTGACCGCTATATCTGCTGCAACTGCGGCTATGTCGAGCATTTCGTGCGAACAGGAGATATAGAAAGACTCAGAAAGAGCAAAAAGATAAAGCAGGTGGAATAGCTATTAGCTATTAGCCGTTAGCCGTTAGCTAAAGGTATCGCCTGCGGCGATAATTTTTATAATAAGTCCGCGCCGGCGGACACCACGAGCTAAAGGCTAATGGCTAAAGGCTCAAACTTTTCAGCTCCAATTGAATAAAACGTCCCGCACTGCCAATATTTACCTCCGAGGTGATATTGATGAGAAAAAAACACGAGCTCATTTTTGCGGCGGGACTTATCCTTGCCATACTTATTTCTAACACGGTCGGCATCATACGCGACGGCAGGAGGCTCGACAGACTGCGCGGGAGCGTCCTGCGCCTGCATATCCTCGCCGAGTCCGACAGCGACCGCGACCAACAGCTCAAGCTCTATGTGAGGGACGCCCTCCTCGAAAGCGGTATCCTCGGAGAAGCGGACTCTCTCGCGGAGGCTGAATCCATAGCCGCGGAAAGGCTCCCCGATATAGAGCGCATAGCGGAGACTGTACTGCGCGCGAACGGCTGTGAACTGCCCGTGGAGGCGGAGCTCGCGGACACGGAGTTCGATGTCTGCACCTACGGCGACATAACCATGCCCGCGGGGACTTATCGGGCTCTGCGCGTGAAGATAGGCTCAGCGCAGGGACACAACTGGTGGTGCGTGATGTACCCGTCGCTGTGCGTTCCTGCGGCGTGTGAGGTCACCGACGACAAGCAGGAGGAGCTCGAAAAATTCGGCGATGAGGAGCTCGATATCCTCTATGAGCCCGAAAAATATGAGATAAGATTCGCTATATGGGATAAAATTACGGAGATAAGGAAGAAGCTGGTTGTGCAAAGCGACGAAAATTCAGAGCGTGCTTGACAAGCGGCGGAGAAGAGGGTATAATATTTAAGTAAACAAAGCAGAACTACCCGTTCTCACCGTCAGGCAATGCTTAAACGGTCAATATGTGAGTAAGACATGCGGCGTGCCGTGTGAACTTAAACGTGTATTGTGTGAGTGCGGATAATTCCGCACTCATTTTTGTTTTATTTTATAACCGGAGGTGCTTGAAGATTAGCAAACAGGAACTGCAGATCAACGAAGATATTCGGGATAAGGAACTTCTCGTTATCGACGCTGACGGAACCAAGCTGGGAACGATGTCCGCAAAGGACGCACAGAAATTAGCCTTTGAACAGGATCTTGACCTTGTGAAGATCGCTCCGCAGGCAACACCGCCCGTATGCCGCATCATGGACTACGGAAAGTATTGCTTCGAGCAGGCTAAGCGTGAAAAGGAAGCAAGAAAGAATCAGAAGGTCGTTTCTATCAAGGAGATACGTATGTTCTCCACTATCGATACCCACGACTTTGAAACAAAGGTGAATCAGGCTGTAAAGTTCTTACAGGGCGGAGATAAGCTCAAGGTCTCAGTGAGATTCCGCAAGAGAGCCATAGCTCACCCCGAGCTCGGCGCAGAGCTGCTCGACCGCTTCAAGGAGGCTCTTTCCGAGGCAGGAACTGTTGATAAGCCGGCTAAAATGGAGGGACGCAGCATTGTTATGTTCGTCAGTCCCAAAACAAATAAGTAAGAACAATACGTTCTTAATCAAGGAGGATATTAACAATGGCAAAGGTTAAGGTTAAAACTCATTCGGGCGCTAAGAAGCGCTTCAAGATCACCGGTACTGGCAAGGTAAAGTACCAGAAGACCAACAAGAGACACCGTCTCACTCAGAAGGACACAAAGCGCAAGAGAATCGCTCGTACAGCAGGCGTTGCAGGAAGCGCTAACGCTCCTACTATCAAGAAGCTCGTTCCCTATATGTAATCATCGGGAGCATAGCTCTCAAGGAAATCGCTTACTATTAAATTTGGAGGTAAAAGACTATGGCACGTATCAAAGGTGCAATGATGACTCGCAAGAGAAGAAATAAAGTATTAAAGCTCGCTAAGGGCTACTGGGGCGCTAAGAGCAAGCACTTCAAGATGGCTAAGCAGGCCGTTATGAAGTCCGGCAACTACGCTTACATCGGAAGAAAGCAGAAGAAGAGACAGTTCAGACAGCTCTGGATAACAAGAATCTCCGCAGCTGCTAAGCTCAACGGCATGAACTACTCTACATTCATGAACGGCTGCAAGAAGGCTGGCATCACTCTCAACAGAAAGATGCTCTCCGAGATCGCTATCACTGATGCAGCAGGCTTCACAGCTATCGCTGAGAAGGCTAAGGCTGCTCTTTAATCAAGAATATAAACACGCTCCTTTACATAAAAAGAGCGTGTTTTCTTGTAGAAGGCGGGAGTTGTCTCCCGCCCGATACAGGTCATTCCACGGCGCGGAGGTGTAGTATTGGAGAATATCATTACCTCTAAGGATAATCCCGTTATCAAGCTGTATCAGAAGCTCTCCGACTCGAAAAAAGAGAGGCTTCAGTACGGCTTATTCGTGTTGGAGGGGCTCAGGATAGTCGAGGACGCCCTCCGCGAGGACGCGAGAGTCTCGCACCTCATTCTTACGAAGCAGGCGTTCGACCGCTTCGGTGACGAGCTTTTGCAGGCTGATTTGAGAGATACAAAAACACTTGTCATTTCAAATGAGCTTGGCAACAGGATAGCCTCGACAAGCACTACTCAGGGCGTGTTCGCGATATGCGGCATACCCGAGATGAAGGCTCCCGTGTTCGCCGACAACGGCAGATATGTCGTGCTGTTCGGCTTGCAGGACCCAGGAAACGTCGGCATGATAATCCGTACAGCGGACGCTCTCGGCATCGACGGCATCTTCATGTGCGGGAGCTGCGACCTCTACAGCCCGAAGGTCATACGTTCGACTATGGGGTCGGTGTTCCGCGAGAATATCTACATCATCGGCAGTGAGGACGAGCTGTTCAAGGTGCTGAAAAGCGGCGGTGTCACGACCTCTGCGGCAGTCATTGATACGGACGCTGAGAAGGTCACGGAGTGCGGCTTCACGGGGCGGCAGGCGGTATTCATCGGCAACGAGGGCAACGGGCTCCCTGCGGAGGTCTCACGCAGGTGCGACAGGCGCGTCACTATCCCCATGAACGGGACTATAAATTCGCTCAACGCCGCTATGGCTGCGGGCATACTCATGTGGGAGCTGAAAAAGTAGCTCCCGATGCATAGAAAGACTGATTTGGGGGAGGCTTGTAGTGGACAACAGAAAATACTGGCTGTGGCTGACTATGATTTTCGGTATCGGCAGCCGCAGGATATGGGAGCTGATGTCGCTGTATGAGACTCCCGATGAGGCGTACAGCGAGCTCCGCTCGGGCAGCAGTCTGGTGCGGCTCAATGAGAAGGAGCGCAATGCTGTTTCGGCGACTGATATAGAGCAGGCGGAGCGTGTCCTCGCCGAGTGCGGCAGGAAGGACGTCCGCACGGTGGGCTACGACTCGGAGGACTATCCTCCGCAGCTGAGACATATAATGAATCCGCCCGCAATACTCTATTACACGGGCGATATCTGCTGCCTGACGGGCACGCGGACGATAACTGCCGTCGGAGCACGCAAGGCGACCGATTACAGCCTGCGGGTCACTGACAGGATATGCCGCGAGCTCGCAGAAAAGGGCATCGTTATCGTGAGCGGCTTTGCGGTCGGCGTGGACATAACCTCGCATATGGCGGCTGCCTCGCAGGGCAGACCTACCGTCGCTGTTCTCGGCTGCGGAGTCGATATCGACTACCCGCGCGAGAACTTCCGCTTCCGCGATGAGATACTCGCGGCGGGAGGCGTTTTCATCAGCGAGTACCCGCCCGGTACTACTCCTCATGCGGGAAACTTCCCGAAGAGGAACAGGATACTCGCCGCGCTCGGACGTGCGGCAGTCGTGTTCGAGGCGTCGGAAAAGAGCGGCTCGCTGATAACGGCTTCGCTTGCCGCCGAGCAGGGCAGGGACGTGTTCTGCCTCCCGCCTGCGGACATATTCAGTCCCGCGTATTCGGGCAATGCCATGCTGTTGAATGAGGGCGCTCTGCCGTTTTTCAGCTCCGCGGACATTTCCGCTGTGTTCGGCTACGGGACCGTGGTGTACGACGAGGTCCGCTCGGAGGCTCTCGGTATCATCGACAAGGACGACCCTCCGCTGAGCCTGCATGAACACAGGGTCAGGACGCCGCTGCTGCCGAGGCTCAAGCCCGGCGAGAGTACAGCAGAGGCACCTGCGGGGGAGGCTCCCGTGCCTGCGAAGGCAAGGACAGATATAGAGCTCGAGGGCGTGCAGAGGCAGATAGCCGACGCGCTCTCGGGGGGCGCGCTGCACGCTGATGTTCTCGCACAGAGGCTCGGCATGGACAGCTCGGAGCTCATGACGGAGCTCACCGAAATGGAGATACTCGGAGCAGTAAAGGCGCTGCCCGGTAAGATATATGAGAATAGATAAGGGGTAAAAAGACAAATGTCAGACTTAGTTATAGTTGAGTCGCCTGCAAAGGCAAAAACGATACAGAAATATCTCGGCAAGGGGTATAAGGTAGTCGCTTCAATGGGTCACGTCCGCGACCTGCCGAAGTCGAAGCTCGGAGTTGACACCGAGCACGATTTCGCTCCGCAGTACACGGATATGAAGGGCAAGGAGGACGTTATCAGCGACCTCAAAAAGTGCGCGAAAAAGAGCGGCAAGGTCTACCTCGCGACCGACCCTGACCGCGAGGGAGAGGCTATATCATGGCATATAGCGCAGATGCTCAAGCTCGATATGAACGACAACAACCGCGTTGCCTTCAACGAGATAACCAAGACGGGCGTTCAGAACGGCATGAGCAATCCGCACAAGATAGACGTTGACCTTGTCAACGCGCAGCAGGCTCGCCGCATACTCGACCGCCTCGTCGGCTACAAGCTAAGCCCCTTCCTGTGGAAGAAGGTGAAGCGCGGTCTGTCGGCAGGACGCGTGCAGTCCGTAGCTGTCCGTCTCGTGGTAGACCGCGAGAACGAGATACGCAAGTTCGTGCCCAAGGAGTACTGGTCTGTGGACGCTAAGTTCACTGCGCCCGGCTCGAGGAAGGTGTTCGAGGCGGCGCTCGTCGCTGTAGACGGCAAGAAGCTCGAGATAGCCAACAAGGCGGAGGCTGACGGTCTCCTCGCAAGGCTCGAGGGCGCACAGTATGAGGTCACCTCCGTAAAGAAGAAGATAACCAAGAAGCAGCCCGCTCCGCCGTTCATCACGTCGACCATGCAGCAGGAGGCTTCCCGCAAGCTCGGATTCAGCGCAAAGCGCACCATGAAGGCGGCGCAGGAGCTGTACGAAGGCGTTGACGTCGAGGGAATCGG
>Ga0310691_10001115_pt1 | contig 43394 bp, 44 predicted proteins | sample 176DNAGHGlowgp2_FD_203887 | JGI IMG/M metagenome (GOLD analysis project Ga0310691, IMG submission 203887) | Sheep rumen microbial communities from Palmerston North, Manawatu-Wanganui, New Zealand - 1766 DNA GHGlow gp2 (v2) (version 2) | ecosystem: Host-associated > Mammals > Digestive system >... | reverse complement strand
GTAAAATCTGAGAAGTTTTAAGATCGGGCGGTCTCTGAGAAAAACAGTATCTGACAAGTGTAAGGCGCTCCCCGTAAACTCATTTGTTAGACGGACAAACCACACGTCCGGAAAAAAGATATAATAAATCGCACCTGCAATGACAATCGGGAGCAATACTCCGAAAATAAAAAGGAACAAACGCCTTTTCATATCATTCCTGAGTTCCGCTCGACCGTAACGGCTCAAGCCCGTTTTTCTTGAGAACCGCATTTACGTCAAGCACCGAACCGGGTCTGTCATTAAAACACACCATCAGAACCGCATCACGCTGCATTTTAACGTAAAGTTCGGGCATACCGTACATCCTTAAGGCTTTCTGTGTTTCGTCAAGCGTAAAATCTGCTGCATAGCATAAACGTACTATGATGTCGCGCTGTCTGGTGCGCTTTTCGCCTGACAAAAGTTTATATCCGTATTTTTCGGGAATATCGGATTTTAGAAATACTTCCTGCTGTGACAATCCCTTTTGCGAAAACAGATCTTTCATGTAAAAAGAAAATGCCTTTTCGTTTGTCTGCATCGATTCCGAGTTCTCTTTAAGAAAATGTGAGACATCGGAAACGTGAGTGCTACCAAGCACATTGTTTAGTTCGTCGGTACTTTTTGCTGTCATACAAACCTCATATTTGTTATAATTATCAGGCAGGTAAAATATCCTGCCACTGCTGTATTGCGGGCGAAAAACGAATATTCGACGGAGCATTTACAATGGAGCATGTTTCAACACATGACATTTCTTCATATAAGCAGATCGCAACGATAAATGCGGAACACGGAATTTATCTGGTACAGGATACCGTAACGGGTAAGATATACGTTAAAAAGATTTTGGAAACATACAATGTTAATGTATATCGAGCCCTTAAAGAACATCCGGTTGCCGGTATGCCCATGATCTATGCGATTGAAGAAACGGACGGTCTTTTGACCGTTATAGAAGAACATGTTTCCGGTAATACAATCGAAGAATTGATCGAGCAGGGAAAAGTTTTTTCCGAAGCCGAAACTATATTTTTCACAAAAAAGTTATGCGATATATTAAATGTTTTGCACTCTTTTGTGCCACCGATCATTCATCGCGATATTAAACCTTCGAATGTAATGATATCTCCGGACGGCAAACTCTTTCTTTTGGACTTTAATGCTGCACGTCCGGATGTTCCTAAATTTGAGGACACAAAGCTTCTGGGCACAAAAGGATATGCAGCTCCGGAACAGTATGGTTTTGGTTCTTCAAGTGTCTGTACGGATATTTACGCTGTGGGAATGCTTGTTAATACAATGCTGTGGGGTTCATTTAATAACGAAATACACCCCGGGACCCTTGCGGATATCATCAGGAAATGCACTGAGCTAAATCCACGTGACCGTTTCCAGAGTTCTGCAGAACTTAAAAAAGCATTGACATCCGCACTTGCTGCTACCGGGAGAAAAGCGTCGGCCGTATCAAAATGGGTACCTCCCGGATTTCGTCGGGGAAATATTGTTTGTATGATAATTGCTTCAGCATTTTATCTTTTTACGGCATGGCTTGCACTTACAATAAATTTGGACCGTACCGGTTTTCTGCTCTACTACGAACGGATAGCTTTTCTTATTTCAATCTATATGGTTCCCGCATGCATTTTCAATTATGGAAACATCCGGGTTCTGATGCCATTATGCAAGAACAAGAGCATGCTTATAAGAGTACTTGGGGTCGTTTTGCTGATCGCAATGATCGATTCTTTGTTGTTATGCTCAATGATCTTCATGGAAATGGCACTGCTCGGGTAAAATGTATCGGCAATGAAAATGGCATTTTAACCGCGGGAAGCTTTCGTAAAAGTATTATATCATCATATAAAGACGTCCGTTGCCACCGTGGTGGTGGTAATTTGCACGAACCCGTTCTGATCGTGTTAAGACTTGTAAAATCGGGCGTTTTTGTATATATTATTTAATATAAGGTTAATTCCCGTAAAATGCGGGGGGTATTTTTTTCAATACGGATAAATACGGATAAGCAGAGGGGTAGGGTATGTTTAATGTTATCGCAGTAGACGACGAGCAGAACGCTCTTAACAGATTTGAGAGACTCATTTCACAGGAGAGCAGGCTCAATCTTCTTTCTACATTTACAAAACCCGCGGAAGCGGCCGAATATGTTAAGCACAACCATGTCGACATCGCATTTCTGGATATTGAGATGCCGGGCATGACGGGACTTGAACTTGCGGAATTGCTGATGGATTCAAATCCCTATATAGAGATAGTGTTCGTAACGGCTTACAACCAGTATGCGCTTGAAGCATTCAGGGCACATGCCACGGGATATCTTTTAAAGCCTCTTTCAAGAGAAGACTTTACGGCTCAGATCGATATCATGGAAAAGAAACTCTCCAAAGAGCATAAAGTCAAGGAAGACAGGCTTTACGTCAATTGTCTTGGTTCTTTCTCGATCAGAAAATCACCCGATGAGGGCGAAAATATACGTTTCAGAACTTCAAAAGCCGAGGAACTCCTGGCATTTCTGATCCATTCCGAGGGACGTCCCCGTTCCAAGGATATGATACTCGACAGCCTTTGGCCCGATGCGGATCTTGACAAAGCAGCCAACAATTTCAGAGTTACCTGTACTTATATCCGTTCCACGCTTGCCGACATCGGATATGTTGATGTGCTCATAAGAGACCACGACGATTACAGTGTTAATTTATTGAAAATAAATTGTGATTATATTGAATTCAGAAAGAAAGTTTCAAATATCGAAGCTCTCAGTCTCGAAGAGTCTCAGGCAACCGTAAATCTCTATAAAGGTCCTTACCTTGAAAACAGATTTTACGACTGGGCCGAGGATGCGAGAGGCTGGCTTGAAAACAGATACGTTGAACTTCTTTATCATACAGGCAGACTTTGTGCCGAAGCCGGAAAGGTTGACGGTGCGATCATCTGCTATGAGAGCATCTTGAAAGTCGATCTTTACGAAGAAAACGCTGTAAGGGAGATAATAAAGCTCAAATCCACAAAGCTTCCGCCCGCAGCAGTCAGGGAATATTACGATCGTTATTGCAACATGCTCTACGAAGAATACGGCACCGAACCGTCCAAAGAATTAAAGGAAATGGTCCGCTCCTTATAAGCGGGCATATCCGCAAAGGAGTAGTATGTTTGCTTATTTACGGGCGTTCTGTTTTGCGACCTGTATACTTACCGGCTTATATTATCTGATCCTTTTCAGATATTACAAGGGACTTAACCGTACCCTTTGGTTTCCTGTCCTTTGTTTTTGTTTTGCCATCAATGTTGCCCAGCGGCTTGCGCTTACCCCGTCACTTCTGATCAGGGACGGCATACAGTCGATGGGCTTTTCAGATAATATCTATCTTATCACTCTCAATTTAAGTTCCCTTGCAATGAATCTCTACAACGGGACTGCGATCTCCCGTGAAAAGAACATATATTTCCGCATCTTCAACTATATTGCCGGTACCATGGCCATTGCGTCGTTAGCCGTTGTGCCTGCCATTGCCCAGTGGGTGTATCTCGTTTCGGAGATCATCTTTATTGTTGCATGTATTTTCGGACTTTATGTTTCCTATAAAATGATAAATACGGGTGCAAAGAAACATATTTATTCGCTGATATCTTATGTGCTGCTGATATGTTCTTTTGTGCCGTCTTCGATACTTCTGGTATTAAAGATCGATTTCCTCAGTTTCAGGGTAATGATGATCCCGTTTTACGTTTTCTTGCATACCTTCATGCTTACAAGACGTTACAAAGAATCGATCTATCGCACCAAAAAGATGTCGGATTCGCTTTCCGAAACCATCGAGAGCATCAGTCATTCCGACAATGCTCTTCGCTGCACACAGTTAAAATCGGAGTTTTTGTTTGATACGCTGGATCTTATCAGGGAGAAGTGTGATTCGGATCCTTTTGCGGCCGAAGATCTTACGATAGCTCTTTCGAAGTTTTTGCGTCATACTCTTAATTTCCAGCAGCTTAAGGGTATCGTTCCGCTTTCCAATGAACTTGAACTCACCCGTGCATATGTAGCCATTGAAAAAGAAATGTACCCGGAACTCGATTTTCAGTACAGGCTTCCCGAGACTGTACCTGTTGTTTCCGTTCCGCCGCTTTCCATCCAGCCCCTGGTTGAAAATGCGATAGAGCACGGACTTGAAGATAGCAAAAAGGGCGGAAAGGTTACTCTTACGATCGCTCTTTACAAGGAATACTGCCAGATAGACGTATCCGATAACGGTAAAGGTATTCCCGAGGATATGTTGGCGGGACTTCCCGATGCGTTCCCTCAGACTACCAGGATCGGCTTAAGCAGCATCAATACGCGTCTTATCACAAGATTCGGAAAAGGCCTCGTAATACAGAGTGAACCGGGTGTGGGCACTTCGGTTTCTTTTGTCGTGCCGCCCGAAAGACAGGAAGATGAGCAGTCACCGGAGGATATGGCCTTATGAAAAACAATGCGGTCCTTAAGTGCATATTGTTCTTCGCGATCACTGCGGCTTTGTTCGGTATTTACTACGGGATAACTGTTTTCATGCAACCCAAGGAGTTTGCCCTCGGAACTCTCGCCGAGCTTCCGATGGAGTATTACATAGACCCCGATGAAGTTTATTATCTTTCCGGAAAACTTGAGTGCTATCCCAGGGTAATGATCCCGCCCAACAACTTCGGAAGTTATGAACCTATCAAGATACAGCTTGATTCCCTCGGTGAGGTCAGGCAGGAAGCATGCCGTGACGGTGACAATTATGTGGCTACGGTCAGATTTTACGTAAATGCACCGGCAAGACTTGAGTATGCGCTTATCATTCCCGGAGAGTTCTGTGAATACATACTTTTTGTAAACCGGACACCGGTCAAATATACAGATACATTCCGATCCGACAGTCCGCGGTATCCCTCGCCCCACGTTATAAAACTGCCCAAGGCCGAAGACGGCGGATATGAGATCATAATGTATGTCATAACGCCTGTTACATCCATAAGTTCGACGCCCGGTACCATCCTTTTCGGAACAGCCGATAAGATCAGCAGTGCCCGTGTCGGAGGAATATCCACGTCACTCGTGATCGCCTGCTTTGTGCTGGTGACCGTAGTATTTTGTCTGATCCAGTTGCTCGCAATGAAGCGCGATAAAGTCGTATTGTCGTTTGTGCTTATGGCGACTGCATTCCTGATCAGAAGTCTGATGGTGGATGATGTACTGATAGTCAAGCTGTTCCCAACTCTTCAGTATCAGGTGGGAATGTTGCTTAAGAGCATGTCATATCCGATACTGTTATTGTCCGTCGTATACCACGAATACTGCATGTATCCGACGGCATTCAGAAAAACGACGACGTACGTGGCATGTATCCTTTTGGTTTTACCGCTTATCAATTCGCTTACATTGCGAAAATTCCCGGTACTTGAATATGCGATGCACGCTTCGTGTTTCCTGGTATTTTTGCTGATGGTCATTGCTCTTTTAAGGGCACTTGCCGCAAACAGTCCGTACAGTTTTATGTTTTCTCTGGGCCTTGCGCAACTGATCGCCTCGGGATTTATCGAAGCGTTTACGGCACGTCTTCCCGTGGCGGGCAGATATATAAGTACTTTTCCTCTTATAATGTTTACGGCGATAGAACTGTTGATGCTCGCCCAACGCTACTTAACGCAGTCGGAGACCGAGATCTATTATACGGAAGAGTTAAACCGTACGCTCGAAGCGATGCAGGCTTCCGAAAATGCCTTCTTAAACGCACAGATGAAGCCTCATTTCCTGTACAATACGCTTAATACGATCGCTGACCTGTGCGTGACAGACCCTGACAAGGCCAAATCGCTGATCGCATCGCTCAAGGAATACTGTAACCTCATCCTGTCGATCGACAACATGGAAAAGACGGTTCCGCTTTCAAGGGAACTTGAACTTGTTACGGCATATACATCCATTGAAAAAGAACGCTTTCCGTCGATCAATTTCTATACGGACCTTCCCATCAGGATGCCCAAGATCAATATGCCTCCGCTTACGCTTCAGCCTCTTATCGAAAATGCCATCAAACACGGCGTGCGTAAAAACGACAGACCCGGTGTCATAACATTAAGGATCCGTGAAGCATTTGATTCGGTAACGTTTTATGTAAGCGATAACGGCGTGGGAATGGATGAAGCCACCATGCAAAAGCTCTTCAATGAGCCAAAAGAAAACAAGAGTATAGGCGTTTACAATATAGACAAGCGCCTTAAGAATCTGTACGGTGAAGGCTTAAGCGTTGATTCCACGGTTGACCTCGGAACCTGTGTAAGCTTCACGGTACCCAAGTAAATATCAGATTATCGTAATATCAAATCCGGGGTAAAGATACAGAAACAGTATAAGTCCGATCTGTATTAAAAGGATGATCGGCATGCCCCACTTAAAGGCCTTGTGTTTGGTCTTGTGACGGAAAAGATACATTCCGATAAGGCTTCCCAAGCTTCCTCCGATTATGGCAATAAAGAAGAGCACCATCTCCGAAATTCTCCAGGCGTGTTTGCGGGCACGTGCCTTATCAATTCCCATGGCGGCAAATCCGATGAGATTTACCGCCAGGAAAAATGAAATTATCCATATAACCGTTTCCATGCCCTGCATTACTGTTTGTTAAGCTCCTGATGTTTCATTGCACGAACCTTGGTTGAAAGTCCGAAGAGGTTTATGAAGCCTTCCGCATCGTGGTGATCGTAGAGATCTCCGGTCTTAAAGGATGCGATGCTTTCGTTGTAAAGTGAATAAGGAGAAGTGGTTCCTGCCTTGATGATGTTGCCTTTGTAGAGCTTGAATTTAACTTCACCGGTAACATACTGCTGTGTGCTGTCGATAAATGCCTGCATAGCCTCACGAAGAGGAGAGAACCATTTACCTTCATATACGGTCTGAGCAAATTTGTTGCCCATTTCTTCTTTTTCACGAAGAGTCTCGCGGTCAAGGATAAGCTCCTCAAGCTGCTGGTGAGCTTCGTAGAGGATCGTTCCGCCGGGTGTCTCGTATACACCGCGGGACTTCATGCCTACAACACGGTTTTCAACGATATCCACGATGCCGATACCGTGCTTGCCGCCGAGTGCGTTAAGATCCATGATGATCTCGGATACTTTCTTTTTAACACCGTTGATAGCGGTAGGTACGCCTTTTTCAAAAGAAAGCGTTACATATTCGCCTTCATCGGGTGCCTTTTCGGGACGAACACCGAGTACCAAGAGGTGATCGTAGTTGGGCTCGTTTGCGGGATCTTCAAGTTCAAGACCTTCATGGCTGATGTGCCATAAGTTACGGTCACGGCTGTAGGAGTTGTCGGCTGAGAAAGGAAGCTCAATACCGTGCTGCTTACAGTATTCGATCTCGGATTCACGGGAATCAAGAGTCCACTTTTCGTTTCTCCAAGCTGCGATTATCTTAAGGTCGGGAGCGAGGGCTTTGATACCGAGCTCAAAACGGATCTGGTCGTTACCTTTACCGGTAGCACCGTGGCAGATCGCGGTAGCGCCTTCCTTACGTGCTATCTCAACGAGCTTCTTGGCGATGAGCGGACGTGCCATGGAAGTTCCCAGGAGATATTTGTTTTCGTATACGGCGTGAGCCTTAACGCAGGGAACGATGTATTCGTCGCTGAATTCGTCGATGACGTTTTCGATGTAAAGCTTTTCGGCTCCGCAGTATTTTGCTCTTTCTTCAAGACCGTCAAGCTCGTTGCCCTGACCGCAGTCAACGCAGACACATATTACTTCATAATCAAAATTTTCTTTTAACCACGGGATGATGGCCGTTGTATCAAGACCGCCCGAGTATGCAAGTATTACTTTTTCTTTCATATCTTAAGTCCTCCGTATGACTTCTTTTTGTTTAAACATCATAACTATACAACCCGCGTATGAGATTTGCAAGAGGTATTTTTGAATATTTATAAAAAGAAATCGATTTGTTCAAAATGGCAGACCACCTGAAAATATTAGCATTCATTTGGTACATTATGCATAAAAATATAAATAAGACTTGCATATTATGCATAAATAGATGTATAGTTATGCATAATCAGATCATATTCTGTATTTTTTGGCATATATGATGTATACTACATGGTGGTGTCACGGGATACGAAGTACGGGCACGGAATGGAGAGAAATGGACAGCGAAAAAAATTTTACGCTCCGCGTAATGACGATCGACGATTATGATGATGTGTTTGCACTCTGGAATTCGATCTCCGGGTTTGCGATCCGCAGCATAGACGATTCGAGAGAGGGCGTTGACATATTTTTAAAAAGAAACCCGAGCACGAGTGTTGTGGCGATAGCAGACGGAAAAGTCGTGGGCGCGATACTGTGCGGGAATGACGGCCGAAGAGGCTGCTTTTACCACGTATGCGTGTTGAAAGACTACCGAAGACACGGTATCGGAAGAGAAATGGTTGCTTTTTGCATGGAGGCGTTAAGAAAAGAACATATAAATAAGGTATCGCTTATAGCATTTACCAAAAACGATGTCGGAAACGCCTTCTGGAACAGCATCGGCTGGACCAGAAGAGAAGACCTTAACTATTACGATTTTACATTAAATAAAGAAAACATTATCGCATTTATCAATGAAAAACAGTGATCCCTCTGAAGCGTTCATAAAGAACGGCAGGGTGAATACGATACGGAAAGGCGGAAAAATGGAACTTATAAAAGGTGGCGTTACAAGCGCCAAAGGATATAAAGCCGCATGTACGGCGGCGGGCATCAAATACAAAGGCCGTACCGATATGGCAATGGTGGTAAGCGATGTGCCCGCGGTCTGCGCAGGAACGTTTACTTCAAATGTTGTTAAGGCGGCTTGCGTAAAATGGGACATGGATATAGTAAAAAGCGGTCGTAAGATGAGTGCCGTTGTGGTAAATTCCGGTATTGCCAATGCATGTACCGGTCAGGAAGGACTTGATGCCTGCAAGGCAACCGCCGATGCGGCGGCAGGGGCCCTTGGTATTGATGCAAACAGCGTTGCAGTGGCTTCTACCGGTGTTATCGGGATGCAGCTTCCTGTAGATAAACTGACTGCCGGCGTTAAAGCGATGGCTCCCATTCTCTCCGATACGGCTGAGGCGGGAACCGATGCTTCAAAAGCCATCATGACCACCGATACGATAAATAAAGAGATCGCGGTTTCTTTTGACTATAACGGAAAGACGGTAACGGTCGGCGGAATGAGCAAGGGATCGGGTATGATCCATCCCAACATGTGTACGATGTTAGGCTTTCTGTGCAGTGACGCAAACGTGACGGCGGATACGCTTCAGAAGATATTAAGTGCTGTCGTTAAGGATACATTCAATATGATCACGGTCGACGGCGATACTTCGACCAATGATACGCTCCTTATAATGGCTAACGGACTTGCCGGCAACGATCTTATCGACGGACCGGGTGAAGGTTACGATAAGCTGTATGATGCAGTTAATTCGGTGTGCGAATATCTTGCAAAAAGAATGGCCGGTGACGGAGAAGGCGCAACAAAGCTTTTTGAAGCGCAGGTCGTACATGCCAAGAGTAAAGACGATGCCCGCACGATGGCAAGAGCCGTTGTGGGTTCAAATCTTTCCAAGGCTGCCGTTTACGGAAACGATGCGAATTTCGGAAGATTCCTGTGCGCGATGGGCTATTCGGGTGCGGAGTTCGATGAAAACGATGTGGAGCTTTTCTTTAGAAGTGACAAGGGCGAACTTAAAGTGTTCGATCACGGCGTGCCGCTTGCTTTTGACGAAGAAAAAGCGACCGAGATACTTAAGTCCGAAGCTGTCACGATTTTCATTGACATGAACGAAGGAAATGACTATGCTACGGCATGGGGATGTGACCTCACATACGATTATGTAAAGATAAATGCGGACTACAGAAGTTGAGAAAACGTTAATAGATCGAACTTACCAGGAAACGGAGAAAACGATGGAAAAAGATATGGAAAGGCTTCTCGAGAAAGCCGAAGTGCTCATCGAGGCGCTTCCTTACATTCAGAAATTCAACAGAAAGATAATAGTCGTAAAATACGGCGGTTCGGCGATGAGCAACCCCGAGCTTCAGAAAAACGTCATAAAGGATGTGACGCTTCTTAAACTCGTAGGTTTTAAGCCCATAATCGTACACGGCGGCGGCAAAGAGATAAGCCGCTGGATCACAAAGATAGGTAAGGAACCGCAGTTTGTTAACGGCCTTCGGGTAACCGACGAAGAGACGATGGAAGTTGCCGAGATGGTACTTGGAAAAGTCAACAAGTCGCTTGTTTCGATGGTTGAGGAACTGGGTGTTCATGCAGTCGGTATAAGCGGCAAGGACGGCGGACTGCTTAAGTGCGAAAAGAAGTATTCCGACGGCAAGGATATCGGATTTGTCGGAAATGTGGTTGATGTTAACGAAAAGATACTTTTCGACCTTCTTGAAAAAGATTTCCTGCCGATCGTTTCCCCCATCGGATCTGACGATAATTTCACTTCCTACAACATCAATGCGGATGACGCTGCATGTGCCATCGCCAAGGCTGTAAAGGCCGAGAAACTTGCATTTCTGACGGATGTTGAAGGCGTTTACAGAGACTTTGAGGATAAATCGACCTTTATCTCAAGACTTTCTGCGGATGAGGCCGAGGATCTTATCGGAAGCGGCGTGATCGGCGGCGGAATGCTTCCGAAGCTTACAAACTGCACATCTGCCATCAGAGAGGGCGTTTCAAGAGTCCATATACTTGACGGACGCATTCCTCACTGTCTGTTACTTGAAATATTCACAAATCAGGGAATCGGAACATGTTTCTTTGCGGACGGAGAAATGTCCCAGAACTGATCCTTGATGGGTCGTGCACACAAAACGGAGATCATCATGACACAAAAAGAATATATCGACGAGGCCGAAAAGGCCCTGCTTCATACTTATAACCGTTATCAGGTCGTGTTCGATCACGGCGACGGCGTTAAACTCTATGATATGGACGGCAAGGAATATCTTGATTTTGTTGCAGGTATTTCCGTATTTGCTTTCGGTTACAACAATAAAGAGTACAATGACGCCTTAAAGGCCCAGATCGACAAGATCATCCATACTTCCAATTATTATTACAATGTTCCCGCGGTGGAAGCTGCTAAGAAGTTAAAAGAAGCTTCCGGGCTTGACCGTGTGTTCTTTACAAACTCGGGTGCGGAGGCTATTGAGGGCGCCATCAAGACTGCGCGAAAGTATGCATATCTTAAAGACGGAAAGACCGATCATGAGATAATAGCGATGGAGCATTCTTTTCACGGACGTACCATGGGTGCGCTTTCGGTGACCGGAAATCCCAAGTACCGTGAAGCGTTTGAACCCGGTATCGGAAACATTAAGTTTGCCCGCATGAACGACCTTGAAAGCGTTAAAGCACTTATTAACGAAAAGACCTGTGCGATCTTGTTTGAAACCGTACAGGGCGAGGGCGGCATCTATCCGGCTACCGATGAATTCATAAAGGGCGTTCGCAAACTTTGCGATGAACACGATATACTGATGATACTTGATGAGATCCAGTGCGGAATGGGCCGTACGGGATATATGTTCGCATACCAGAAATACGGCGTTTTGCCCGATGTGATAACAACGGCCAAGGCACTTGGCTGCGGTGTTCCGATAGGTGCGTTCGCAATGACCGAGAAAGTGGGGCAGAATTCCTTAAAAGCCGGCGATCACGGCACAACATACGGCGGAAATCCTCTTGCATGTGCAGCGGCATCCAAGGTATTTGATATGTTTAAGTCCACGGAAATTCTTAAGAATGTTAAGGAAACGGGCGATTATCTTTATGAAAAGCTTGAGATGTTGTATAATGAAAAGAACGACATCGTTGCTCACAGGGGTATCGGCTTTATTCAGGGACTTGAATTTGACCATCCGGTAGCTGATATCATCAACAAGGCTCTTGAAAAAGGCCTTGTGCTTATAAATGCGGGTACGAATATCATAAGGTTCGTGCCTCCGCTTATCGTATCAAAGGCTGATGTCGATGCGATGTTTGATATTTTGACGGAATGTCTTTAATAAATCAGAAGTAGGTTAAAATGAAATTCAGATACAAACTGATCGCGGTTTTGCTTATCGTGGTCATTATAATAGGTGTTTATCATATAGGCAAAAACAATAATCGTCTGGCAGAGGAAGCGGTTGAACAGTCATTCTTCCAAACGGAAACGGTATATCTCGGATATTCGGACGAATCATTCACAGACTTTTTTACAGGCGCTGCGGTTGCTTTTCACGAAGAAAATCCTGATATCCGTGTTATTCCCAAACTTGTAGAGGGCGATGATTATCTTGAGGCGATCAATGATGCTTCCGTAAAAGGAGAAGATTTTCCCGATGTATATGTGATAACCAACGATTCGATCGAAAAGGCTTATCTTGCGGGACTTGCAAGCGAAAACAACGCACAGACACCTGTCGTCAACGACGCACATTTCCCCAAGGCGGCCATCGAAGCGGTATCGTATCAAAACCGACTGGTGGGTTATCCGCTGTTTTTTGAAACGAGTGTGCTTGTTTACAACAAGACCTATCTTGACGAATGGGTCGAGAAGATGAAGGTCGAAGGTAAAAAGCAGGAAGAGCAGCTTACGCTTGAACAGATAGAGGCGGAAGGCGGTGTTATCGAAGAAGGCGATTTTGTCGGAGAGGGCGAAACGCAGGATTTCGATTACGATACGCTTACCGTTGAGGATATAATTCCCGAAACATTCGAAGATATCAAGAACTTCGCCGATGAATACGATGCACCCGAAGGCGTTGAAGGTGTATTTAAGTGGGATGTTTCCGATGTATTCTATAACTATTTCTTTGCCGGCAACTATATGATAGTCGGCGGGGAAGCCGGAGACGATGTCAATAATATCGACATCTACAACGAAAATACCATAAAGTGCATGAACGTCTATCAGAATCTTAACCAGTTCTTTTCGATAGATGCCGAGACATCAAGTTACGACAGTATGCTTGAGAACTTCTTTGAAGGGAAGTTTCTTTTTACGATAGCGACATCGGATGTTATCGAGAAGACCAAAGCTCATGTTGAAGAGTCCAAGATCCGTCATCAGGAAGATATTGTAAAGTTCGAGGAAAAGAAAACGGAACTCGACAAACTACTTGCCGAGGAAGAGATAGATCAGAAAAAGTACGATGAAAGGCTTGAAAAAGCACAGTCCGAGATCACGCCCGTATTTGAGTTCGGATATGCAAGGATCCCGGAACTTACAAGCGAGCTTCAGTCAAGATCGCTTTCCGTTACGGACGTTTTGGTGGTAAACGGCTACTCACAGCATAATCTGGCTGCAAATAAGTTTGCGGCTTTTGTGACCACAAAATATTCACAGAACCTTTATGCCAAGACAGGTAAGATTGCATCGAGCTTCGATGCGGCTTATACGGATGACGTGCTGGCGCTTTTCCAGGAAGAATACGCAGGATCCATCCCGCTTCCTAAACTTGTTGAAGTTTCAAACTTCTGGGTTCAGCTTGAGATCACTTTTACCAAGATATGGACGGGCGAAGATGCCGATAAGTGGTTAAGAGACCTCTCCGAGCAGATCATGACACAGGTTACGGGAGAAGATTACAAAGAAGACAAGATAAAAGTTCAACCATAATAAACTCAAGGAGGAACATCAATATGGCAAATTATCCTACACCCCACATCAACGCAAAACCCGAGGATTTCGCAGAGACTGTCTTAATGCCGGGTGATCCGCTTCGTTCCAAGTTTATCGCCGAGAACTTTCTTACCGATCCGGTGCTCGTGAACAACGTTCGCGGTGTTCAGGGATATACCGGAACCTATAAGGGTACAAGAGTATCCGTAATGGCAAGCGGTATGGGAATGCCTTCGATCGGTATATACTCCTATGAGCTTTTCAAATTTTTTGATGTTAAGAATATTATCCGTATCGGTTCAACGGGCGCACTGGTACCCGAAGTAAAGATACGTGACATAGTTTTTGCGCAGGGCGCATGCACCAATTCCGAATTCCAGGATCAGTACTCGATCCCCGGACATTTTGCACCTATTGCGGATTATAAGCTTTTAAGCACCGCTATCGGTAAGGCAGAAGCTCTTAATGCTCCCTATCACGTAGGTAATGCACTTTCTTCGGATATCTTCTATCATGCGGATCCCACATTCAACGATAAGTGGGCGAAGATGGGAGTGCTGTGTGTTGAGATGGAGGCAGCAGCGCTTTACATGAACGCAGCTTACACAGGTAAGCGCGCTCTTGCACTTTTCACCGTATCCGACAGTTTGGTAACAGGTGAATCAACTACCGCAGAGGAGCGCCAGAATTCGTTTACCACGATGATGGAAGTGGCTTTGGAGACTGCTGTGGCAATGGAAGGTAAATAGACGGAGGTGACTTATGAAGGACCTTATCGTTTATTATTCGCTTGAAGGTAACACGGAATATGTTGCGGGAAAGATAAGCGCGGCTACGGGTGCGGATATCGTTAAACTGGTGCCTGTAAAAGCTTATCCCGACAAAGGATTTGCCAAGTTTTTCTGGGGCGGTAAGAGTGCCGTGATGGCAGAAAAGCCGGAGCTTGAAGATATAAGTGCGGATCTGTCGGTTTATGATCGGATCATCTTCGGATTTCCCGTTTGGGCATCGAATTTCGCACCCCCCATCAGATCGTTCATTCTTGAAAATGCCGAAAAGCTTAAAGGCAAGAAATTCGCGGCATACGCCTGTCAGGGTGGCGCCGGCGGAGAAAAAGCGCTTGATAAACTTGCGAAATGCCTTGGCATAGAAGAGTTTGAACATACTGCAGTATTCAACGACCCCAAGGCAAAACAGAGTGAAGACACCGACACCCAGATAGATACTTTTTGCAAGTTGTTCACAACGATCGTGAGCGCAGGATGAGCGCGGGTTTCACTGTTCGGCGACTGCTGACTGAAGTGCTTGACATTGCGAAATCGCTGTGATAACATATCATTCGTGCCGATTGCTGGGTTAATTTTTTGCAAGAAGGCAATACCGTAACCTCGAGAATGCCTCGGTTACGGCGGAACGCTCGAAACTCGCGCCGCACTCGCACGTTTTACTTCGTAAAACATGCTGTTGCGGTCATAAATCTTCTTCGAAGATTTATGATTCCTAAGATGTACGTGTAGCTCAGCTGGATAGAGCGTCTGGCTACGGACCAGAAGGTCGAGGGTTCGAATCCTTTCACGTACGGTTATACAGAAAGGCCCTTCCGCTTAAGCGGAGGGGCTTTTCTGTATGAGCGAAGCGTAGCCTTCGAACCCTGCGGGTTCGGTTTTTTTAACCCGTAAAAAACGTTATGATCAATCGCCGATTTTGGTAAGAGTTTCACCGCTTAAGAAATCATAAAGATCGCCGTTCTGATCGGGCTGAACCTTGTAGAGCACTTCTTCTGTCGCAGCATCGATAAGAAGCATTATATCTCCGTCAATTTTGTACGGTGCAGCATGACCTTCACCTTCGACAGCCCACATATAGTCATCCCATATCTCAATCGTTTTACCGTTTATTTCGAATGTGCCTACAAACTCGTCAATGACGGGATTACGATCGTCGTCGTAATACTCTTCATCTTCCTCGTCGTTAACTTCTTCCATCTCCTGGGTGATGGGTTCCTGCTCTTCGTTGGGATCGTCGGAAAAGTTGAAGTATCCGTCGTCCTCATCACTGTATCCGTCGTTCGCGTCATCGTAGTTCTCGTCGGTTTCGTCAACGTAGTCCTCATCAGACTCATCATCGTAGTCTTCGCCGTCAACGAAATCGGTCTCGTCCCATTCGTCATCAAAACATCCCGAAAGAGATGAAACAGCCAGCGTAAGCGCCGCAAGAACGATTAATAATCGTTTCCTCATAGTATTATTTCCTTTTTTTGATCTTTTTGATGATAAAGAATGCCGCTACGCCGACGATAATAACAAGTGCGGCGATCAGTAATATGACCGGCATGTTTATACCGCTCGAAACGGGCTCAACGGGATGGGGATCTGCTATATCAGCAAGAATTCTATACATACTATACCTCCGTTTTATTTGTCGTACAGACAAAGAATACGTGCAAATTATTGTTATCACACTGTATAATGTACTCGTAAACGGAGAATATTGTCAATGATCAAAACAGTAAACACGGGGATATATTCGGTCTCTCATTTTCTTATGGACTTTATGTGCCATTACTATGTATTCAGCCTTGTACGGACGGGTTTCCCGGGCAGGGCTGTCATTGCTTTTCTTTTATATAATTTCATTGCTTTTGCCCTGCAGTGCCCGATCGGAGCGCTCTGCGACAGATTTAAGGGAAGATATTCGGTAACTTTAAGTTTTCTGCTTCTTTTAACGGGCTTCTGTATAGGTTTTTGGTGGTTTCCGGGATCGTTTTCCGGCTGTATTGCCGGAATGGTCGTATGCGCTTTTGCAAACGCCATCCTTCATGCGGGCGGCTGTAAAGCCGTTATGGAGCCGGGTAAAAACGGACTTGCTGCCGGAGGCGTGTTCATTTCATTCGGAGCGCTCGGAGTCGGGCTGGGAGATTATCTCGGAAGCAACGGGATAAGCATTTTTCCCTGGGCAGTCGTTATCGTTATCGTTATTGCGGCCCTTATCAACCTTCCCGTTTTCGATCATAAATCTTACGAAGAAAGCTCCGCTTATCCTGGGGCGGCTTACGATGCAAAAGAAAATGTCCTTCTCATTCTTTGTTTAGCGGCTGTGTTCGTACGTTCTTACGGAGGATTTCTTCTTCCTGCGGGATTCAAAGGGATTCTCGGACCGGCTTCCGCTGACACATCATATGTTTTTTGGTCGGGTATGCTGCCGTCCGTCCTCGGATTTATCGGTAAATTCGCAGGCGGATTTGCCGTTATCCTTCTGTCAAAACTTGTAAAAGCAAGAAAAGACTTAAGGGCGGCCAATTACATATACGGCTTTATAGCGCTCCTGGTCTCGGCCGTTCTTTTACTCATGGCCGGACAGGATCCTGTTCTGTGTGCCGTCGGTATCGTGCTATTTAATTCGGTCATGCCGGTTACTTTATATGAGATTTATTGCATGTTCCCCCAAAATCCGGGATTTTCGTTGGGACTTACGACGCTTCTTTTGTTTGCGGGTTACCTTCCGACCGTTGTTTTCAGACCGGAGTGGCTTCAAAGAACAGTTATACTTGCCGTGTTGATGACTGTCGGGGTATTGTGCCTCGGCTTTGCAGCAGCAGGATATATAAAAGACGCGGGAAAGGAATGAAATGCTGTATTATCTGAAAGCTTTGCTTTATACCGAACTGGCTGAGTGTGCGTTTGCAGGGGCCGTTTCAAGAGATCTGTCCTGGGTCGTATATATTTTTCTTATCAATGCGGTCACAAATCCGATCGTAAACATACTTTACAGAGGGGCGTATCCGCTGATCCCGGCGCCGTGGTATTACGTGCTTTTGCTCTTACTTGAACTGGCGGTAGTCGTTGCTGAAGCGTGTCTTATATATCTTCTTGGGAAAACGGAAAGCTTTAAGGCCGGACCGCTTACAAAACAGGGCTCGTTACTGTATGCTCTTTCTCTCAATGCTTTTTCTTTTTGCGTGGGACTTATACTTAAAAAAGCGGGCTGCTTGTGACAGATATTATTTTTCGAAAATAATACATCTTTTATCCGGTACTATTCCCGGTCGGTGTCTTCCGACCGGGTTTTGTTGTATTTATCAAAAGAACGCGCATAAAACGTGCGCATTGATTCGTGACAGCTCTTGGGTGAAAGTATTACGGCATCGTAGCCGAAACGCCTGAAATAGTCCATGAGCGCTCCCTTGGGCCAGTTAAAATAGTAGATGTTTCCTTCTTTTCTTAAGACATCGGGCCTGTTCTTTACTATAACTTTGAATTTTTCTATTCCCCGGTCGGTAAGCTGTACTTTGATCTCAACATTTTTGGATGCCGACTGGGGATTTCTTGCGGCGATCTCCTGAAGTTCCTTTAACGCTTTGTCATCGGGTTCGAATTTGGTATTGGAGGTATATAGGGCCCTTATCCTGGATATACGGAATGTACGCAAAAGCCCTTGTGATGTGTCGACACACAGAAGATAGTTGCACTGTTCTTCCTTGGAGGCGGCTATGATGTATGGCTTTACTTCAAACACCGCTCCGGGAGCGGAAGTCGAAGAAAACGAGAGCACGTTCTTTTTGCGTATTGCCGTATTGAGCGTTTCGAACGTGTCCTTGAAGATAATGATCTCACGGTCATGCCTTGCGATCGAAAGATATGAAGCAAAGAGATCGTTGATGTATTGCGAAAGCGAAGAATCGGTTAAGAGATTGTGCTCTATAGCCTGCATTACATCCAAAGAGCGGCCGCTTACGGTAAGGGTAACGGCCGTACTGCGTTCCGACCTGTATTTATCGCGTTTCATATATGTGTTTATGATCTTTTCGGATATGGCTTCGGCATCCTCTTTGGAGATTGACGGGAATTCCGTGAGATCTTTCAGTATCATATCAAGCATCTGATCTTTTCTTTCCCTGTATTCATCGAAATAGTTGACCAGCAGTTCCTTTAAAAAGGCGTTTAAGTTGACGGTCCCGTCCTTTTTGGTAAATTCAAACAGTTCGGCATCGTTCATAAGGCGGGTTTTCATATCTTCGGGAATGTAGATCTTATACTTTTCGGTCATATCTTTCTCCTGTTCGGACAATATTTTTCTTCTGATTTGACTATCTAAACTCTTAATTGGGGTTGCATATCAACATCATATTAGCAGAATAATCGGCAAAATGCAAACAAATATGGGGTTATATCACATTGCAAATCTGCCACTTTCCGCATCCCAAAATCCGTTATATCCTATGATCGTAAAGACACATACAGCAAACCCGTTGGGATGGCTTAATTGGTAAAGCACCGGACGCATACTCCGGCAATCGCAGGTTCGAATCCTGCTCCGTAAAAGTGTCTTGTGGTTTTTGGGAGGAATTAAAATGTTGGATTTTTTAAAGAAAGAAGCAAACATGACATATACCGAAAACGGTGCATCAACATATGCATCCACAATGTCGGACTGTCTTGATCTTTTCGCAACGATCGGCGCATTAAGACATGCCGATGACGATGAGATCGTCGACAGATTCGTTAAGGCCTTTGCCGAGGATCCCGATATAGCCACCCGTATTCTTTTTTACGCAAGAGATATAAGAGGCGGGCTTGGTGAAAGACGCGTGTTTAAGACGATCCTTAAATATCTTGCCGTTAACGAACCGGCAACTGTCATCAAAAATATCGAAAACGTGGCGGAATACGGAAGATTTGACGATCTTCTGGTACTTCTGGGTACGCCCTGCGAAGATGCGTTTATCGATTATATAAAGGCCGGACTTGAAAGCGATATTAAGGCGTTTTATGAAGGCGGCGAGGTTTCTTTGCTTGCAAAGTGGCTCCCTTCCGTAAATACGAGTAACCACGAGACCGTAAGGAACGCCAAGTACATAGCGGCCAAAATGGGCTATACCGATGCAACATACAGAAAGACGCTTTCGGCTTTACGAAAATACATAAAGATAATCGAGAATGATCTGCGTAATAAAGATTATTCTTTTGATTATGAGAAGCAGCCCTCCAAGGCTTTGTTTAAGTACCGCAGCGCATTTTACAGAAATGACAGGGAAAGATACGAGGCTTTCCTTAATAAGGCTGCAGCCAATCCCTCAGTCATGAATACCGGGACGCTTACGCCTTATGATGTTGTTGCGCCCGTGATCGACAAGGCACAAAGAAGAGAAGGATTTACCGAGGGAGAAAGAAAGTCGCTTGACACAACATGGAATTCCCTTGAAAACTATGCGGGCAGTGAAAACGCGCTTGCGGTTGTTGACGGTTCGGGTTCCATGTACTGTATGGGTTCTCCCATGCCTGCGGCAGTTGCCGAGTCACTGGGCATTTACTTTGCCGAGCATAATACCGGCGCTTTTAAGGGTCACTTTATAACCTTTTCTAAAAGTCCTCGTCTTGTTAAGGTCAAAGGCCGCGATATCATTGAAAAGATGCAGTACTGCATGAGATTTAACGAGATTGGAAATACCGATATTGCCGCAACTTTTGACCTTTTGTTAAGAACGGCAGTCAATAACGACTTAAAGCAACAGGATATGCCCACAAGACTTTATATCATTTCCGACATGGAATTTGACTGTGCGACAGGCAATGCCGGGATTACAAACTTTGAATATGCAAAAAGAAAATACGCGGCATACGGCTACAAACTGCCCCAGATTGTTTTCTGGAACGTTTGCAGCCGCAACCGGCAGCAGCCCGTTACAATGAACGAAAAGGGCGTGATACTGGTATCCGGCTGTACCCCGCAGATATTTGCGATGTTAAAACATGGCGACCTCGATCCGTACAGCTTCATGATGGACGTGTTATCATCCGAAAGATATGATAAAATCATAGCATAAGGATGATGGCACGGAGGGTACATGAAAACTTTTAGATCAATCGGCTGCCACTTAAGGCAGAGAAATCTTTTGACATCCGGAAACACGGTATTTATGCCGCCTGACAGGATTTTCACAAGTCAGGCGGTGCTTTTTTTCTCTGTTTTGCATAATTGATTTCTTTTTTAATTGATTATATTATTTTCTATAAATCTATTGCTATCTTTGGTTCTGTTCATTCCGTATATGAATAAAATTCCCGGAAATTCACGTAATCCCCAGTAGTTAAGCAAAGCAGCCCGTTTAATAGAGGTAATAGAGGTAAAAAACAAACTTGACGATACATCAAAATCGATGTATCATAATGAGGTATTGATTTTGACAATATATGATTACAAGACAAGGGGTGGAAAGAATGTAATTCTTTCTTATATTGACAAATTATCGGATTCGGAACGTCTGGCAATTTATGATATTAGGGATCAATTGAGAACTAATGGGATGGATGCCCTACTGAAATTTGACACACGCCAACTGCGTGGGAAATTATGGGAAATCAAGGTATTTCAAACTCGAATCATGTATGTTGTGATCGATATAGATTCAATTGCCTTTTTGCATATTTGTAAAAAACAAAAGGGAAAAGCAGAAAAAATGGAATTGGAGAAAGCCCTCATTCGAGGACGAAATGAAGGTATCTTATAAGGAGGGCCCTATAATGCTTGAAAAGAGCAATCCGGTAAAAGAAAAAGCGATAATTAACGAGCTGATCTCATCTGATGAATCATTAAGAGCGCAACATGAACTTTTCTTGGCAGAAATGGCCTTTAAGCAGGAATTGATCGAAGCCAGGAAATCATTATCGCTTACACAGAAAGATATCAGCGAAATGACAGGCTTATCGCAGCAGGCAGTCAGCCGCTTGGAAAAGGGGGCCGGTGGGACGATAGAGACTATAATGCGATATTTGGATTCTATAGGATATTCTCTTAGCATAAAACGGAAGAGCAAACGATCCCCATCTCCCCGGTAAACTGCGTATAAATTATGTTCTCGGACAGTTTGATGAATTTTATGAAACCTATGAGATCGACACAAACAGTCCCTATTATGTTCCCGATGAAAAAAGAATCATATTATTTCGATAACTTCATATTTGACCTCTACGGGACACTCATCGATATAAAAACCGACGAGCACGCCCCTGACACCTGGATAAAATGGGCAAAGTGGCTTGATGAACGGAAAATCGTTCATCCCGCCCCGATGTTAATGCATGATGAGTTTTTTGAAATGGACAGGGCAGCCCGTGATAAAGCTCGGGGAGAAGGCGTTTTCACTCATCCCGAGATAGATGTTATACCAATATACAGGACTATGTTTCTTGAATACGGAAATCCCGAAGATATGATAACGGCAGAACTATTAGATGATGCCGGCTATGCCTTCAGGACCGCTTCGAGAGAATATATGAAATTGTTCCCAAACGTTATCGGATTCCTTGAAAAGATCAAAGGATCGGGCAGACACGCATATATCTTAAGTAATGCACAGCGCTGCTATACACTTCCGGAGATCAAATACTTCGGCCTTGATAAAGCGGTCGACGATTATCTGATATCTTCCGACTACGGCTGCATGAAACCGGACATCTTATTTTACAACGAACTCATAAACAGATATAATATGGATTGTGAACGTACGGTCATGATCGGCGACAGTCATGAAAATGATTACGAAGGCGGTATAAATGCAGGTATAAACGCAATCTGGCTCGGAGGCGAAAACTCCGCGGAGACGTTTTATTGTGCTAAAGGACCGGAATTTGTGAAATAATGGAATGGTATATAAAAACATTTGATGAACTTACGGCAGCCCGGATATATGAGATATTGAGATCAAGGGCGGAGATATTCCTAAAAGAACAGAACTTTTCGGTATGGAGATCGATATTATAAATAACTTTACAAGGAGAATTGGGGAATGAAGAGAAGAATTATTAAACGTTTGGGAAGTCTCGCCGTAGCGGGAATTATGTTTGTTTGCTATCCGCTTGCTGCATCGGCGGTGCAATATGATATCGGTCAAGGTACTATTAGTGTTTTGGCATCGATCGAAAATGGTCAGACTAAGTACAAAGTAAACGGCAACGATGTTGATGATACTGAGATCGAGATCACCGGTAACAATGGCAGACATGATTATTATGTTGAAATTACAAGTGGAGACGGTGCAAGTGCACTCATCAGATTCAATGATCTTTATATCGATAACAGTACTGTCAGTCGCGTGGGTGCGGTGATCACCGGGGGTAACGGAAATGTAACGATCGAGCTTGACGGAAGCAGCAATCTGAAAGCAGGATCCTATAAAGCCGGAATCCAAAAGGGTAATACAGGGGTACTTACCATAAAAGATGATAATGCAAATGGATCTTTGTATGCAGCAGGCAGAGATAACGGAGCCGGGATCGGCGGTGGATATGAGCACTCGGTCGATAATATAGTGATAGAAGGCGGAACGATAACTGCAATCGGCGGATCCGGCGGAGCCGGGATCGGCGGCGGATTTAACGGAAGTGGAACGGTAACCATAAGCGGCGGCAATGTTACTGCAACGGGCGGAAATCTCGGAGCCGGGATCGGCGGCGGGAATGACGGAAGTGGAACGGTAACCATAAGCGGCGGCAATGTTACTGCAACGGGCGGAATTTTCGGAGCCGGGATCGGCAGCGGGCAAGCCGGAAGTGGAACGGTAATCATAACCGGTGGAACGGTAATTGCAACCTCTGAGGATGGCGGAGCCGGAATCGGCGGTGGATTATGTTCAAACGGTTCGACGATTACCGTAAGCGGGCCGGCAAATGTTTCTGCCAGAGGTGGTAGTGCAGATGGAACCTATGGTTCCGGTGCTGCCATAGGCGAAGGGGGAAATAGGAAGAATTCAGAACCCGTTTCGGGCGCGAATGTTACTCCCGATGTTTCGGGCCTTTATACGACGGGAAGTGTTACTACTTACGCCGTAGGAACATCTTTAACGGATATTAGACAAGGGACTGCTTTGGGCAATACAACAGTAGGAACTGTGCCCGATCCAAATGCAAATCCAGATCCCGATACAAATGCAACAACGCCCGAAGAACCTCCGGTATACACCGAGCGTTCCTGTATCGCAGATGTAGACGTTGCGGCACTTATCGGGGCACTTCTTAAGAGTGATCCTTCGGCAACGGTTCTCGATATCGAATTTGAAGACAATATCTGCCTTACACCCGATCTTATGACGGCGTTGTTTGCGGATAACAGAGTGGCTAAGAATTGCTATTTTTGGCATGAAGGCAAGAGATATGTTCTCCATATCGGCGCAGTGAACAAGCAGTCACCTCTTTATGCGGAAGACTTCGCAAGACTGTCCGAAGAGCCTGACGGTCTTGCAGGCTTCATGATGATGGCAAAGATATTTGAAAACCTCGGCGTAACGATGGAGGAAGTGAAATAATTAAGATAAGAGAAACTGCGGTTTAAAGGGATAATTGCTTTTTGAAAGGGGGGTATCATGAAAGCAGATAACAAAAAGAAAAATCCGATAGTAACCGGCCTTAAGATACTGGGAGTTCTTGTTATAGGATTTTTTGCATCATTTATAGCGGCGGTTGCGAGTTTTGGAGTAAGCACTTCCAAAAAGATAGCCAAGAACAATAACAAAAACAACAATATGCAGGCGCATGTCTGCCAGTTCGGGACCGAAGTCGTAAAACCCGATACGGATAATTCGTATTACATGATGATGTTCAGTTCATCAAAGGTTATCGTTCCTAAGCCTGAGAAAGATCACATGCATATTGAGATCACAACCTGGTTTACCAAGTTAAGCATCGAACTTCCGACCGATGCCACGATCAACTGCAAGGGCTCAAATAACCTTGATTTTACCAAGGAAGGTCCCGATGGTGCACCCGTGATCGACCTTTTGATCAACGATCATGTTACAGCGCTCGATATCGGATTTGCAGATGACGCGGAAGAGTAATATTTCATTAAGCCGAAATACATTCCAAAAAATTGTTGACACCTTATATTTCGATATGATATAAGAAATTAAAATTACATACGGTGAACAAACCGTTGAAGCGGAGATAAAGGCAACGATGCCTCTACAGAGAGCCCGTGATGCTGAGAGTCGGGTGAGAAACAAATTGTCAAATGGACCGCTGAGGGCGCAGTCAAATGTAGCGATACAGAGTATTCTGCGACGTGTGGGCATACGTCAGTTGCCGGAGATATGCTGGTATCTCGCTAAGCGCACGGAGCGATCCGTGAATCAAGGTGGCACCGCGGATAGTATATTCGCCCTTGACAGAAGTCTTTCTGTCAAGGGCTTTTTTGTTTCTCCCGGCAGGCAGATTTAAGCTTAGCAATCAATAAGACAAGTCAGGAGGCAAAAGAAAATGAATATCACACCATCCATCGAAGAAGTAAGAAAAATAGCAGCTACGGGTGAATACAAAGTTGTTCCGTTAAGTCTTGAGATATTATCGGACTTTACAACACCCCTTGAAACCATCAGGATACTTAAAAATGTATCCACTCACTGCTATATGCTCGAATCCGCTCAGGCCAACGAAAAGTGGGGAAGATACACATTCCTCGGATACGATCCCGTGCTTGATGTAACACTCAGTAACGGCGTCATGAAAGCCGGGGATATCGAGATAAAGACCGACGATCCCTCTGAATTTTTAAGAAACATAATGGCCCGTTACAAAAGTCCGAGATTCAATGACCTCCCGCCGTTTACCGGTGGACTTGTGGGATACTTTGCTTTTGACTTCATAAAGTACAGTGAGCCCACGGTAACGGTAAACTTAAATGATACCGAAGCTTTCAAGGATGTCGATCTGATGCTTTTTGACAAAGTCATAGCTTTTGACAACTTAAAACAAAAGATCGTTCTCATCGTTAACATGAAACTTGATGATGTTGAGGTGGGATACAACAAGGCGGTCATGGAACTTAACAACATGAAGGAACTCATCAGAAACGGCGCCAAAAAGAACGAGCCCGGAGGAAAGTTAACGGGAGAGGTCAGTGTTCTTTTTGACAAAGAAGAGTTCTGCAAAATGGTTGAAAAAGCCAAGAGATACATATATGAAGGCGACATTTTCCAGATAGTGCTTTCCAACAGACTTTCCGCTCCTTTTGAAGGAAGCCTGTTAAACACATACAGAGTACTTCGTACCATCAACCCTTCACCTTACATGTTCTACTTTTCGGGAACGGATGTGGAAGTTGCGGGAGCATCGCCCGAGACACTTGTAAAGCTTGAGGACGGTATTGTCCATACCTTCCCGCTTGCGGGCACAAGGCCGCGTGGAAAGAGCGACGAAGAGGATTTAAGACTTGAACGGGAACTTTTGGCTGATGAAAAAGAACTCGCAGAGCACGACATGCTGGTCGATCTCGGCCGCAACGACCTTGGCAAGATCAGTAAGTTCGGAACCGTGAAAGTTGAGAAACTTCACAGCATAGAGCGTTTCTCACATGTTATGCATATAGGCTCAACGGTCCGCGGCGAGATAAGAGAAGACAAGGATGCTTTTGATGCGATATCGTCGGTCCTTCCGGCAGGAACGCTTTCGGGAGCGCCCAAGATAAGGGCGTGTCAGCTGATCGGCGAGCTTGAAAACGATAAGCGAGGTATTTACGGCGGAGCGATCGGATACATAGATTTTACCGGCAATATGGATACATGCATAGCGATCAGGATAGCGTACAAAAAGAACGGAAAAGTCTTTGTAAGAAGCGGAGCGGGCATAGTTGCGGATTCCGTTCCGGAAAAAGAATTCGAGGAATGTTTCAATAAGGCACGGGCATCGCTAAGAGCGCTCGAACTTGCCGGAGAGGAGGACTTATGATACTTCTGATAGACAATTATGACAGTTTTTCATATAACCTTTATCAGTATGTCGGAGAGATAGATCCCGATATCAAGGTTATCAGAAACGATGAGATGAGCGTTGATGAAATAAGAACTTTAAATCCGTCCAAGATCATCATTTCCCCCGGTCCCGGAAGGCCTGAAAATGCGGGCATCATCATAGATGTGATACAAAAACTCGGGAAAGACATACCGATACTCGGGGTGTGTCTCGGACATCAGGCGATCTGCATGGCCTTCGGTGCGACGGTCACATATGCATCCAAGCTTATGCACGGCAAACAGTCGATAGCGGAATTGGATACTGAAAGCCCTATCTTTAAGGGGTGTCCTAATAAGATACCGGTTGCCAGATACCATTCACTTGCTGCCGACAAAGATACGATACCCGAAGAACTTAAGATAACGGCCCAAACCGATGAAGGTGACGTAATGGCGGTACAGCATATAAAATACCCGATATTCGGGCTTCAGTTCCATCCGGAATCGATACTTACGCCAAACGGCAAAGAGATACTTAAAAACTTTTTGAATATGTGAGAATATAAAGGAGACAGAAAAATGATCAAAGAAGCTATTGTAAAGATTGTAAACAAAGGCGACCTTACATACGATGAGGCTTATGCCGTAATGAACGAGATAATGAACGGCGATACAAGCGCTACGCAGAATGCTGCATTTCTTGCGGCACTTTCCACCAAGAGCGCAAGAGCTGAGACCACCGATGAGATAGCAGGCTGTGCGGCTGCCATGAGAGAGCATGCAACTCCCGTAAAGACCGATTTCGATCTTTTTGAGATCGTGGGAACCGGCGGAGACAACGCACACAGCTTTAACATCTCCACAACATCTGCACTCGTAGCCGCAGCGGGAGGAGTTAAGGTCGGCAAGCACGGTAACCGTGCGGCATCCAGCAAATGCGGTACCGCAGACTGTCTCGAAGCACTCGGTGTCAACATCGATCAGAGCCCCGAGAAGTGTGTCGAACTTTTAAACGAAGTCGGAATGTGTTTCTTTTTCGCACAGAAGTACCATACCTCAATGAAGTATGTGGGCGCCATCCGCAAGGAACTCGGATTCAGGACCGTATTTAATATCCTGGGCCCCCTCACGAATCCCGGATCGCCCAAGCTGCAGCTTCTCGGAGTTTATGACGAATACCTTGTGGAGCCTCTTGCACAGGTTCTTATAAATCTTGGTGTTAGGCGCGGCATGGTAGTATACGGCCTTGATAAGCTCGATGAAATATCATTAAGTTCACCCACCAAGATCTGTGAGATCAAGGACGGCTGGTATAAGACATATGTTATAAAGCCCGAAGATTTCGGATTTACCACCTGCGGCAAAGATGAACTTAAGGGCGGCACTCCCGAAGAAAACGCAGTTATCACGCGCGAGATACTTAACGGAGCAAAAGGACCGAAGAGAGACGCTGTATTGCTTAATGCGGGCGCATCACTCTATATCGGAGGCAAGGCGGATTCATTTGCGGACGGAGTAAAACTTGCCGCAGAGATCATTGATTCGGGCAAGGCAACGAAAACACTTGAAAAGCTTATCGAAGTAAGCAACAGATAACGGAAACGATATGAATATACTGGAAGAACTTGCGAACACCGCAAGAGAACGTGTAAAAAAAGATAAAGAAAACATCCCGCTTGAGAAAATGAGAGAACTTGCCTTTGCGACGAAAAGCGGCGCCGATTTTTACGATGCGATCCGCCGCGAAGGACTTTCCTTTATATGTGAGATCAAAAAGGCATCGCCTTCGAAAGGTATCATCGATCCCGAATTCGATTATTTAAAGATCGCATCCGATTATGAGGCGGCGGGTGCTGACTGTATTTCATGTCTTACCGAACCGAGCAGGTTTTTAGGGTCGGATGAGATATTTAAAGAAGTGAGATCTTACGTGAACACACCGATGATCCGCAAGGATTTTACGATCGATGAGTATCAGATATATCAGGCCAAAGCGATTGGTGCGAACTGTGTACTTCTGATATGTTCGCTTCTTGATGAAAAGACACTTTCTGAGTATCTTAAACTCTGTGAAAAGCTGGATCTTGCGGCACTTACGGAGACGCATGACGAAGACGAGATAAAAAAGGCCGTATCCGCGGGGGCTGAGATGATAGGGGTCAATAACAGGAATCTTAAAGACTTCTCGGTTGATTTTAAAAATGCCGAAAAGTTAAGGGGCCTGATACCCGGCGGCACTCTTTATGTTGCGGAAAGCGGAGTGAAGTCGATCGATGACCTTAAACTCCTAAAGGATATAGGCGCGGACGCCGTATTGATGGGAGAAGTGCTTATGAGGGCCGAGGACCGCATCGCAAGGCTCAATGAGTTTAAAGCCGCGGTAAGGCTTTAGAAGCGGAGCCGGTATGGAGGCTTGAAGCCGAAACTCAGGTAAAGCGATGAGGCTTAAGATTTTGATCCTGAAGGCGAGAGGACAAATATGACAAAAATAAAGATATGCGGGCTTTTCAGGGAGTGCGATATCGCGGCCGTAAACGAAGCCCGGCCCGATTACGCGGGATTTATAATCAACTTCCCGCGGAGTCACAGAAATTTAAGCCCGGCGGATGCAGCGGCATTAAGGAAACTTCTTGGTCCAGATATCAGAGCCGTAGGAGTTTTCGTAAACAGACCGCTTGAGGAAGTTGCGGATGCCGCAGAACTGATAGGTCTTGATATCATACAGCTTCACGGAGATGAGGACGATGATTATATCGATAAGATCCGCGATCTTACGAAAAGGTCTGTATGGAAAGCCTTTAAGATAAGAAACGGGTCGGATATAAAAGCGGCAGCTCTTTCACGGGCAGACGAGGTATTGCTCGATAACGGCTACGGCACGGGCGAAGCGTTTGAGTGGTCGGTGGTGACCGGGATCGAGAGACCGTTTATACTGGCGGGAGGCCTTTCCCCCGATAATATCGAAAGGGCGATAAAGATGCTTAAACCCGACGTCGTGGATGTTTCCTCGGGCGTCGAAACGGAAAAGCTTAAAGACGCCGACAAGATATTAAGATGCGTTAATACAGTGAGGACCTGCAGCGGGGCGGCAACAGATTGAAGCAACAATGCAGGAACGGAAGGAGAAATATATGAGTAACGGAAGATTTGGTATTCACGGCGGACAGTATATACCCGAAACTCTCATGAATGCCGTTATCGAACTTGAAAAAGCCTACGAGCACTACAAAAACGATCCCGAGTTTAACAAAGAGCTCAGTTTTCTTTTTAATGAATATGCGGGAAGACCTTCGAGGCTTTACTATGCCGAAAAGATGACAAAAGACTTGGGCGGTGCCAAGATCTATCTTAAAAGGGAAGATCTTAACCACACGGGCGCACATAAGATAAACAATGTTCTCGGTCAGGCACTCCTTGCCAAAAAGATGGGAAAGACAAGGCTGATAGCCGAGACGGGAGCAGGTCAGCACGGTGTAGCCACCGCCACGGCAGCAGCGCTCATGAATATGGAATGTGTTGTCTTTATGGGCGAGGAAGATACGATAAGACAGGCGCTTAACGTATACCGTATGCGTCTGCTCGGTGCAAGTGTCGTTCCGGTAAAGACGGGTACACGCACACTTAAAGACGCGGTTTCGGAAGCAATGCGTGAATGGACGTCAAGGATCGACGATACTCATTACTGCCTCGGTTCCGTAATGGGTCCTCATCCCTTCCCCACGATCGTACGTGATTTTCAGGCGGTCATTTCAAAAGAGATCAAAGAGCAGATGCTTGAAAAAGAAGGAAAACTTCCCGACGCGGTCATTGCCTGCGTGGGCGGCGGTTCCAACGCGATCGGAAGTTTCTATCATTTTATAGAAGATAAGGACGTAAAACTCATAGGCTGCGAGGCAGCCGGCAGAGGAGTGGATACGTTTGAGACGGCGGCCACGATAGCAACGGGTAAACTCGGTATCTTTCACGGCATGAAATCGTATTTCTGTCAGGATAAATACGGCCAGATCGCACCCGTTTATTCGATATCCGCAGGACTTGATTATCCCGGCATCGGTCCCGAACACGCCGCTTTGCACGATTCGGGACGTGCCGAATATGTGCCGATAACCGACGAAGAGGCAGTAAACGCATTTGAATATCTTGCGCGCACGGAGGGGATCATCCCCGCAATAGAATCGGCACATGCGATAGCTTATGCCATGAAATACGCACCCACGCTTTCTGCGGACAAGACAATAGTGGTAACGATATCGGGAAGAGGCGACAAGGACTGTGCCGCCATCGCACGTTACAGAGGGGAGGATATCCATGAGTAACATACATAAAGCTTTTGAAAACGGTAAGGCCTTTATTCCTTTTATAACATGCGGCGATCCCGACCTTGAGACTACAGGGAAGATCGTTCGCGCGGCATGTGAAAACGGTGCGAATCTTATAGAACTCGGCATTCCCTTTTCGGACCCGACGGCCGAAGGCCCCGTTATCCAGGAGGCCAACTTAAGGGCTCTTAAAAATTCGGTCACTACAGACGATGTGTTTGAACTTGTAAAAGATATAAGAAGTGATGTTAAGATCCCGCTCGTATTTATGACCTACGCAAATGTGGTCTTTTCTTACGGGACCGAAGAATTCTTTAAAAGATGTCGGGAAGTCGGAATAGACGGCATTATCCTGCCCGATGTTCCGTTCGAGGAAAAAGAAGATTTTGCGCCGACAGCGGATAAATACGGAGTCGATCTCATATCGATGGTGGCTCCCACATCCGAAAACAGGATAGCGATGATAGCTCGCGAGGCCAAGGGATTTCTTTATATCGTATCGAGTCTCGGAGTTACCGGAACCAGGACCGACATTACGACCGACCTTGATTCAATGGTCGATATAGTACGTAAAAACTCGAATATCCCCTGCGCGATAGGCTTCGGCATATCGACACCCGAGCAGGCTGCCAAAATGGCGGGTATTTCGGACGGAGCCATTGTGGGTTCCGCGATCATTAAGATCATGGCTAAGTACGGCCGCGACGCAGCACCCCATGTGGGCGAATATGTCAGATCGATGAAAAACGCAGTTTCAGATAATTGATCCGACAGATGCAGTGAAAAACGGCTTTAACAATTAAACCGGTTTACCGACAATAAAAATGTGGTCCCCAAATCAGCTTTTGGGGACCACTTGCATTGCAGGGTGTACGGTTTATTGTTTTATCGAGGCCTCAGGGCACTCTTGTGTATTCGTCATCGGGGTTTGGCCAGAGTCTGTAGATCGGGAATCCGCCGTAAGGATGCGGCTGCGCTACCCATACTTCCAAAGATCCGTTGTCCGCACGTTTGCAGAGTCTCCATCTGTCGACTTTCTCGTATGAATACCCCGCCTTGGGACCGGAGCCTGCACGAACAGCCTGGTGCTTGGGTTTCATTATATGGTTTTCCTTGGTCGTGCTGAGTCCAAGCTGTGCGTTCAGTGTTCCGTAGAAACCGGTCGATCCCGATTTGTTACCGAATTTGCTCTCACCGCCCTTAAAACAGTAGATAGGTCCTTCGTTGGCGGCTACCAGATAAACTTTATAAGTTTCTGTTACTCCGTCAACCGTTGCGCTTACGGTAGTCGGAAGCCCTTTCCAGTTTTCAAATGCGCTTAAAGCACCTACGTTGTCGGCAAATGCCACATATGTAGCGGTGGCTATCTGATTGGCGTTGTATATGTCTTTGGCGCGTTCGCTTCTTTTTACATAGCTTACAAACAGCGGAATGATGATACCCACCAAAATGACCATTATCGCGATGACAATGATGAGTTCGATGAGAGAAAAACCTTTATCATTCCGTGATATTTTCTTTTTCATCATCTCTACCTCCAAAGCTTACCCGATCATATCTGTGATCATATTTTTCCCTGTTATTATTTACGAATTTTCCTATATTATATACCTTATTTTTGATTTTGATCATTTTTTGGCAAAAAATCTAAGATTTAGCGGTTATGTTTCCCGTACACATATTTTTTGTATTCTGAAGCGAGATATGTTTTGACGGGAAACGGCGTAAGAGGGTATACTTTTTTTGAGGCAAAACCGCCGGACAGCGACGTATCGAAAAGGCGGAAAATGTGTGCACTTTAAGCGCACGGAAATGGGGGCGTTATGAACGAAAATCTTGTAAAAAGAAACGAATTGCTGGCAACGAAGGTTATCGAAGGCCTTAAGTCAAGAAACATGACAGGCTATTATGCCAAAGATAAGGCCGAAGCACTTAAGATCGCGCTTGATCTTATTCCCAAGGGAAGCACTGTCACCATGGGCGGATGTATGAGTGCGGGTGAGATAGGTCTTACCGATGCGGTAAAGGGACCCGATTATAAGTTCCTTGACAGATATGCGGCCGAAGATCACCGTGCGGCGGAACTTGAATCTTATAAGTGTCAGTACTATATCGCAAGTGCCAATGCAATGACCGATGACGGTATCCTGGTAAATATCGACGGCAACGCGAACAGAGTATCGGCTATAGCTTACGGTCCCGAAAAGGTCATCTTTATAGTGGGACTCAACAAGGTCTGCAGCGATATCGACAGTGCATTAAAGCGCGCAAGAAACGTTGCCGCCACAGCCAATGCACAGCGTTTTAATCTTTCAACACCCTGTACCAAAACGGGAACGTGCTTTAACTGCAAGTCACCCGACACTATATGCTGTCAGTTCCTGATCACCAGATATTCCAAGCATAAAGACAGGATACATGTAATACTCGTAAACGATAATCTGGGATTTTAAGGCTTTCACATGATACTTGTAGGCGAGTATTTAAAACGGCGATTCGGCTGTAAAGTTTATAAGATAGCTTTAAACGGCGGGTTTACGTGCCCCAACAGAGACGGGACTCTCGATACGAGAGGATGTATTTTCTGTTCGGCCGGGGGAAGCGGTGAATTCGCGGGAGACCCCGTACTTACCGTTACGAAACAGATCGAAGTCGGTAAAAAGCGGCTCGGTTCGAAAGTTAAGGACGGAAAATACATTGCATATTTTCAGGCCTACACAGGGACATATGCTCCGATTGGCCGTCTTAAAAGACTGTACCGTGAAGCCATAAATCATCCCGATGTGGTGGTCCTTTCAATAGCCACCAGACCGGATTGCCTGCCGGACGAGGTTCTTGACCTTCTCGGTCAACTTAACAAGATAAAGCCCGTCTGGGTAGAATTGGGACTTCAGACCATACATGAAAGAAGTGCCGAGTATATCAGAAGGGGATATCCGTTAAGTACATTTACCGAAGCGGTCAAAAAGCTTAAATCACGCGGTATTGAGGTCATAACCCACGTAATACTGGGACTTCCGGGCGAGACGGTAACGGATATGATCGATACGGTGAGGTTTGTTTGCAGCATCGGATCGGACGGCATCAAACTGCAGCTTCTCCATGTTCTTAAAGGAACGGACCTCGGACGTGAGTATGCTGCGGGAAAGATAAAAGTCCTTTCGGAAGACGAATATATTTCCATCCTTAAGGAATGTGCGAAGTATATTCCCGATAATGTCATAGTCCACAGGCTGACGGGGGACGGGGATAAGAAAATATTAACGGCGCCCATGTGGAGCGCCGACAAGAAACACGTTTGGAACCGTATTAAAAACGAAGTGCTTAGCATACCGTAAAATAAAAGTGTGAACTCATATGGGGTTCACACTTTTTTGTATTATCGTTAATCTCTGTGAATTTAAATCGTTAAATCCTGTTAACGCCTGTTTTGATCGCGGCTTCTCTGACCGCTGCGGCAACTGTCTTGCCGACTCTTGGGTCGAATGCGTTGGGGATTATGTATTCGGGATTTAATTCCTCATCGGATACAAGGCTTGCGATCGCATAGGCTGCGGCAACTTTCATCTCATCGTTGATGTCGCGGGCTCTTACATCGAGTGCGCCTCTGAATATACCGGGGAATGCAAGGACGTTGTTGATCTGGTTGGGATAATCGGACCTGCCGGTACCCACAACGGCCGCACCGCCTGCTTTTGCCTCGTCGGGAGTGATCTCGGGAACGGGATTTGCCATCGGGAAGAGTATGGCATCTTTGGCCATTGTCTTAACCATATCTGTGGTAACCGTTCCGGGAGCGGAAACACCGATAAATACATCAGCGCCTTTTATGACTTCGGATAATGGACCTGCGAGATGTTCTTTGTTGGTGATCTTGGCCATTTCGATCTTTTCGCTGTTGAGACCTTCGCGACCTTCGTATATCGCGCCCTGTCTGTCGCACATGATGACGTTTTTAAGTCCCATGCTGACAAGCAGTTTTATGATCGCAATACCCGCAGCGCCCGCACCGCTTGTAACGACCTTTATATCTTTGATGTCTTTCTTGACTATCTTAAGTGCATTGATCATCGCAGCCAGTACAACAACCGCGGTTCCGTGCTGGTCGTCATGGAATATCGGTATATCGCAGCACTCTTTAAGCCTTCTTTCGATCTCAAAACATCTCGGAGCCGAAATATCTTCAAGGTTTACTCCGCCGAAACTTCCGGCAAGGAGTTTCACGGTATTTACTATCTCATCGACATCCTTACTGCGGATACAAAGAGGAAACGCATCGACATCACCGAAACTTTTGAACAATGCGCATTTGCCTTCCATAACGGGCATGCCCGCTTCGGGTCCGATGTCGCCGAGTCCCAAAACCGCGGTTCCGTCGGTGATGACTGCCACGAGATTGTGACGTCTTGTATATTTGTATGAAAGATCCACGTCTTTTTGGATCTCAAGACAGGGCTCCGCAACGCCGGGAGTATAAGCTATGGAAAGTTCTTCCTTGTTGGAAACGCTTGCACGGCTTATAACTTCGATCTTGCCCGCCCATTCTTCATGTTGTTTTAGTGCTATCTCTCTTTTGTCCATTTTCTTTTTCCTCGCAATCTGTCTTTTGCCGCCGGCATCTCTCGGCGGCCGGTTATCATTCCTGTCCGTCCCAGCAGTAGGTACAGAGCTTGCATTTGTCTATTCCCACCGCATCCAGCATATCGTCAAGTCTGTTAAAGCGAAGGGAAGTGAAGTTGAGTTCTTTTCTTATCTCTTCAACCATCTTCTCGTACTTTTCGCTGTCGGGGTCTGCGTATTCTTTTAACACTTCATCGGTCACATTGCCGTTTTCAAGCCTCTGGATCACGCGGCGTGTGATAAGATCCATCTCCGAAGACGAGCGTGAGAAGTTAAGATATTTGCATCCGTATAAAAGCGGCGGGCATGCGGGACGGATGTGCACCTCTTTGGCACCGGACCTGTACAGGAATTCCGTCGTTTCTCTTAACTGCGTTCCTCTTACGATCGAGTCGTCTATCAACAAAAGTTTTTTGTCTTTTATAAGATCGTCAACGGCTAAGAGTTTCATCTTTGCTATAAGGTTACGCTGACTTTGCATCGTGGGCATAAAAGAACGCGGCCAGGTGGGCGTATATTTTATGAAAGGCCTTGAGAAGGGAATGCCCGATGCGTTGGCATATCCTATGGCGTGAGCAAGTCCCGAATCGGGTACGCCCGCTACAACGTCGGGCTGTACGTTATCACGGCCCGCCATTTTGGCACCGCAGTTATAACGCATCTTTTCGACGCTTATTCCCTCATATGAGCTTGAGGGATATCCGTAGTAGATCCACAGGAAGGTGCAGATCTTCATCTCCGTTCCGGGAGCATGGAGCATCAGGTAATTGTCGTTTGTAAGTATTCCGATCTCACCGGGACCGAGTTCCTTAAAGTGATCGTATCCCAGATTTCTGTATGCAAAATCTTCAAAAGCCGCGCAGTAAGCATCTTCCTTGCGGCCGATGACTACCGGCGTACGGCCGTATCTGTCACGCGCGCAGTAGATTCCCTTGGGTGTCAGTAAAAGCAGGGACAACGATCCGTCCACCGCTTCAAGGGCATAGTTTATTCCGTCGATAATGTTTTCTTTTTCATTGATGAGTGCAGCTACGAGCTCGGTAGCGTTTATCTCTCCGCCGCTCATTTCAAGGAAATGTGAGTGGCCGTTGTCAAATACGCGTTTTGTAAGTTCTTCGGTATTGTTGATCTTGGAAACCGTTGTGAGGGCGTAAGTTCCGTGGTGGGAACGCACCGTGAGGGGCTGGGGTTCGAAATCCGATATGCATCCGATGCCGAGAGTTCCGTGCATTTCCTGGAAATCATGATCGAATTTGGTACGGAAAGGAGAATTTTCTATGTTGTGAATGGCTCTGTTAAAACCTTTTTCGCGGTCCCATACGCACATACCGCCGCGCCTGGTACCTAAGTGGGAGTGATAATCGATCCCGAAAAATAAATCAAATACACAATCTTCTTTGGCTGCAACGCCGAAAAAACCGCCCATATCTGTCCCTCCGAAATGTTAGTGTCCGGGAGTGTATGCTTAAGATACGTCCCAAACCTTCACAATAAAAATTATCACATCGCCATGTTAAGGTCTATGGAAAGAAACGATAAAAATGGAAAACTTTGAGTGTAAATTACTGTCAGTTATGCTAAACTTAATTTTGTAAGCGCAGAGTCCGGCGATCATAAGCCGGCAACGATGCGGGAGTCATCATGATCTAAGAGGTGTGGTTTTGAAAAAGGGGTTTTTGGCGCTGCCTGTTATCATCATACTGATATCGCTTTTATCGGCATGCGGCGGCAGAGAAGATTTCAAGGAAGTATACAGACGTCAGGGCATACAGGCGCTTGATGAGGGCAATGTTAAAGATGCGATCGAATCATTTACTGCGGCTCTTAATGAGAGCAGGGGTGTGATCAAAGACGTCGATTACGATATAAATTATTATCTCGGCTATTCGTATTACTTAAACGGAGAATACGACAAGGCCATCGAAGTGTTTGACGCTATCGTGGGATTAAGACCCAAAGAAACGGATGCTTATTATTACAGGGCAAAGGCTAAATTGATGGCTGGGGACCGTACGGGTGCCGAGCAGGATTTTCTTAAAGTAACATCCGCAGACCCCAAGAATTATGATGTTTACATAGATATATACTTTTGCATGTGCGATGCGGGATATACCGCGGACGCCAAGGCTTATCTTCAGGCAACGCTCGAAAACGCCAAGTCCATGAGCGATTACGACAAGGGCCGCATGTGCTATTATCTGGGCGATTATTCAAATGCAAGGGTTTATCTTGAAAAAGGCAAGGATATGTCGGATCCCGATACGATACTGATGCTGGGAAAGACGTATGAGGCCATATCCGATTACAGTTATGCCGCAAGCCTTTACAATCAGTATCTTACGGACAAAGGCAATAACGCCGCGGTATACAATCAACTCGGTGTGTGCCGCATGAAGATGGAAGATTATCCCGCAGCCCTCTCGGCCTTTGAATCGGGGCTTAACTTACAGGATGCGGAATGGGATCAGGAACTTATGTACAACGAAGCCGTGACCTACGAATATATGCTTGATTTTGCAACGGCAAGAGACAAGATGAAAGAGTATCTTAACAAGTATCCCAAAGACGATGCCGCGGCAAGGGAGTATGAATTTCTGCTTACAAGATAAAGCACCGGGCGTTTTGCGGTGAAGACATAAGAAAATAAACCGTTATACCATATATTGTGTTAAATCACCTGGGGAGAAACGATGTTTTCTCCCTTTTCTTGCGCCGGTTTACATAAGTATTATACAATATTTAGTGCATACAGTAGAAAAAATATCCGATATATTGTGTTTTTCTCGTTGACTTTAACAGAATGTGATGATACACTAAATATAGTCGCGGATTTCGGGGTATGCCGCAAAAATTTTAGAGGGAGATTTACGTAATATGTATCAGGTAGTTAAGAGAGACGGCGAAGTATCCGATTTTACACTTACTAGGATAAGTGACGCCATCATGAAGGCTTTTGTGGCTACGGAGGTCGAGTATACCAACGACATCATCGATCTTCTTGCCCTTCGTGTAACGGCTGATTTCCAAAGTAAGGTTAAGGACGGACAGATTCACGTCGAGGATATTCAGGACAGTGTGGAGAAGGTTCTTGAGCAGACAGGCTATGTGGAAGTTGCCAAGGCATATATTCTTTACCGCAAGCAGCGCGAAAAGATGCGCGTTATGAAATCCACGATCCTTGACTACAAAGATGTTGTCAACAGCTATGTTAAGGTAGAAGACTGGCGTGTTAAGGAAAATTCTACCGTTACATATTCGGTCGGCGGACTTATCCTTTCAAACTCCGGCGCGGTTACGGCCAATTACTGGCTCAGTGAGATCTACGACGAGGAGATCGCAGAGGCACATCGTAATGCCGACATACATATCCATGATCTTTCAATGCTTACCGGTTACTGTGCGGGCTGGTCGTTAAAGCAACTCATCACCGAAGGACTCGGCGGTATTCCAGGCAAGATCACATCGGCTCCCGCCAAGCATTTATCCGTTCTTTGCAACCAGATGGTCAACTTCCTCGGTATCATGCAGAACGAATGGGCAGGCGCTCAGGCATTTTCATCATTTGATACCTATCTTGCTCCTTTTGTAAAGATAGACAATCTTACATATCCCGAAGTTAAGAAATGTATCGAATCATTCGTATACGGTGTTAATACTCCAAGCCGTTGGGGTACTCAGGCACCTTTCTCGAACATTACTCTGGACTGGACCGTACCCAACGACCTCGCGGAACTTCCGTGTATCGTAGGCGGACAGCCTCAGGATTTTTGTTACAAGGATTGTAAGAAGGAAATGGACATGATCAACAAGGCCTTTATTGAGACCATGATCGAAGGCGATGCCAATGGCAGAGGCTTCCAGTACCCCATTCCCACTTACTCCATCACGAGGGACTTTGACTGGTCGGAGACAGAGAATAACAAGTTGCTCTTTGAAATGACTTCCAAGTACGGAACTCCTTACTTCTCCAACTATGTTAACTCTGACATGGAGCCCAGCGATGTGCGTTCCATGTGCTGCCGTTTGCGTCTTGATCTTAGAGAGCTCCGCAAGAAATCCGGCGGTTTCTTCGGCTCGGGTGAGTCCACCGGTTCCGTAGGCGTTGTTACCATCAACATGCCCAGGATCGCATACCTCTCCACCAACAAGGACGATTTCTACAAGAGACTCAACAGGCTCATGGATATCGCCGCAAGATCATTAAAGGTTAAGAGAGGCGTCATCACCAAACTTCTTGATGAAGGACTTTATCCCTACACCAAGAGATATCTCGGAACATTTGACAATCACTTCTCAACGATCGGTCTTATCGGTATGAATGAAGTGGGCCTCAATGCAAACTGGCTTCGTGCAGACCTTACGGATGAGAGAACCCAGGAGTTCACCAAGGAAGTTCTCAATCACATGAGAAACCGTCTGTCCGATTATCAGCAGCAGTACGGCGATCTCTACAACCTTGAAGCAACACCCGCAGAGAGCACCACTTACAGACTTGCCAAGAACGACAAAAAGAAATGGCCTGCCATCAAGACCGCGGGAAATCCCGGAGATACACCTTACTACACCAACTCATCGCATCTTCCGGTTGACTATACGGCAGATATTTTCGATGCTCTTGATATACAGGATGAACTGCAGACTCTTTACACTTCGGGAACCGTATTCCATGCATTCCTGGGTGAAAAGCTTCCCGACTGGAAGGCAGCCGCAAACCTTGTAAAGACCATCGCAGACAATTACAGACTTCCTTACTATACACTTTCTCCCACATATTCGATCTGCAAGAATCACGGATATCTTGCCGGTGAAAAGAAAACGTGTCCGATATGCGGAGAAGAGACCGAAGTTTACAGCCGTATCACGGGTTATTACAGACCTGTCAAGAACTGGAACGACGGTAAGGCTCAGGAATACGCTAACCGTACCGTATACGACATCGAGAATTCTTCGCTCAAACGTCCGGTTTCGACCGTAGTCAAGATCTCGGCCGAGGATTCGGAAGTTGAAGTAAATGCCGATGCAGCCAAGAATATGACATATCTGTTCACCACCAAGACATGTCCGAACTGCAAGCTTGCCAAGGAGATGTTATCCGGAACAGATTACATACTGATCGATGCCGAGGAAAATGCGGAACTTGTCGAAAAATACGGCGTAATGCAGGCGCCGACACTGGTTGTGATAAACAATGGAGCGGCCAAGAAATACGTCAACGTTTCAAACATCAAAAAATACGTTGACAGCCGCAAGGGAGTGTTAGTTTAATATAGAGAGTCGTGGAGGCGGGCAAAAACCCGCCTCTACGACTGTAAGGAGGATTTAAATGATCGATAAGCTGATAGAGGGGATCAAAAAGAAAAACGCACCTATCGTAGTGGGACTCGATCCCATGCTCAAATACGTGCCGGAGTACATAATTACAGAAAAATTTAATAATTTCGGCAAGGGTATAAAAGGTGCATGTGAAGCTGTTTTGGAGTATAATAAAGGCATAGTCGATGCGGTGTGCGATCTTGTGCCGGCAGTCAAACCGCAGATAGCCATGTACGAGCAGTTCGGACCGGAAGGTGTTCTTGCTTTCAAAAAAACGGTTGATTACTGCAAGGAAAAGGGACTTGTGGTCATCGGTGATGTAAAAAGAGGAGATATAGGCTCCACAAGCGAAGCCTATGCGATCGGACATCTTTCATCGGTGGAAATAGGGGGCGATTATTATGAAGGCTTTAACGAAGATTTTGCTACTGTCAATCCTTATCTCGGGTCTGACGGCATTAGGCCGTTTCTTGACGTCTGTCGTAAGGAGCGAAAGGGGATATTTATCCTTGTAAAGACCTCCAATCCCAGTTCGGGTGAGTTTCAGGACAGACTCATAGACGGGATTCCTTTATACGAGCATGTTGCAAGAAAGGTCGACGAGTGGGGAAGCGATCTTTTAAATGCCGACGGCTCATACAGTTACGTAGGTGCCGTTGTCGGAGCAACTTATCCCGAAATGGGCGCAGCTTTAAGAAAAGTAATGCCCAAGGCTTACATACTGGTACCGGGTTACGGTGCTCAGGGCGGTAAAGGCTCCGACCTTAAGCCTTTCTTTAACGCCGACGGTCTCGGTGCCATCGTAAATTCCTCACGTGGGATCATAGCTGCATACAAGCAGGATAAATATGCTTCATTCGGCGAGCGCGGATATGCGGATGCCGCCAGACAGGCCGTTATCGATATGCAGCAGGATATAGCATCCGCACTGGGATAACATGAAAAGATCCAAAAAAACAAAAAACCCGAAATCGGGTTTTAAAACTTTCTTAAAAGATCTCGTAAGACTCATTATGGTGCTCATAGCCGCATTTATCATGGCTATGAACGTTCAGACGTTTGTCAATGACGGCGGGCTTTATCCCGGCGGAGTAATGGGCCTTACGATCATCATTCAGCGTATCGCTTCAAGCTTCCTCAATATAGAGCTTCCGTTCACACCGATAAACCTTGTACTCAATGCCGTTCCGGTATTTATCGGCTTTAAGTTTATCGGTAAAAAATTCACCGTCTTTTCAATGATAATGGTAATCGCATACGGTATTTTCGTTGATATCCTTCCGGATTTCACCCTGACCGAGGATGCGCTCCTGATCGCGGTATTCGGCGGTGTCATCAATGCGGTTGCGATCGCCTTGTGTCTTAAATTCGATGCCACGAGCGGCGGCACCGACTTTATCTCTATCTTTTTGTCGCAAAAGAAAGGTATCGACGCATTTCCCATCATCCTGGCGGCCAATACGGTCATACTGATCGCGGCCGGAGCGCTTTTCGGATGGGACAAGGCACTTTATTCGATGATCTTCCAGTTCGTAAGTACGATAACGCTTCACACACTTTACAGGACTTATCAGCAAAGAACACTTTTTGTGATAACCGATAAGCCCCAGGATATAAGTGCTCTCATATATGATATAAGCGGTCACGGCGCAACGTTTCTTGAAGGTGAGAGTTCATATGAACACGAAGACAAGAAGGTTGTTTATTCCGTTGTAAGTGCCGCGGATACCCGTAAACTCATCCCTGCCATCAGACAGGCCGATCCCGGGGCATTTATAAACTGCATAAGGACCGAAGAGATAATGGGTAACTTTTATTATAAACCCCGGGACTGAAGGAATCGGCAATTTGCTTTGCAAATTGCCGACCGCAACAGCATGTTTTACGCAGTAAAACGTGCGAGTGCGGCGCAAGCAGCGTTCCGCCGTAACCGAGGTATTTTCGAGGTTACGGTAGTACAATCTTGCTAATATTCTGGATAGAAGTAATCAAGCTTATACAGCATATGATCGTTCCTTTCGTTAAGGAACGTGATAATGGCATCGCAGGAGGCTTTGTAGTCGGCTTCGGCCATACCCATATGCTTTATAAAGTACGGTACTTCACCGGCTCTTAACGCATCGGCCTGTTTGTAGATCGCAATACTGTTTTCGGGTTTAAATGTCGTCTGACTCAGTTCTATAACATGTTCTCTTATATATTTTCTGATCTCATCACGTTTTGATAAAGCCACGAAAAGCGGTGAATAGTAATCGTTTTCCGGAAGGATTATGTTGTCGAATGCCGGATACGAGGCGCCGATCTCGCTTCCTATTCCCATACTCATATCCATATCGTGAGGCAAAAATCTCCATCTGCCGTCAAATACACCTTCGCCGTATTCTTCGCCTTCCGCAGCATAGTAGCGGTAGACCTTTTCGTTGTTGACCGGCCAGTCTGCATTGGCGATATACATATTGAAGATAAAGTAATCTATGTAGTTGTATACATCCATGAATTCCGAAGCGGCGGCAAAATTTGCATCGTCTGTCATATCAAGACCGCACAGGTAATTATACATTGAATTAAAGTCGGAGGCTTCCGGACCGTCCGATGTCTTCTGTGCCTCGGTACCTTCTATCACCACAAATTCACCGGGTGCTTCATCACCGTATTTTTCCTTAAAATACTTGTCGCAATAGTTTTCGTGCATCCAGAAAAGGCCGTAAT
>Ga0310691_10001113_pt1 | contig 43421 bp, 30 predicted proteins | sample 176DNAGHGlowgp2_FD_203887 | JGI IMG/M metagenome (GOLD analysis project Ga0310691, IMG submission 203887) | Sheep rumen microbial communities from Palmerston North, Manawatu-Wanganui, New Zealand - 1766 DNA GHGlow gp2 (v2) (version 2) | ecosystem: Host-associated > Mammals > Digestive system >... | reverse complement strand
CCCCCTTATTTGAAGTTCCACGACTATGACAACGGTCGCTACGTCCCCATCGTGAATAAGCGACTGCATACGCGTTTGAACGGTTTCACGAACATCTACACCCTATTCCTGCTGAAATCCATTGCCCAGTTGAATGAAGGTGGAAGGCTGGCATACATCATCCCATCAGAGTTCCTGAATGCGGATTATGGAGTAGAGGTCAAGCGTGCACTGCTGGCAAGCGGAACTCTGCGCCACGTCATCATCGTGGATTTTACGCAGTCCGCTTTTGACGATGCTATAACGACTGCCTGCATCCTTTTCTGTGAGAACGATGACCAGTCCGCAGCCATCCGATTCTCCAAGATTGACCGTATCGAGGACATGGATGCGGCCCTGACCAGTTATCAGTCCATCCCAGCGTCTCAGTTAGACCCGGAAGTCAAATGGAAGCAGTACTACGAGCAGCGTCAGACTGGACGGTACTGTCATTTGGTGCCCTTCTCCACATTTGCCAAGGTATCCAGAGGCATTGCCACAGGCGCAAACTCTTACTTCACTTTCAACGAGGAAAAGAAGGCATACCACAATCTGGCTGACAGTTGTTTTATCCCGTGTATAGCTCATTCCACAGACGTAAAGAGTCAAATCTTCACCCGCTCTGATTTTGAGACGCTTTCAAATGCCGGAAGGTATGTATATCTGTTTAATGGCTGTGCCCATGAAGCTGATGTTCACGTCAGAACTTATATCCGCTTGGGCGAAGAGACAGGTGTTGATAAGAGGTTCTTGACAGCCAGCCGCTCGCCCTGGTACACACTTGAGAAACGAAATCCATCACCGATTTGGGTCTCCGTCTTCAACCGTAGCGGGTTGCGCTTCGTCAGGAACGAGGCGGGCGTCAGCAATCTGACAACCTTTCATTGCGTGTATAACATCGGTGAAATAGATACCAATATTCTGTTCGCGTATCTCGTCACAAATCTGGCCAAAGAGATTTTCCTCGACAATTCACGTCAGTATGGCAACGGGTTGATTAAGTTTGAGCCCAACGACCTCAACAATGGACAAGTCGTGGATCTCCGGCTGCTGACAACAGATGAGCACGTGTTCATTAGCGAGATTTATGAGCGGATGCACTATTTCGGCAGCATTAACGAGCGTTGTACAAGCCTGTTGGATGAATTTTTCAGGGAGAAATATACATCTGGCAACGCCCAACTGACTTATTACACGGACGCTTTGCGACAAATCAACGTCGGACGCATCGTGGCGATGCCATTGAAAGTACGAGCTCCACGCATCAAACAGCTAAACTTCTTTGACCTCATAGATACCTATGCAGATGCTCCTATTGTTGAGAACATCCTGGCTGAGCCGTCACCTGAATACGAACATGACCGCTCGAAGAACGTACTCATCAGCTTGGTGAAGGATGATAATAAGAAGGACTTTGAAAACGAATCTGCACGCATCTACTACACTGGCAAGAAGTTCCCTGCTTCCGTGGAACTCAACCACCTCTACTACTTTATGCCATACATCAAGCACAAAGGCATTCGTGACTTGTACTTGATAAAGATTGCCCGTGTGGGAACTCGCAAGGAAGGCCAGCCGGATAATGACCCCAACGACTTCCGGTTGGTGTTCGAGATTGAGTTCGTGAAGAAACTCTTCAAGGACTATAAGCCCGTTGAATTGGAGATTTGGCATACGTTTACGGACACTACGATGAAAGAAATCATGGATTTGAAATAAGACAATTAAGGCCCACAAAAAAGTTCAATTTCAAAAACAAAAAGCAAAGGTTTTACGAGAAGAAGCTCTAAAAGGATTTGAGAACGAAATATTTGGATGATATGCAAGACCGTGTTTGTTATTTTTCAAAGAACGATTTAACTTTAGGACATTATCTTGAAATGGCAGAAAAGCGCATTCAAGAAGTGGCTGAAGGTGATGTGCCTACAGATTTGGAAGGTGTCATAGAACTTTGGCATATCAAACGGATGATAGATGACGAATGCAGGTTCTTGGAATGGACTGATGAGAAGGTTAACACATTGAAACAAAACACGAGTGGATATAACAACTTAATAGCGAAGTTCTTTAATGCTCTTGATCCCAAAAAGCTCAAAACTGAATTTGAATTATTGGAGTGGACATATAAAAAAACTTTTTGGCAAATCATAGATGCATATAAGTTATATAAACTAATAGAATCAGGAACCTTACGTGAGATATTGGCAGAAAACATCAATTATTTACGTATGGTTTTAGAGTGTCAAGGAATCGTTGAAAAGTTTAGGAGTGTTATCCGTGAAACATTTATGAGCAATGTGAATAGTGCTCATATTATTCTGGATAAGTATGTCGCAAAACGAGATTTGTACAGAGACGTAGATATACACCTCCCCTCAAATCTAACATTGGCTGATAAAGAACAAATTATTATTGACTATTTGGACAGTGACAACCCTAATCCGAACTATGTAAAGCTTATTACCCAAATAAGAGATGACCGAAACCAATTAGTAATTTCGACAAAAACAAGACTGAAGGCTGATAAATTATGTGATAAACTCAACAAGGAAATGCTGAACGACCCTCATACGACAACTATCCATTGGTCTGTCGGTATTCAATTTATTGATGAAGAAGGGAGATTGCCTATAGAACTCAGTTTTGATGAAAACGGAAATCCTACTTACACTTATAGTTTTCCATATATTAGAAATCAAAATAATCTTCATCGGGTAGGCAACTGCATTTCATTGTTTGGATGGATGAACCAACACTTTTTGTTGAACTTGATTAATAAACGAACTGAAGTTGACACCATAGAATCCTTACTAATGGACATAGGGAGAGATTCTTACCCGACTCATATTGGGTTCAATAAAAAGAATAAATTGGCTTTATATCAAGCATTCGCTTATAACAAAGCACTAACACAGCATTTGAACAATTCTTTAGAAACTGAGCTAAAGGTGTTCTATGAAGACCATTTGCGAACCCAATATGGCTATTGCGGATTGCCTATCAGCCTTCCCTCAAAAGATGATTCCGCCCTAAATAAGTGTCGTATCTTATGTCCTGAACTAGATTCTATTGTCAAACAATATAATACATTTGTTGAAGAGGACGAGATTGATGAAGATTATTTTCGTCTGTCAAAGCCGTTGAAAGTAGAAGATGGGAAAAGTTTACTGACAAACAAGTATTATCAAATCGTAGAAGAAAACAAAGATATTTGGAATGTACTCTGGGGATTGTTTGGATCTGGAAATTCTTTGTTGGCTCATGTGAAACCATTTGAAGATAAGAATTACCATTCGCTGATAGAACTACTTGAACACGAAAATAATGTACTTTATGCGAATTATCATGCCTTCCAAAAGCCTCATCTAGATTTTTTGATACAACAAGGAATTATTGATGTCAATACTGATGGATGTCTATTTATAGTTAAGTTATCAACTATCAGAGTGTTAAAGTCTTTGTGGGAATTTGGAGTTTGCTCCTATTGGCACTATAACGAAGAAGAACGAAAAGCAATTGATGAAATGTTTGCGAAAGGGTGGCTTGTGAAAGATAGCCACTTGCTAAGCAAACCAGAACGCGACTACTTTAGTTATTATCTTGACAATATGAAGTTTACCAATGCATTAGCATATCGGAATCATTATATGCACGGTAGCACACCTCCTGTAGATGATGAGAATGCACATCTTATAGCATATCATACAATTCTTTTGTTACTAACAATCATAATGATGAAGATAGAAGATGATTTATGGTCTGCGGATAGGGCATTGGCCATACATGCGAGGAATCATGTGAAGAAAAGAACAAGATTATCAAAGTAAATACGATTATGGGCAAGACAGTAACAACATTTCTGATAGACGAAGCACCCAAAAGGAACTCAATATTTGTTCATCAGAAATAAATTGTCCTCACATCATTTTCAGCGGCTACAATCCCCTTCGGTTGTAGCCACTGTTGACTTCCACCTTTTCGGAGGGTTCGTAGGGTTTTTCATAAAACTTTTTCTTTCATCCCACATTTTTCTCTTTTCTCTTCTTTTCTTTTCATTTATAATCGTACCTTTGCAGGCGAAATAGAAAGAACGCTATACTATTTATATTTATAATGAGTAAAACATCGTCTTTGAAGAGCACCTTGGCCGTGTCTCTTAACAACTACCTGGATGCAGGTGCTATAGTGGCAGGTGCCAGCGGCATCACGCTGTGGCAAAACTATTTAGGACTGAGCGAGATGCATCTCGGTTGGCTCAATGCCATCAGCGCCAACGCCTTGGGTGCCGCCATCGGTGCCATCATCGGTGGTTTCCTGGCCGATCGGTTCGGACGTAAGTTCATCTTCACCTACAACCTGCTGGTCTATATGCTGGGCGTGCTGGTGGTGATGCTCAGCGTGAACTTCCCCATGCTCCTGTGCGGTTTTCTCATCACGGGCATCTCGGTGGGTATCGGCGTACCCGCCTCGTGGACGTATATCTCCGAGAGTTCCGAGGTGCACAACCGTGGGCGCAATATCTGCATCTCGCAGATGTCGTGGGGCTTCGGACCTATGATTATCCTACTCTTCGGAATGCTGTTTGCTCCTGGCGGCTACCTCTACGGAGGCGTTGAAGCGTTGGCACATGCCATCATCGGCACAGATGCCAGCACACAGGCTGTGGAGGTCTTCAGCTCGCGCGTCGTCTTCTTCACACTCTTCGTCGTAGCCTTCATCGCCTGGACATTACAGCGACAGCTGGAGGAGAGTGCCGAATTTGAGGCAAACAAGGGGAAGGATAAGAGCGGAATAGTGGAGAATATCAAGTTATTGTTTACCAATAAGATTGCTGTGAGGACGGCCCTCTTCCTTGCGGCCATCTACTTGACCTGGAACCTGGTAGCCTCCGTGATGGGCTTCTTCTTGCCGCATATCTACGAGACAGCGGGTGGTGTGAGTAACGAGCAGGCCAACTGGCTGAGTTGTGTGCTGTGGTTCTGCACCGTAGCCACGACTGCCGTGCTCTCGCAGTTCATCGATCGCATCTCGCACAAATTTGTCTATGTCCTCGGCCTCCTCGTAGCCATCTCGCCATGGGCGATGGTGGTCACCACGGGCATCGGCAGCACTGCCTCGCTGTGGGCCTTCGCTATCCTGTGGGGTATTGAAGGTGGCTTGAGCGTGCAGATCTTCTATGCCCTGTGGGGCAGCGAGCTGTTCCCCGCGAAGTTCCGCGCTGGTGCCCAAGGGTTGATGTTCTTCCTTGTGCGTGGACTGTCCGCCGTCTGGGGACTCGTCTTCACCTATATCTACGGCGAAAACGGCGAAGGCTTCACCCTCGCCGCCTATTGCATGATAGCCCTGTTGGCGCTCTCCCTCATCATCGGCGTCATCGGCTGCCCCGACACGCGCGGTAAGTCGCTGGCACAGATTACCAAGGAACGCTACGGAGACAATATCTGAGCAAGGCTCATTCTCATACGTCTCATCTTTTACACATCCATCGACTATGTCATTCTTAAGAGCGCTCTTAGCTATCTTCTTTCCACCCCTTTCTGTCATCGACCGCGGTTGCGGCTCGGTGCTGATTGTGTTGATACTCACCCTCTGCGGTTGGGTGCCGGGCGTGATTGCCGCCCTAATCATCCTGAACAAGAACTCGTAAGCCAACAGGAAGGAATGAATCCATTAAACATTTAAACTCTTAAACTCTTAAACCAAACATATGAAAAGTATCTTAGAGAATCGCGAAGCGCTGGCAAAGATTGTCGGCGACGTCGCAGAAGTGGCCGGCTACCTTTGGCAAAAGGGATGGGCCGAGCGCAACGGTGGCAACATCACGGTGAACATCACGGAACAGGTGGACGATGCCATCCGTGCGCTACCAGCCATCTCCCCTGTCTATCAGATTGGTACTACCCTGCCCCATCTGAAAGGCTGCTATTTCTACTGTAAGGGCACGAACATGCGTATGCGCGACCTGGCCCGCTGGCCCATGGACAACGGCTCTGTCATCCGCATACTGGACGACTGCGCCAGCTATGTCATCATCGCCGACAAGCCTGTGAAGCCTACGAGCGAACTGCCGTCACATCTGGCCGTACACAACTACCTGCTGGCCAAGGGTTCGCCCTATCGCGCCAGTGTACACACTCATCCCATTGAACTGGTGGCACTGACCCACAAAAAGACGTTCATGGAGAAGGACGTAGCCACGAAGATGCTATGGTCCATGATTCCAGAGACCAAGGCGTTCTGTCCGCGTGGTTTGGGGATGGTGCCCTATATGCTGCCCTCCAGCGTGGAGCTGGCCGATGCCACCATCAAGGCCATTGACGACGACTACGATGTGGTGATGTGGGAGAAGCACGGTGTCTTCGCTGTAGATACAGACGTCATGGCCGCCTTCGACCAGATTGATGTCCTCAACAAATCAGCCCTCATCTATATCGCCGCCAAGAACATGGGCTTCACGCCCGATGGTATGACCGACGAACAGATGCAGGAGATGAGCGTAGCATTCAACCTGCCGAAATAGGACTCTCCCCCGACCCCTCCCTAAACAGGGAGGGGCGTATTTACCTGGACTTTAGCCAACGGATTGCCTCACCTGCCAATAGGACGGGTGAGGTGATTGCTATGATGATGAGCCAGTCGAGGAGACGGAGGGGTACGACATTGAACATGGGGCCACCCAGTTCCACGATGAAGATCTGTCCGAAGAAGATGAGAGAGGCGATGAAGAGGAACTCGCGGCAGTGATGGAGGTTAAAGGCGCTCCTGCCCGTCAGGAAAGCGCGGGCATTGAAGAGGTTCCAGAACTGAAGCATCACGAAAGCGGTGAAGAAAAGGCTCTGGTCGTAGGCATTGATATGGCCGTCACGCTCGAAATACCAGAGCAGGGCAGTCATCACGATGAAGAAGAGTCCTCCCACCCACAGGATGAAGTGCCACATAGGAGTAGAGATAATGAACTTGCGGCGGTCGCGCGGACGCTCACGCATTACACTCTCCGTAGGCGGCAATGAGGCCAGTGCCATCGCAGCAAAGGTGTCCATGATGAGGTTGACCCACAGCATCTGCGTGACGGTGAGCGGCGCATCGGTGCCCATGAAGGAGCCTGCGAGAACGGTGAGGCAGGCGCAGACATTGACGGTGAGCTGGAAGAGAATGAAGCGCTGTATATTGCGATAGAGGGAACGCCCCCACATCACAGCACGCCCAATGCTGGCAAAGGAGTTGTCGAGGATGGTGATGTCCGACGCCTCCTTAGCCACTGCTGTGCCATCGCCCATGGAGAGTCCCACATGTGCAGCCTTCAGGGCGGGAGCGTCGTTGGTACCATCGCCCGTGACAGCAACCACCTCACCGCAGCGTTGAAGGGCCTGCACCAGACGTTGTTTGTCCATCGGACGGGCACGGGCGATGATGACGATGTCACGAGCACAGGCCTGCAGCTCCTCATCGGACATCGCAGCAATCTCAGGACCAGTGAAAATACATTTTTCACTTTTCACTCTTTCATTTTTCACTCTTTCACTTTTCACTCCTGTCAGTCCAATCTGTCTTGCGATTTCCATGGCGGTGGCAGGGGTATCACCCGTGACGATTTTCACATCAATACCAGCTGTAAGGCACTCCTGCACTGCTGCGGGAACATCCACACGTACGGGGTCTGCAATGGCTACTAAGGCATCAAGGACGGGCGTCGCCTGTCCTTCGGCATGAGCCAGCGCCAGCGTGCGCAAGCCACGCTCCTGCCATTCCTGCAGTTGAGCGTTGAAAGCTGAAAGTTGAGCGTTCTCCACCTTACACATCTCCATCACGATTTCCGGGGCTCCCTTTATATATAAGGTATCGTCCACGCGCGTAGCCATATACTTGCGCTCGGTAGTGAAAGGGATCTCCTCGGTGACATTAGCGGCAGCACGCAGGGGGACATAGTCAACGCCCTGATTGCGCAGCCACAACAGGAGAGCGCCCTCCGTGGGGTTGCCGAGGACTTGGTCGCCATCCAGGGAAGCTGTACTGTTGACGGCGACATTCAACCGCACGCCATCCATCTCACCTCTTACCTCCTTCATCTCCACCACCTGCATCTGGTTCTGTGTGAGTGTGCCGGTTTTATCGGTGCAGATGACGGTGGCAGCACCCATCGTTTCGCAGGCATGCATACGGCGCACGAGGTTGTTGGTCTTCAGCATACGACGCATGGAATAGGCCAGCGAGAGCGTCACCGCCATGGGCAAGCCCTCGGGGACAGCCACCACGATGAGCGTGACGGCAATCATGAGGGATTGCAGCAGATAAGCGAGGAAAGAATAAGTGGAGAGTTGGAAGTCGAACGTTGAGAGTTCTGTGCCAAGGGCTGTCAGCGTTTCCGGGGAAGCTGCCACAAACCACATGATGATACGGGCGATGACCACCAACGCGGCAATGGCGTAGCTGGCACGAGAGATGAGGAGGCCAAGACGGTCCAACTGCTCGTTGAGGGGCGTGCGCACAGAGGCATCTATCTGCGCCTCGGTGAACACACGGCCATTCTCCGTGTTGTCGCCGACGGCTGTCACGCGCATACGTCCGTGCCCTTCTAATAGTTTGGTGCCGCGCAACACGGTATTCGTGGGGAAGGTGGCCTCTGAATCCTGTTCCTCGGGAAGGATGCTCTTGTGGCAGACGGGTTCACCGGTGAGGGTCGATTCATCGACCTGCATCTGCACGGCCTCCAACAAGAGGCCATCAGCACAGATCTCATCGCCCGTAGAGAGCAACACCAAGTCGCCTACAACGACCTCGCTGCGAGGAATCTGCTTCTCGTGGCCATCGCGGATGACACGCACGGGTTCGCGGTCGTTCTGCAGGTTCAGCAACGAGAACTCGCGGTCAGCCTTCCATTCAAACCAGAAGGCAAGGCCTGTGGCCAGTGTAATGGCAATGATGATGCCGACAGGTTCGAAAAAAGCGGTGGCATCAGCCCCTAAGCCGAAGTATTCATAGATGGAAATACCGATACTCATGACGGCCGCCACCAAGAGGATAACGATGAGCGGGTCGGTGAATTTCTCGGCGAGTTTGCGCCACCAAGGTGCCCGCTCACGCGGCGTGAGCACATTGGAACCGTATTTCTGACGACTGACCGCGACTTGTTCCGCCGTCAAGCCGAGGTATTGTTGCATCTGTTGTTTCTGCATAGCGCGCAAAAGTACACAAAACTTGGCATACAGACATGAAAATCGTCATTTTATTCACCTTCATCACCCCTTTTTCTATTCCCTACGGAAAAATAACGACAAATCATTTCCTTCGTTCAGAGTTTTTCGCTAACTTTGCGCACAAAAATCAACCTTCATGTCCGACATACATACATCCCCTTCCTCCCGTTCCAACTCTATGGAGTCCACCCTTCACCAATGGTGGCTGGAACGTTTTGACACTCCCCTCCCCGACGATGTACAAAAATGGCTTCAGGAGCTGCTACGCCAAGAGCTCTCGCATGTCCGTCTGTCCGAGCACCTTCTCGACGATGCCAACCTGCAGAAGCTGCATGAAGGGCGCCGACTCTGCCAGACCAAAATCGCACATCTCGAAGAGATGCGCACGGAAGTGCAGCGACAACTGGAACGCCTGCATCAGTTCCTGAAGGTCAACACGGAACTGACGAAGCAGCAGGAGCGATTGTATCAGCTGAACAAACAGCTGGCGACGATTCACACCGAGAAACAGGAGCTGGAACGCTTTGAAGCCTTCGAACCCCTGAACGAGCAGGTGCAGCGCATACACCTGCTATCCAAGGACATTGAGCAGACGCGCCAAGCCAGCGGACAACAAGGCATCATCACGGGCGAGGCCAAGAAGGCCTATGAGACGGCAGAGCAGCAGGTACGTCTGGAGAAAGGCAATACCGATTCCATCACCCAGCAGCTGATGACGGCTGCTATGAAGATGGCCGATGGCGAGCATATGGCCACACAAGTCATCGAAGGAAAGAGCTATGCCGCCGACACCGAGGCGATGATCCAGCAGTTGCAGGAACGTCATGTGATGTTGGAAAAAGCGCTACAAGAGAACAAACGCGTGACAGAGGAATTCTTGGAGGAGGCCACAGAGCTGCATGTCCAACAGCAAGCGTTGGAGGCACACCGCACCATGATTCTGCGCAGTGATGCCGTGAAGATCATGTTGGACGAACTTTTAGGCGTGGAACAACAGCGCGAATTGCTGTCACAAGAACTCAGCCAGGCCTCACACCATCAGGAAGAGCGCGACGAGCAACTGCGGCGTCTCTTTGCTGAACATCAGAATATGAATGCCGCCATCCAAAGCAAGCAGGATGAGCTGAACGGCCACCGAACCAGCATCAAAGGACAGGACAGCTACAAGCTGCAAAGCCGTGCGCTGGAGCTGCGCAGCCGGCTGCTGATGCTCAAGACGGCTTCTACATTATGGCACAGCATCGCCACCGACTACGACTTGATGGAACAGAAAGACATGGAGATCACTCGTTTGCGCCTCCATACCGAACACCTGAACCGCAGTCTCGATAAGCTCGACAAAGAGATTCAGCAGTCTGTCCAGCAGCTGGAACATAAAGAATACCATCTCACCCTGTCTAAGAGTCAGGATGTCATAGAGCTACGTGGAGACCTGCAGGAGGGTACGCCCTGCACCGTGTGCGGTGCCACCCATCATCCGTGGGAGGGCGAGACCATCGTGGAGCAGAACGCCCTCATCGCATCGTTGAAGGCCGAATGTGCGGTGCTCCGCCAAGAGCTCTCCAGCAAGCAGAGGGCTCAAGCAGAGCTACAGAAGGACCTCTACCAGACCTTGGCGCGCATGGAAACGGAAGCCTTGAATCTGACGACCATCCGTACACGCCTGAACGGCGATGCCGAAGAATGGAAGAACTTCAGTATGCTGGACCGTTCCTTCTCTGACTGTTCCGCCTCCACCAACCGTGAGTCCCGAACCACCCTTCTGCAACTGCTGATTGAGCGAACGACCGTGGAAGCCGAAGAGGCTGAAAAGGAGCTGGAAGCCTTCACGTTCCACCTCGGTTCCATCTCACAGCTTGGCGAGCAATTGCAGGAGTTACAGCAACAATCCGATGACCTCACCGTGCGACTCAACGAGGCCAACACCGCTTGCCAGACGATGGCCGGTCAAGTGGAACGTCTGCAAAAGCGACAACAGGAAACCATCAAAACCTTCCGTCAGCGCTATGACGCCTTGGAGCAGGTCATCACGCTTCCGGAATGGTATGCACAATGGAAGGAATCGCCCGAAGGATTGAAGCAACGTATTCAACAACTACGGGAACAATGGGATGTCATGGAGCAGCGCCTACAGGGCAACGAGATAGAAACCACGCGATTAAAAGCAGAGGGAAGCCTACTGCGCAAGCAGCAGCAACAGCTAATCATGGACTTGACAGCACGTGAGACCGCCCTCACCGCCCTCCACGATAAGATTGATAAAGCCGATGACTCGTGGCACAAGCTGATTCCCGACGGCAACACCCGCAATGTCTTCTCACAAGCTCAGATGGCCTACACAAAGCAGTGTGACCAACAGGAACGCAAGGAGAAAGAACGCAACGAACAGATGAAGGAATGGCTGAAACAGGATGCCTTCAGGAAGGCCTTAGACAGCCACACACTGGAGATGGAAGAGCTTGTTGCCGAAGAGCGACGCAACGTAGATCTGTGGATGAGTCGTTTCAATGCCAACCATCCACCCATGCAGATTGGTGAACTCGAACGTGTACTGACCGGCAACCGCGATTGGACCGGCATACGCGAGCGTGTGCGTTCCGTCGTATTAGATCAAAGCATCACCCAAGCACGCATTGACTACCTGCGGGCACAAGTGATTGCCTTGCAAGCCGAAGGGCTCCGTCCCATCTCCGACAATGGCGATGCCGAGCGCAGTAATCTGCTTGAAAAGCTCAAGGATTTAGATCAACAACTACGTAGCGTCATGCAGCAGCAGGCACAATATGAGTTCCGCTTGCAAGCGCATGAGCAAGCATCTGAATTACATCAAGACCAACCACATGAGCAAGTATAACCTCCGTGAGAAGAAAGAGAGCCCGGCCCTCTACCGCACAGCCATCAAGGCTGAAGTCATTGACGTCATATACGAACAAATCCTTCGTAAGATGATTGTCGATAAGCGTTATCGCGACCCGCAATACAATGCACAGCGGCTGGCCGAGGAGATAGGCACCAACCCGCGCTATATCAGCGCCGCCGTCAGCCTGCGTTTCCAATGCAACTTCCCCGAGTTGATAGCCGGCTATCGCTTGCGCGAAGCCATCTCCATGATGACCGACAAGCGCAACCGCAAGCTCAGTATGGCAGAAATCGCCGCTGCCAGCGGCTTTGCCAACCGGCAGTCGTTCTATGCCACGTTCTACAAGATGCACGGCAAGACGCCGAAGGAATATCAAAACGAGTTCTATGCCCGTCTGGAACAAGGGCGCACAGGCAAGGACAAAAAACAATAACATATCATGAACCTCAAACATCTCTACACAGGCATGCTCATCACAGCAGCTCTCGCCACCTCCTGTGGCACACAGCAAGAAACCACCGACTTCGAATACAACGACGAACGCTTCGCCGACCTGCAGATGCTACGCTACAAGGTCGAAGGCTTCGAGGATTTGTCGCTTCGACAGAAGACACTTGTCTATTACCTCTCACAGGCAGCCCTCAGCGGCCGAGACATCCTGTGGGATCAGAACGGACGCTATAACCTGCGCATCCGCCAGTTGCTCGAATCCGTATATACCGATTACCAGGGCGACCGCGAGAGCGAGGACTTCAAGAACTTCGTCATCTACCTCAAACGCGTATGGTTCTCCAACGGCATCCACCACCACTATGGCTGTGAGAAGTTCCAGCCCGCGTTCTCCGAGGCATTCCTGCGCACCGCCATCAAGGATGTCGCCCCCGAGAAACTGCCCTTCGACATCGAAGAGCTCTTCCCCGTCATCTTCGACCCCACAGTGATGCCCAAGCGCACCAACCAGGCCGATGGTGAGGACCTCGTGCTCACCAGTGCCGCCAACTACTACGGCCCAGGCGTCACACAGGCTGAGGCTGAGGATTTCTACCTGAAGATGAAAGAAGCAGACCCCGACCCAGAGCACCCCATCATGTTCGGCATGAACAGCCGTCTCGTGAAGGAGAACGGGGTGCTCACGGAGAAGGTGTGGCGCAGCGGCGGACTCTATGGCGAGGCCATCGATCGCATCATCTACTGGCTGGAGAAAGCAAAGACAGTTGCCGAGAGTGACAAGCAGGTCGCCGTCATCGACAAACTCATTGACTACTACCGTACAGGCGACTTGAAGACCTTCGATGCCTACAGCATCCTCTGGGTCGAGGACACCGATGGCGACGTCGATTTCACCAACGGCTTCACCGAGAGCTATGGCGACCCGCTGGGCATGAAGGCCAGCTGGGAAGGCTATGCCAACTTCAAGGACAAGGCTGCCACCGAGCGCACCGAGAAGCTGTCGGCCAACGCGCAGTGGTTCGAGGACCACTCACCCGTAGATGCCCGTTTCAAGAAGCAGAACTGCAAAGGTATCACCGCCAAGGTCATCGTGGCAGCCATCCTCGGTGGCGACCTCTACCCCAGCACAGCCATCGGCATCAACCTGCCTAACAGCAACTGGGTTCGTGCGGAACACGGTTCCAAGAGCGTGACCATCGGCAACCTCACCGATGCCTACAACAAGGCTGCCCGCGGCAACGGTTTCCAGGAGGAGTTCGTCATTGACCAAGCCACGCGCGATTTAATCAAGGACTACGGCGACGTGTGCGACGACCTCCACACCGACCTCCACGAATGTCTGGGCCACGGCAGCGGCAAGTTGCTGCCCGGCGTGGATGCCGACTCGCTGAAGGCCTACGGCAGTGCCATCGAAGAAGCGCGCGCCGACCTCTTCGGTCTCTACTACATCGCCGATCCGAAGCTCGTGGAGTTGGGCCTCACGCCCAATGCTGATGCCTACAAGAGCCAGTATTACACCTATATGATGAACGGCCTGATGACGCAGCTCGTGCGCATCGAACCGGGCAACAACATTGAAGAAGCACACATGCGCAACCGCGCCCTCATCGCCCACTGGGTCCTCGACCACGCAGAGGGGGCCGTCGAGTTGATCAAGCGTGATGGCAAGACCTACGTGCAGATCAACGACTACGCCGCCTTGCGCACGCTCTTTGGCGAGCTGCTGGCCGAGATTCAACGCGTGAAGAGCGAGGGGGACTTTGAAGGTGCCCGCCGCCTCATCGAAGCCTATGGTGTCAAAGTTGACCCGGAACTCCACAAGGAAGTGCTCGCCCGCTACAAAGCCCTCGACCTGGCTCCCTACAAAGGCTTCATCAACCCCGAGTACGTGGTCACTGAGGACAAAGACGGCAACATCACCGACGTGCAGATCCGCTACGGTGAGGCCTATGACCACCAGATGCTGCGCTACAGCCAAGAATATAAGACACTCCCACTTATCAACGAATAAGCCCAATGTGGCCTATGAGCCCTATCCAAGCCATCAAAGCCGACCTGCGCGCCGCCATGAACGGTGTTGCTTCCCGCGCTATCCGCGAAAGCGGCATGGGCTATAAGCTCACCTTCGGTGTGGAACTGCCCCGTCTGCGTGAGATAGCTGCCGGCTATACCGTCGACCGCCATCTCGCGCAGGCCCTGTGGCAGGAGCCTATCCGCGAGTGCAAGCTGCTGGCCATTCTCCTCTATCCCCATGAGGAGTTTGACAGCGACATCGCCACCCTGTGGATGGAGGACATCCGCCCCGAGCAGGCAGAACTGGCTCAGCTGCTCAGCTTGGAGCGCCTCTCCACACAACCCTACAGCGCCGAGATGGCTTTCCAATGGATGGCCGACGAGCGCGAGATATTCCAACTCTGTGGTTTCCTGATGCTCACGCGCCTCCTTATGCAGGGCGCCGAGCTTTCACCTGCCTCCGAATTGGAATTCGTGGATCAGGCTGCTGCAGCACTTCCCTCCTCCTACCTGCCGCTACGCAAAGCCGCGTACAACGCCCTCATGCGTTACAGCGAGACCTCGGCCGAAGCAGAACGGCGTGTGCGGCAAATTATCCCGTAATTATTTGGCCATTCGGTAGAAAAGCACTACTTTTGCCCCCGTATGAGCAAGAAGCCAACCCTTCAAGAACGTGTTGCAGAGCAATTTCGCCAATTTCTGATTGCTCATGATCTCCGACAAACCAAAGAGCGGTTTGCCATCCTGCATGCGGCCTATAACCTGGAAGGGATCTTCACGATAGATGATTTGCAGAACCTGTTGGACATCCTGCATTTCCGCGTCAGCACAAGCACGCTCTACAACACCACCCAGCTTCTCGTGCAGGCCAATCTGCTCATCCGTCACCCCTTCTCATCGACCATCGCCTATTTCGAGCGCATTGATGACAAAAAACCTCGCCACTACCAGATTTGCAATAATTGCCACCTCATCACGCGCATCAAGAGTCGCGAGCTGGCTGAGGCCCTCGACCTCTATGAACCCCGTAAATTCGCTATCACGCACCGCATCGTGTATATCAATGGCCTCTGCGCCAAATGCCAGCGCCAAATGGAAAGAGCGCTGAAGGTCTATGATATGTTACAAGAAAAATAAAGAATCACAAGTCAACTCACACGATATGAAAACAGGTAAAGTGGATGCCCTTCTGGGCATTGTCTTCGGCGACGAAGGAAAAGGGAAAGTCGTCGATGTGTTCACCCCCCGCTACGATGTTGTAGCCCGTTTTGCCGGTGGTCCCAACGCCGGTCACACCATCATCTTCGACGGCAAGAAATTCGTCCTCCGCAGCATCCCCTCCGGCATCTTCGATGAGGGCAAGTTGAACATCATCGGTAACGGCTGTGTCATCGCCCCAGACCTCTTCATGGCCGAGGCTCGCGAGTTGGAAGCCGCAGGCTACGACCTGAAGAGCCGCCTGCACATCAGCACGCGCGCACACCTCATCCTGCCCACACACCGTGTCCTCGACCGCGCCTACGAAGCTGCCAAGGGCAAGAACAAAGTAGGTACTACGGGCAAGGGTATCGGCCCCACTTACAGCGAGAAGGCCAGCCGCACAGGTCTTCGGGTAGGCGACATCCTTGACAATTTTATGGAGAAATACAACGCCTTGAAGGCACGCCACGAGCAGATCCTACGCGACCTCCACTATACCGACTACGACATCACCGCCGAGGAGCAGCTGTGGCTTCAGGGCATCGAATACATGCGTCAGTTCCCGCTGACCGACACCGAGATAGAAATCAACCACCTGCTTGCCGAGGGCAAGAGCGTACTGGCTGAAGGTGCTCAGGGCACGATGCTCGACATCGACCACGGTACTTATCCCTTCGTGAGTTCCTCCAGCACCACCACAGGTGGCGTGTGCACAGGCCTCGGCGTAGGGCCCAACAAGATTGGCGAGGTATTCGGTATCTTCAAGGCCTACAGCACCCGTGTGGGCTCAGGTCCCTTCCCCGTGGAGCTGTTTGACGAGACCGGCGACCGCCTGCGCGAGATTGGTCATGAGTACGGCGCTGTCACAGGTCGCAACCGCCGCTGCGGATGGGTCGATCTCGTGGCCCTCAAGTACGCTATCATGATTAACGGCGTCACACAGCTCATCATGATGAAGAGCGACGTCCTCGACGGCTTCCCCACCATCCGTGCCTGCGTGGCTTATGAGAAGGACGGCGTGCGCGTCACCGAGATGCCCTACGACACCGAAGGATGGACGGCGGTGTATCGCGACCTTCCCGGTTGGCAGGAGGACCTCTCCACGATGACCTCCGAGGCCCAGTTCCCGCAAACCTTCAAGGACTACATCCACTTCTTGGAGCAGGAATTGCAGACACCCATCACCATTCTCTCCGTGGGCCCCGACCGCGCCCAGACCATCATCAGGAATTCATAATTCTCAATCCCCGCCATGTCCGATCGTCTTTTCATTTTCGACACCACCCTCCGCGACGGCGAGCAGGTGCCTGGCTGCCAGCTGAACACGATAGAGAAAATCCAAGTCGCCAAGCAACTGGAATCGCTCGGCGTGGACGTCATCGAAGCCGGTTTCCCCATCTCGTCGCCTGGCGATTTCAACAGCGTCATCGAGATCTCCAAAGCTGTCACCTGGCCCACTATCTGCGCCCTCACACGTGCTGTAGAGAAGGATATCGATGTCGCAGTGGAAGCCCTTCAGTATGCCAAGCGTAAGCGCATCCACACCGGTATCGGCACGAGCGAGGAGCACATCCGCTACAAGTTCCACACCACCCACGACGAAATCATCGAGCGTGCCGTGGCAGCCGTGAAATATGCCAAGCGCTTCTGCGACGATGTGGAGTTCTATGCCGAGGATGCCGGACGCACTGATAACGAATACCTGTCGCGTGTCATCGAAGCCGTTGTCAAGGCCGGCGCCACCATCTGCAACATCCCCGACACCACAGGCTACTGCCTCCCCGAGGAGTTCGGTGCTAAGATCAAATACCTCATGGAACATGTCGATGGCCTCAGCAACGGCAAGGCCATCCTCAGCACCCACTGCCACAACGACCTCGGCCTGGCCACCGCCAACACGATGGCCGGCATCCTCAATGGCGCACGACAAGCGGAGGTCACCATCAACGGCATCGGTGAGCGTGCTGGCAACACCAGTCTCGAAGAGATTGCCATGATCCTGAAATGCCATCAGGGCATCGGCATCGACACGAATATCAACACACAGCGCATCTACCCTACCTCGCGCCTCGTCTCCTCACTCATGAACATGCCCATCCAGCCCAACAAAGCCATTGTGGGCCGCAACGCTTTCGCACATAGCAGCGGCATCCATCAGGACGGCGTGCTCAAGAACACCGAGACCTACGAGATTATGAACCCGCAGGATGTGGGTATCGACGAAAACAACATCGTCCTCACCGCCCGCAGCGGACATGCCGCCCTGAAGCATCGTCTGCAAGTGCTGGGCGTGGAGTTCACGAATGAATCCCTTGATCAGCTCTATGAAGCCTTCCTGCGCCTCGCCGACCTGAAGAAGGAAGTCACTGACGACGACATCCTCATGCTCGCCGGCGTCGATCGCAGCGCCACCAACGCCATTAAGCTCGACTACCTGCAGGTCACCACGGGCATGGGCGTCAAGAGCGTCGCCGCCATCGGACTGAATATCAGCGGCGAGAAATTCGAAGCCTCCGCCTCCGGCAACGGCCCCGTGGATGCTGCCATCAAAGCCCTCAAATGCATCATACGCCGCCAGATGACCCTCAAGGAGTTCACCATCCAGGCCATCAGCAAAGGCTCCGATGACGTGGGCAAGGTACACATGCAAGTCGAGTACGACGGTCGCCTCTACTACGGTTTCGGCGCCAACACCGACATCGTCACCGCCAGCGTAGAAGCCTACATCGATTGTATCAACAAGTTTAAGAAGTGAAGGTTCTATGAATGCTTCCCCCGATAAAAATACGTTCAAACTATTTGCCAGACCCGGCTTAATGCTGATTCTAGTGGCCGTCATCACCCTCGAAGCGACCACCCTCATCCAGTATTATTACTCCCTGAAGGGCATCCGTGAAGAGGCCGTGATGCGTGCAGAGAGCGAGCTGGAGACCACCCTTGTCAGCATCATGGACGTCGTGAACCAGGCCGAGGCCGCCGTGCGCAACAGCATCTGGATTGCCCAGTGGTGCATGGATGTGCCGGACAGCCTGCAAGTGGTGGCGCGGCGCGTGGTAGAGAACAACCCCGTGGTGGTTGGTTCCACCGTGGCGGTGGTTCCCGGTTACTACAGTGAGCGTCCGTTGTTCTCCCCCTATGTCTGCCGCGAGGGAGATCATCTCGTCTTCAAGTCATTGGCTACGGAGGAATACGACTATCCCCATCAGGAATGGTTCAGCGAGCCTCTGAAGCGGGGTGAGGGCTACTGGTCAGAACCTTACATCGACGAAGGTGGCGGCGACATCCTCATGACCACCTATTCCGTGCCGTTGAAGGACTACCGCGGAAGGGTGGCAGCCGTTCTCACCGCCGACGTATCGCTGCAATGGCTCTCGAATTTTGTGAACAGCATGCAGGTGTACCGCAATGCCTATGGCGTGATTCTCAGCCGTCAGGGGAAGGTGATGATAGGTCCTGAAGCGTCGCAAAAGGTGGACACGAAGGTACAGGAATACACCACACATGTAGAGCCCACGGGGTGGACCATGTCCATCGTGATTCCGGAAGAAGAAATCTACAGAGGACTCCATAATGTCGGCCTCCTCGTGATCATCCTTCAACTGCTGGGTATCGGCATGATCATCCTCATCCTCCGCGTGGTGGCCAAGAACCAGCTGAAATATCAGAAAGTCAAGAAGAGAGAGGCGGCTATAGAGAGCGAGCTACATGTCGCCAGCACCATACAGAGGGGTATGCTCCCCAAATTATTCCCCACTTACCCCGATCGCGACGACGTGCAGATCTATGCCTCGCTCACCCCTGCCAAAGACGTGGGCGGCGACCTGTTCGACTTTTACATCCGCGATGAGCAGCTCTTCTTCTGCATCGGTGACGTCTCGGGAAAAGGCGTTCCCGCTTCGCTTTTCATGTCCGTCACCCGTAGCATCTTCCGCACCGTTTCGGCCCGCGAGTCGATGCCCGACCGCATCATGACCACGATGAATCAGACGATAGCTGACATGAACGAGACCCAGATGTTTGTCACCCTCTTCGTGGGCGTCCTCGACCTGAGCACAGGTCACCTAAGCTACTGCAATGCTGGCCACGATGCGCCGATGCTCGTCGGCGACGGTGTCGGCATCCTCCCCTGCGACTCCAATATCCCCGTCGGCTTCATGCCCACATGGAAATACACCCTGCAGGAGGCAGATATCTACACCGGCACCACCATCTTCCTCTTCACCGACGGGCTCTCTGAGGCCGAGGATGCCAGCCACGCACAGTTCCAGATGGAGCGCATCAGCGAGGTGGCCACCCAGGCCCTCGCCCAACGCCAGCAAGAGCCGCGCCAGCTCATCAGCAGAATGTTCGATGCCGTCCATGCATTCGTGGGCGATGCCGAGCAGAGCGATGACCTGACGATGATGGCCATACAGTATATCAACTCAAATGGGAAAGACACTCTTCGATAAGATCTGGGATGCGCACGTGGTGCAGAACATCCCCGACGGCCCTACGCAGCTGTATATCGACCGCCTCTACTGTCACGAGGTGACGTCGCCGCAGGCTTTCGACGGCATGAGGGCTCGCGGCCTGCGCTGCCTGCGTCCGCAGCAGATCTTCTGCATGCCCGACCACAACACGCCGACCCACGACCAGGACCGCCCCATCGCCGACCCCGTGTCGCGCAAACAAGTGGAGACCTTAGCGCGCAACGCCAGCGAGTTTGGGTTGACACACTACGGGATGATGTCTCCTGACAATGGCATCATCCATGTCGTAGGACCCGAGAAAGGACTCTCGCTGCCCGGCATGACCATTGTCTGCGGCGACAGCCACACCTCTACACACGGTGCTATGGGCGCCGTCGCCTTCGGCATCGGCACCAGCGAAGTAGAGATGGTGCTGGCCGCGCAATGCATCCTCCAGCAGAAGCCCCGTTCCATGCGCATCACCATCAACGGCAATCTCGGCAAGGGCGTGACCGCCAAGGACGTAGCACTGTTCCTAATGGCACGCATCACCACGAGCGGTGCCACAGGCTATTTCGTGGAGTACGCCGGTGAGGTGGTGAGACAGATGTCCATGGAGAGCCGCTTGACGCTCTGCAACCTGTCCATCGAGATGGGTGCTCGCGGCGGCTTCATCGCCCCCGACGAGACGACCTTCACCTACCTGCAAGGCCGCGAATTCGCTCCGCAAGGCGAAGCCTGGGAGCGTGCGCTGGCCCAGTGGAGGACGCTGAAGAGCGATGACGATGCCGTCTTCGACCGCGAGCTGGTGTTCAATGCCGCCGACATAGAACCCCGCATCACCTACGGCACCAATCCCGGCATGGGCATCGGCATCACGGAATCGGTTCCCGAACAGGGCGATGTCAATTTCTTTAAGTCGTTGAGCTACATGGGTTTTCGCGCTGGCGAAAGACTACTGGGAAAGAAGATAGATTATGTTTTCCTCGGCGCCTGCACCAACGGCCGCATCGAGGATTTCCGCGCCTTCGCCTCTATGGTGAAAGGTCGCAAGAAGGCCGAGGGCGTAGTCGCCTGGCTCGTGCCCGGCTCATGGGCTGTGCATCGCCAGATCTGCGCCGAAGGGCTTGACCGCATGCTCGCCGACGCCGGCTTCGAGATACGCCAGCCGGGCTGCTCCGCCTGTCTGGCCATGAACGACGACAAGATACCCTCGGGCAAATACTGTCTCTCAACCAGCAACCGCAACTTCGAGGGCCGCCAGGGACCTGGCGCACGCACCATCCTCTGTTCCCCTTTGGTGGCTGCTGCCGCTGCCGTCACGGGCGTTATCACCGATCCACGCGAACTCCTATGAAACAGAAATTCGACATCATCACCTCCACCTGCGTCCCCCTGCCCCTGGAGAATGTAGATACGGACCAGATCATCCCTGCGCGCTTCCTGAAGGCGACCGACAAGGAGGGCTTTGGCGACAACCTCTTCCGCGACTGGCGCTACGACAAAGAGGGACACCCCATTGCGAATTTCGTGCTCAACGATCCCACTTACGGCGGCTGCATCTTGGTGGCAGGCCGGAATTTCGGTTCGGGTTCCAGCCGCGAGCATGCTGCCTGGGCCATCGCAGGCTATGGTTTCCGCGTGGTCATCAGCAGCTTCTTCGCCGACATCCATAAGAACAACGAACTCAACAACTTCGTCCTACCCGTGGAGGTCTCTGAGGACTTCCTCGCAGAGCTGTTCCAAAGCATCCAGGACAACCCACAGATGCAAGTCGAAGTCAACCTGCCGGCGCAGACCGTCACCAACCTCGCCACAGGGCGCTGCGAGACCTTCGCCATCAACGCCTACAAGAAACATTGTCTCATGAATGGACTCGATGACATCGACTTCCTATTAAAGAATGTAGAGACCCTCCCCCCTGCCCCTCCCTTGCAAGGAGGGGAGTAATCACCTGTCAAGAATAGTTTTTATGAACGATAGTAAACAAGCAATACATTTTACCCCCTCCCTACAAGGGAGGGCGGGGGGTGGGTCCGTCGAGATCATGGACACCACATTGCGCGATGGTGAGCAGACGAGCGGGGTGAGCTTCATGCCGCATGAGAAACTGATGATTTGCCGGGCATTGCTGGAGGACCTGCGCGTGGACCGCGTGGAGGTGGCCTCGGCGCGCGTCAGCGACGGCGAGTTGGAGGCCGTGCAGCGCATCACGCGGTGGGCCGCATCGAAAGGGATGCTGGACCGCGTGGAGGTGCTGGGCTTTGTCGATGACGGCAAGAGCCTCGACTGGATAGAGCGCGCAGGCGCACGTACCATAAATCTTTTGTGCAAAGGCTCCCGCCGCCATTGCGAGGGACAGCTGGGCAAGACACTCGAAGCACACGCCGCCGACATCCGTCGCAATGTGGAGATGGCAGCCCAACGTGGCATCAAAGTAAACCTCTATCTGGAAGATTGGAGCGGGGGCATGAAGCAGGTGGAAGATACCTATGTCTTCCAACTGATAGACGCCATCGCCGACCTCCCCGTTTCCCGCATCATGCTGCCCGACACGCTGGGCATCTTGAACCCGCTGGAGACCCTGGACTACATGAAAAAGATGGTGGCCCGCTACCCCAATGTACACTTCGATTTCCACGCTCACAACGACTACGACCTGGCCGTCAGCAATGTCTTGGCAGCCGTCTTCGGCGGTGCCCGCGGTCTGCACACCGCCATCAACGGCTTAGGTGAACGCGCCGGCAACGCGCCCCTCGCCAGCGTACAGGCAATCTTAAAGGACCACTTTAACGCTAAGACAAATATAAATGAGAATGAGCTGAATAGAGTCGCTCATCTCGTGGAAAGCTACAGCGGCATCGCTATCCCTCCCAACAAGCCCATCACGGGTTCTGCCGTGTTCACACAGGTGGCCGGTGTGCATGCCGACGGCGACCAAAAGAGCGGTCTCTACCAAAACGCCCTTCGCCCCGAACGCTTCGGTCGGCGGCGCGAGTATGCCCTCGGCAAAGCCAGCGGCAAAGCCAGCCTGCGCATGAACCTCGAAGAGCTGGGTCTGGACCTGAGCGACGAAGACATGAAGAAGGTCACCGACCGCATCATCGAGCTGGGCGACAAGAAGGAGCATGTCACCCAGGAAGACCTGCCCTACATCATCCGCGACGTGCTGAAGCACAACCCCGAGGAGGACCGTGTGCGACTCATCTCCTATATGGTATCCACGGCCTATGGCCTACGGCCGATGGCACAGGTGCGCCTGCAGGTCAACGGCCAGATCTACGAGGAGAGCGCCCAAGGCGACGGTCAGTACGATGCCTTCGTGCGTGCCGTGCGCCACATCTACCGCGACCGCCTCAGCCGTCAGTTCCCGTGGCTCTCGAACTACGCCGTCACCATCCCGCCCGGCGGCCGCACCGACGCCCTCGTGCAGACGAACATCGAATGGGTGTTTGAGGAGAAAACCTACCGCACCCATGCCCTTGATGCCGACCAGACGGAAGCCGCCATCAAAGCCACCATCCAGCTGCTGAATATCATCGAGCCGCTGTACCCGCCCGTTGCCTCCAGTAAAACATAAGAGCCGCAGGCCATCTTTTTTTGCAGTATTTTTGTTGGATTGGGAAGAAATGTGTACTTTTGCGGCCGAATAAACAAAAATCGACAGCAAAAGATGGCACAAAAGCCCAGTATACCCAAAGGTACGCGCGATTTCGGCCCCGCCGAGATGGCGCGTCGCAACTATATTTTCGACACCATCCGTAGCGTGTATGCCCTCTACGGTTTCCGCCAGATTGAGACCCCGGCGATGGAGAACCTCTCCACGCTCATGGGCAAGTACGGCGAGGAAGGCGACAAACTGCTGTTCAAGATCCTGAATAGCGGTGACTTCCTGCGCGGCGTGGACTTCGGCGACACCACCGAGGAGGGTTCGCCCAAGCTGGCGGCCCAGCTGTGTGAGAAAGGTCTGCGCTACGACCTCACGGTGCCCTTCGCCCGTTATGTGGTGCAGCACCGCGAGGAGCTGACACTCCCCTTCCGCCGTTTCCAGATCCAGCCCGTATGGCGCGCCGACCGTCCCCAGAAGGGTCGCTATCGCGAGTTCTACCAGTGCGATGCCGACGTTGTGGGCTCCGACTCGCTGCTCAATGAGGTGGAGCTGATGCAAATTGTCGATGAGGTATTCCGCCGCTTCGGCATCCGCGTCTGCATCAAGATCAACAACCGCAAGATCCTCACTGGCATCGCCGAGATCATCGGCCAGGCAGACAAGATTGTAGATATCACCGTGGCTATTGACAAGCTGGACAAGATTGGTCTTGACAATGTCAACGCCGAGCTTGCCGAGGCCGGCATCCCCGCCGACGCCATCGAGAAGCTGCAGCCCATCATCCAGCTCAGCGGCAGCAATGAAGAGAAGATTGCCACGATGCGCAAAGTGTTGAAAGAGTCAGAAATTGGCCTAAAAGGCTGCGACGAAGTGGAGTTTGTGCTGAAGCAGTTTGCAGCAGTAACAGCTCCCTCCCTACAAGGGAGGGCAGGGGGTGGGTCTTCCCTGGAGTTAGACCTCACCCTCGCCCGCGGCCTCAACTACTACACAGGTTGCATCTTCGAGGTGAAGGCCTTGGACGTGGAGATTGGTAGCATCACCGGCGGTGGTCGCTATGACAACCTCACAGGCATCTTCGGCATGCCCGGTCTCTCAGGTGTCGGCATCTCCTTTGGCGCCGACCGCATCTACGATGTACTGAACCAGCTGGACCTCTACCCCAAGGAGGTGAGCACAGCCACGCAGCTGCTCTTCGTGAACTTCGGCGAGGCCGAGGCCGCCTACGCGCTGCCCGCCGTGGCCGCCTGCCGTCAGGCTGGCATTCGCACGGAGATCTACCCCGACGCTGCGAAGATGAAGAAGCAGATGCAGTATGCCAATGCCCGCGAGATTCCCTTTGTGGCGCTGGCTGGCGAGAGCGAGATGGCCGCAGGCACGTTTACGCTCAAGAACATGACCACGGGCGAACAAAAGACCGTTTCAATGAACGAACTCATTGACATCGTACAAGAATAGGAAATAATGATTTTTAATGATATGAACCGACGTATTTTACTACTCCCTATGCTGTTCATGATGCTGGGCACAACGGCATCCGCGCAGCAGACATTGTCATTGGACAGTTGTCGCGCTATGGCAATCAAGAACAACAAGGAGTTACAAATGAGCGCTCTCAAGCAGGAGGCCGCTCACTGGCAACGCAAGAGTGCGCTGACCAACTACTTCCCCCGCATCAATGCCGTGGGCACTTATCAGTACTCTTCGAAAGAAATCTCCCTGCTCAGCGATGAGCAAAAGGACAAGCTGAACAACCTGGGCACGAACCTGGCAAACACCCTGAAGGCCAGCCTCGCTGACAGGGTGAATGGTCGCTTGGACAACCTCCAGCAGCGCTGGAACGCCTTCACGCAGACGCCGCAGTTCGCACAGCTGATGCAGGATCCGCAGGTGCTGGCCATGCTGGCGCAGAACCCGCAGCTGGCACAGCTGCTGCAAAGCCCTAACATGGTGCAGCAGATTGCCGGCCCCTACCTGCAGCAGGCCGCCATGGCCTTCGACGGTATGTTGAGCGGCATCACGTCCATGCTGGACGGGACGGGTCAGAGCATCGTGGATGCCTTCCACACCGACACGCGCAACATGTTCGGCGCCACCGTGATGCTGACACAGCCCCTATACATGGGCGGCAAGATCCGTGCCTATGACAAGATTACGCGCCTGGCCGAGCAGGCCGCCGGCGAGCAGCACACCATGGAGGAACAGAACCTGCTGGTGAGCGTGGACGAAGCCTACTGGCGCATCGTGGCCCTGCAGAGCAAGAAGCAGCTGGCCGAGAGCTTCCTCTGCACCGTCCAGAAGTTGGACAGCGATGTGGAGAAGATCATCTCCGAGGGCTTGGCCACGAAGGCCGACGGCCTCTCCGTGAAGGTGAAGCTCAACGAGGCTGAGGTGGCTGTCATCCAAGTAGATAACGGCCTCGCCCTCTCGCGCATGGCGCTGGCACAGCTCTGTGGTCTGCCCCTCGACAGCGAGTTCCGTCTGACCGACGAGCCCGCGAATGCACAAGCCACCTTTGAGGCTGCCGACACCCCCGACATGGGCGAGCTCGTGAGCGCTGCCGACGAGGTCAACGCCGTGGAGACCGCCATGCAGAACCGCGCCGAGCTGCGCGCCCTGGACATCGCCGCCAAGGTGAAGGACCAGCAGGTGAAGGTGGCACTCTCGGAATACATGCCCAACCTGGCACTCACCGCCGGCTACCTGCTCTCCAACCCCAACCTCTACAACGGCTTCCAGAAGAAATTCGGCGGCATGTGGACTGTGGGTGTGGTGCTGAAGGTGCCCATCCTCACGTGGGGCGACCGCATCTACAAAGTCAAGCAGGCCAAGGCCGAGGCAGCCATCGCCCATGTGAAGGCTGAGGAGGTGCGCGAGAAGATCACCCTGCAGGTGAACCAGAACCGCCAGAAGCTGCAGGAGGCCCAGCACCGCCTGGCCACCGCCAAGGGCAGTCAGGACAAGGCCGACGAGAACCTCCGCATGGCCAATCTGGGTATGCAGGAGGGCGTCATCCCCGTGTCCAACGTCCTGCAGGCGCAGACCGCCTGGCTGTCGGCACACTCCACTCTCGTGGACGCACAGATCGACGTGCGCCTGGCCGACCTCTACCTGCAACGCGCAAAGGGTATTCTTAGATAAACAGGATTTACGAATCGAAAATAAATATCATATACAATGGCTAAAAGAACAAAACTCAACAATCTGCTGATCATCGCCCTCGTGATTGTGGCTGTGATCTTAGTAGTCATCACTGTGGGCCTCTTCTTGCCCCAACCCAAAGAGGTGCTGCAGGGCCAGGCTGAGACCAGCGACTACCGCGTCTCCAGCAAGGTGCCCAGCCGTGTCAAGGAACTGCGTGTACACACCGGCGACAAGGTGAAGGCCGGCGACACACTCGTCATCATGGACTCCCCCGAGGTGCGCGCCAAGATGATGCAGGCCGAGGCTGCCGAAGCTGCCGCCAAGGCTATCGAACAGAAGGCACAGAACGGTGCCCGCCAACAGGAGATCCAGGGTGCCTTCGAGCTCTGGCAGAAGGCTAAGGCTGGTCTGGAAGTCTGCGAGAAGACCTACAGCCGCGTGAGCCGCCTCTACGATGAGGGTGTCATCCCCGCCCAGAAGCGCGACGAGGCCGAGGCACAGCTGAAGGCCATGCAGGCCACCGAGAAGGCTGCCAAGAGCCAGTATGAGATGGCTTGCGAGGGTGCCCGCCGCGAGGACAAGGCCGCCGCTGCCGCACAGGTAGCACGCGCACGCGGTGCCGTCACTGAGGTGCAAGGCTACATCAACGAGACCGTGCTGCTGGCCACTGCCGACGGCACCGTCACCGAGATCTTCCCCAAGGAGGGTGAGCTCGTGGGCACCGGCGCTCCCATCATGAACATCGCCAAGGACAACGACATCCGCTTCATCTTCATGGTGCGCGAGGACTACCTCCCTGGCATGACCCTCGACACCGAAGTCAACTGCTATGTCCCCGCCCTCGACCGCGACCTCAAGGTACGAATCACAAGCATGAACGTTATGGGAAGCTACGCCACGTGGAAAGCCACGAAGGCCCTGGACCAATACGACCTGAAGACTTTCGAGGTCACAGGCCGTGCCGTAAACGATGCAGACCTAAAAGGAATCCTCGCAGGCATGACCGTTGTCATCAAGTAACACACTGCGATGCTGAAAGCATTAAACAATATCTGGGAAATCATGATGCGTGAGGTGCGCGCCTTCGGCCGCCGCCCCATCTTCCTGATGATCATGTTCGTGGCGCCGCTGGGTTTCCTGTGGCTCTTCACGAGCCTCATGGACGCGGGTCTTCCCACGAAGCTGCCCGCAGCGCTGGTCGATGAGGATGACACCCATGTCACCCGTCAGCTCACGCGTATCCTGGGGACAATGCAGGAGACGAACTTCGTCATCACGACCAAGAGCTTCACCGAGGCACGCCAGGCCATGCAGCGCGGCGAGATCTACGCCATCTTCCGCATCCCCAAGGGCACCACCGAGGCCGCCCTTACACAGCGGCAGCCCGTCATGTCGTTCTACACCAACGACACCTACTACATCGCCGCCTCGCTCCTCATGAAGGACATGCGCAAGATGAGTGAGATGGCCGGCTTGGCCATGACGCGTGCCGTGATGCGTGCCAAGGGTAAGACCGACGCCCAGATCATGGGCACACTACAGCCCATCGTCATCGAAAGCCACCCCCTCGGCAACCCCCATCTGAACTACTCCGTGGTACTCACGAACCTCATTGTGCCCGGCCTGCTGATGCTGGTCATCATGCTGACCACCAGCTACACCTTCGGCAGCGAGTGGAAGCGCGGCCAGCAGAAGAAGCTCTATGAGCTGTGCGATGGCAACATGGCTGTCGCCATCTTCGGCAAGCTCTCGGTTCACACCGTCACCTTCACGCTCATGATGTGGCTCTTCGACTTCGTCTTCTACAGCTACCTCGAGTTCCCGTGCGCCTGCGGCATACCCCGCATGATGCTGTGGGGCTTCCTCGCTGTGCTGGCGTCGCAGGGCTTCGGACTGCTCATGTTCGAGGCCTTCCCCGGGCAGATGCGTATGGCCATGTCGGCCTGCTCGCTGCTGGGCGTGATGCAGTTCTCGCTGGCGGGCTTCTCCTTCCCCGTGTCGGCCATGTACGAGCCCTTCCAGTGGCTGGCCGACATCTTCCCCCTCCACCATTATTTCGTCATCTACGTCAATCAGGCCCTCAACGGCTACTCCATCTCCTATGTATGGGGCAGTGTCGTGATCTTGATATTCATCTACCTGCTGCCGCAGTTCTTCGCGTGGCGCCTGAAAGATGCTATGCTCCATAAAAACTACCGCGAATGAGAAAGCCTAAGTTCCCCATCATACACGTCTGGCTCGACGAGCTCAGCGAGATCGTGAAAGACGAGGGCATCCTCATCTTCATGATTCTCCTGCCCCTCGCCTACCCTCTCCTCTATGCCCTCATCTACGACACCGAGACACAGCGTGAGCTGCCCATCTGTGTCGTCGATGACAGCATGACAGGACGCAGTCGCGACTTCATCCGCCGCGTCGATGCTACCCCCGAGGTGGAGGTGGCCACCCACTGCACCGACATGGAGCAGGCCCGGGAGCTCATGCGCCAGCGCCGCGTCTTCGGCATCCTGCACATCCCCCGCGAGTTCAACGAACGCCTCTGGCGTGGCCAGCAAGCCGTCGTGGGTCTCTACAGCGACCTCACCTCCATGCTCTACTACAAGGTGGAGTATCTGGCCGTCATCAACGTGGCGCAGGAGCTCAACCGCAACATCAAAGTCCTGGAGCGCCAGGGCGATGCCACCACCGCCCGCGAGGAAAGCCTGGCGCGCTGGCCCATCCGCTTCGAGGAAGTCAAGCTCTACAACTCCGCCGGCGGTTTCGCCGCCTTCCTCATCCCTGCCGTCCTCATGCTCATCGTGCAGCAGGCTCTCTGCCTCTGCGTCGGCATGTCCATGGGTCGCTCGCGCGAGCGCTTCCGCGGCCTCGTCATCCCGCCCACAAGACACTATAAGAACGCGCTTGCCATCGTCCTCGGCAAGGCCCTCGTCCACTTCCTCATGTTCATGCTCATGGGCATCTACATGACCGTGTGCGTGACCCACTGGTTCGGACTGCCCAACCTCGGGCACTTCTGGGAGATCGTGGGCATGCTCGTGCCTTACGTGGCCGCCAGCACCTTCATGGCCATGTTCTGGTCCAGCTTCATATACCGCCGCGAGGACTGCATCCTGCTCTTCGTGTTCATGTCCATTCCCCTACTCTTCCTCACGGGTGTCAGCTGGCCCGGAGCCTCTGTGCCGCCCTTCTGGAAAGCCGTCGGCAGCATCTTCCCCTCCACCTACGGTGCCAACGCCTACGTGCGCATCCAAGGCATGGGAGCCTCCATGGGCGACTGCCACTTCGAGCTCCAGCGGATGTGGATCCTCACCGGCATCTACTTCCTCCTCACCTGGCTCATCTACTACTTCGAGATCCGCAAAGCCGTCGGCCGCAGCGTCCTCGATTAACCGATAAATGAAGAGCCCCCTTCGCAGCGTCGCGGAGGGGGCTCTTTTTTACTTGATTATTTCAGGTAGTTGGCTAAGTCGCTGCCGGTGCGGCGGAGGGCGATGGCGATGCCGAGGGCGTTGAGGCGGGCACCGCGGAGGGAGGTGTGGGTGTGGTCGCCGCAGTAGTACGCCTTGGCGGCTTCGGGACCGATAGCATCGAGGGCGTCGGCGGTGATGTTATGCAGGTCCAGGAAGGTGGTGCCTGTCTGCTCAGCGATGGCGCGATACCACTGTCCGTAGCTGTCGTTGCGGCGCTCGATATGCTGGCCGTCGGGCCATTCGTTGCGCGGCGTAAGGCTGACAATGATGGGCGTGGCACCCTTCTCGCGGCAGTCGTCGATCATCTTACGGAGGTACCAACCGAAGCTATAGACGACCTCGTTGTAGGCCTCGTCCTTGAGCACCACGCGGCTGACGCAGCTGGTGTCGGCGACGCCCGGGATGTCACCACGGTGTTTGCCGCGGTGGAGCTCGCCGATGTCGTTGTGCCCGAACTGGATGAGCACGAAGTCGCCTGGCTGCAGGTCGTTATAGACCTTTTCCCAGCGTCCCTCGCGCAGGTATGTGCGCAGCGAGCGTCCCGCCTGCGCGCAGTTGATATAGGTAATCTTGTTCTCGTCGAAGATGCGCCACGCCTGCGAGCCCCAGCCCCACATGCCGGTGGTGTCGCGGTCGGTGTTCTTCACGGTGCTGTCACCGGTGATGAAGACCACGGGCTTGCCCTTCTCGCGCTTTACGCCGGTGGTGGGCAGTGTGATGTTCTGCATCATGGCCTTCAGGGGTTGCAGCTCGGGATGCTGGCAGGCCATGAGACCCTCGGCGGCGCTGCGGGCGTTGAGTTCGGCACCGAACTTAGAGGTGTGGATATTGTCGAGATAGAAGTGGTAGTTGATCTTCCACGGCGACATGCGGTCGTACTTGGTTGCCGACAGCTCGTTGAGGTCGATGAACGGGACGTTGAGTTCCTCGGCCACCTGCCGCGCCCAGCCGCCGAAGCTGTCTGCCACGCGCACGGGCTCCCAGCCCTCCCCAACTTGTTTCTTTCTGGGTGTGAGGCTCATGAGAATGGGGTGTGCGCCCAGCGCACGCGTCTCGCGCACAAACCGACGCATATACTCGCCATAGCTATAGACGGTCTCCTGCTCACCTTTGTGGGGGCCTTCTTTGAGGGTCACCACGAGGCTGTCAGTGGGCGAGATACCGCGGATAGTGGCGCGGCAGCGGCCGCTGTCGAAGGGGCCGTTGTCGTTGTGCCCCAGCTCGATGATCACCCAATCGCCCGGGCGGATGCCCTTCTTCACGTCGGGCCACAGCTGCGTGTAGAAGGTGCGCGAGCTGGTGCCGCCGAGGGCTTGGTTCTCGACGGTGATCTTGCTGGCATCAAAGTAGTGATGCTCGTAGAATCCCCAGCCCCACTGGCCGTTGTCGCCATTGCCCTTGGTGCCGGTGCGCATCGTGGAGTTACCGACGAGGAAGAGCACAGGGTTGTCGCCCTGGCGACTGCTGCCGGCTGCGGGGCGGGCGGTCTTCACCTTCTCCAGAGAGTCGAGGGTGAGATCCACGACTTTGTTGACATCGTCCATCGGCTTGTAGCCGTTATCTTGTGCGTGGGCTGCCGTAGCGCAGAGACAGCCTGCGAGGATGAAGTGCGCAGCACATAACCTCCATGAGCGAAGCGAATTAACTTCCATTTTAACTTCCTATTAAACTTCTTATTTAACTCCCTAAAGCTTATTTGAACTTCGCAGCTTGTTCAGCGGTGAAGGAGGCATCGTCGAAGTAGTCGAGACGCATGGCGCGACGCACCTCGGACAGGGTCTGCGCACCGGCCTCGCGGGCGACCTCGGTGCCTTTGCGGAGGATGTCGATGACAGCGGGGATGTCCTTCTCAAATTCGGCGCGGCGCTGGCGGATGGGCTCCAGGGTCTCCTGCAGCACGGCGGCGAGGAACTTCTTGCATTTCATGTCGCCGAGGCCACCACGGCGGTAGTGGTCCTTGAGGGCATCGAGGTTCTCGTAGTCCGGCAGATAGCGCCCGAAATGCTCGGGGCGGCAGAAGGCGTCGAGGTAGGTGAAGACGGTATTACCCTCCACCGTACCCGGGTCGCTGACCTGCAGGTGGTTGGGGTCGGTGAACATGCTCTTGACCTTCTTCTGCACCTCATCGGCGCTGTCCTTGAGGTAGATGCAGTTGCCAAGGGACTTGGACATCTTGGCCTTGCCGTCGGTGCCGGGGAGGCGCAGGCAGGCGGCGTTCTCGGGCAGCAGGATGTTGGGCTCCACGAGGGTCTCGCCGTAGATATTGTTGAAGCGGCGCACAATCTCGCGGCACTGCTCCAGCATGGGCTCCTGATCTTCACCCACGGGCACGGTAGTGGCCTTGAAGAGGGTGATGTCGGCAGCCTGCGAGATGGGATAGGTGAAGAAACCTACGGGGATGCTCTCGCCGGAGAAACCGCGCATCTGTATCTCGGTCTTCACCGTGGGGTTGCGCTGCAGACGGCTGACGCTGACGAGGTCCATGAAGTAGAACGTGAGCTCGCAGAGCTCGGGGATCTGGCTCTGGATGAAGAGGGTGCTCTTCTGCGGGTCGAGGCCCACGGCGAGGTAGTCGAGGGCGACCTCGATGACGTTCTGACGCACCTTGTCGGGGTTGTCGATGTTATCGGTGAGGGCCTGTGCGTCGGCCTCGAAGACGAAGATCTTATCGTAGAGCCCTGAGTTCTGAAGCTCTACACGACGGCGCAGGGAGCCTACATAGTGTCCGATGTGAAGGGGGCCTGTGGGGCGGTCGCCGGTGAGGATGATAGACTCTCCCCCTGCCCTCCCTTGTAGGGAGGGAGCAGAATGATTTGATTGATTGTTTTCTAACATATTCATATATATTTATTATTTGTATTATAGACTGACTATCATTTGTAATTACTCCCTCCCTGATAGGGAGGGCGGGGGGAGAGTCCCTTATTTGAATAGTTTCTCAATCATGTCCTGCGGGAGGATGGAGACGATGAGGTGGCCGTCGGGGGTGTAGTTGGGCGAGGGCGAGGCGAAGAGCTGCGCCACGAGGTCGCTCATCTCGGTCTGCGAGAGCACCTGCCCCACGGGGATGGCAGCGGCGCGTGCCATGGTGAGGGCCATCTGCCCGAAGAGCTGCTCGGCGGTGAGTGTGCCGCGGTCGGCGGCTGCCGCCAGAAGTTCCGTCAGCAGGCGCTGGATATCAATACCCTCGAAACCGGAGGGGTAGCCCACGATGGAGATGGTGCCGCCGCCGAGGTCGTTGACATCGAAGCCGAAGCGATGCAGCTGGGGCTCCACCTCGACGAAGGTGGCGGCATCGGCAGCCGTGAGCTCCATGACCTCGGGGAAGAGGTAGCGCTGCGAGGGCAGCGGTGCGCTCTCCAGCTGGCTCATATAGCGGTCGTAGAGGACACGGATATGTGCGCGGTGCTGGTCGATGAACATCAGGCCGTCGGGCGAGGGGGTGAGGATGTAGGTACCTATGAATTGGAGGAAAGACCCACCCCCGCCCCCTCCCGTGAGGGAGGGGAGTTGGTCCTCTGGTTGGGAAAGGTCTTGATAGAGAGATTCCCAATTACGGGGAACTTTATTTTTTGGAGCTGAAAAGCCGTCTGTGCGCCAGCTCTCCCCTCCCTGAGGGGAGGGGTCGGGGGTGGGTCTAAAGGGGTTATAGGTGGTGTCCACGTGCACTTTCGGCTGGGGCACGCGCGCCGTGGTGGCGGGGTCGAGGGGGTTGAAGACGGGGATGTCCGCCGGGCGCCCTTCGGTGTCGAAGTCGATCGTGGGGATGGCGTTGAAACGCCCCAAGGCCTCGCGGACGGCTGCCAGGAGGATCTGCCAGATGGCGAGCTCGTTCTCGAACTTGATCTCGGTCTTGGTGGGATGTATGTTCACGTCTATCTCTGCGGGCGGCACATCGAGATAGATGAAATAGGGCACCTGCTCGTCGGAGGGTATCAGACGTGCGAAAGCCTCCTGCACGGCACGGTGGAAATAGGGATGCCGCATATAGCGGTTGTTGACGAAGAAGAACTGCTGGGCGCCGCGCTTGCGCGAGGACTCGGGCTTACCAACGAAGCCGCAGATGCTGACCATCGGCGTGGTGACCTCCAGGGGCAGCAGGTTGTCCGAGAGGCGGGAGCCGAAAACGCTGGAGATGCGCTGCTTGAGGGTGGAGGGCGTGAGGTTCAGGAGCGTGGTGTCGCCATGCTTGAAGGTGAAGGCGATGTCGGGGTGTACGAGGACGATGCGGTCCAGCTCGCTGCTGATATTGGATAGTTCCGTCTGGTTGCTCTTCAGGAACTTACGACGTGCGGGGACGTTGAAGAAGAGGTTCTTGATCAAGAAGTTAGCGCCTACGGCGCAGGCGGTGGGTTCCTGGCTGACGATGCGCGAGCCCTCCAGGACGAGGTGTGTGCCCAGGTCTTGGTCGGCCATGCGGGTGGTGAGCTCCACCTGTGCCACGGAGGCGATGGAGGGCAATGCCTCGCCGCGGAAACCCATCGTGGTGAGCGTGAAGAGGTCGGCGGCCTCCAGAATCTTACTCGTGGCGTGGCGCTCGAAAGCCATACGCGCATCGGTCTCACTCATGCCCTTGCCGTCGTCGATGACCTGCAGGCTGGTGCGCCCTGCATCCACGGCGATGATGTCGATGCGCTTGGCACCGGCATCCACCGCGTTCTCTACCAACTCCTTGACGACGGAGGCGGGACGCTGGATGACTTCGCCAGCTGCTATCTGGTTGGCGACGGAATCGGGGAGGAGATGAATGGTGTCCATTAGAAGACCCACCCCCAACCCCTCCCGTCAGGGAGGGGAGAGGCTGGCACTTAGAGGGTTATTGGGTTATATTTTGGAATTGTAAATATTGCATATATAGAATGACGTGTCGGAGCCCCATCACTAATGGGAAGGGAGAGGCCCCCTCCCTGACGGGAGGGGTTGGGGGTGGGTCTTTAGAATCGGAAACTCCCTGTAAGGAGGTAGTGCCAAAGGATGAGGAGGACAACGATGATGGCGATGGCGACACCTGGGTGCAGGCGACGACGGTCGGGGTCGGCCTTCTTGAGGTTCTTGGCAAACTTACCGCGATAGGAGGCGATGTCGGGCTTGTAGTCGGGCGTCTCGCCGCGCTCTATCTGCTCCTCGCGCTTGGCATCCTCGACGAGGCGGTCGAGTTTCTCCTGACGTTCGGAGGTGTATATGTGGACACCGCGGAAGCGGCGTGGTTCACGGGTGGAGAAGAGAGACATGTTTTATTGAGAGATGAGAGATTAAAGATGAGAGATTAGAGATTAAAGATTAAGGATTAAGGATTAGGGGCTGGAACTTCTGGAACTTCTTGAACCCCTGGAGCTTCTTGAACTCCTTGAACCTCTTGAACTTCCTGAGTTTCTTGAACTTCTTGAACTTTTGGAACTTCTTGAACCTCTTGCGCTTCCGCCTTGGGCTGAGTGGCTACGGGTGGGCGACGGCGCTTGGGTCCGGTGTGGCGGATGGAGGGCTTGAGCTCGGTGCCGGGCTTCTTGGGGCGCCATTCGAAGATGTCGTCCTTGCTGACAGGACGGACATAGTCGAACCACTGGAAGTTAGAGAGGTAGCGCAGGTCGGGGGTGACGAGCGCCAGGGGATGCAGGCAACCCTCGGACTGGCCGTCGAACATGATCTTGGAAACCCTGCGCTCAGCCATATAGAGGTTGAGGAGGGAGCCCTCAGCATGCAAGAGCCCTATCATCAGGCTGTCGGAGTCGTAGGGGTAGTACTTCGTAATCACGTTGCCAGCGGTGACGGTGAGATACATCTCGCCATTGCGGAAGTAGGAGCGCATGATATTGCCGGCGACCTGGTTGTAGCACATGGAGTCCAACCGTTCCACAGAGAGCGCCTGACGGATGACATGCGTGGAATCGACCGTGGAATCGTTCATCCACGCCTTGATCTCCTCGCCCAGCAGCTGCTGGCCTTCCTGCCACACGATGGGGTCGCGGTACATGGTCAGCGTGGAGTCGATGGAGAGATAGACCATGGAGTCGCAGACGGCTTGCAGGTCGCGACGGAAAGCGCGGACATGGTGGTAGGCACGCATCTCGCGCCACACGCTGTCGGTGTTGATGTCGTAGGTGAACAGCTTGAAGGTGTCGGCATGGACAAAGAAGCTGTCGCGCTGCGAGAAGTCGATGAGCACGGCGCTGTCCGTGGCCTCGGCATAGCCGATGGAGTCGGCATAGAGGGCGTAGTGGCCCGTGAGCATGTTCTTGTTGACTTCGTCCACGCTGACGACATTGCCGAAGCCCTTGGAGATGGCGCCCTCGCCGATATAGTCGAGACTGTCAGCGGTCACGGTGCGCCCTTTGTTGCTGACGATGGAACGCTCCAGGAGGTGGGCGCGGTCGGTGCGGGTGTCGTAGGTGCCACGCTCGCTATAGATGTGGTTGTCGCCGTTGTCGATGTTGGAGGGGCCTACGATGCGGGCAATCTCTGTGCCCGTGTTGTAGTGGAGGGTGTCGCTGATGAGCGTGAAACGCGGGTTCTTCAAATCGACATTATAGTTGAAGATGGCCTCACGCGTGGCAGGACAATACTGGCCCCACTCGCTCGTCAGCGTGTTCTCGCTGTCCACCAGCTTGCCGCCCTGGAAAAAGTACCCGAGGTCGTAGAGGCGGTCGTAGTCGAGGCTGTCGCAGTAGAGGCGGCTGTCGCGGTGCTTGAGGACCACATTGTAGCGCGCCATGGCCAACTGGTCGAAGCCGTCGTAGTAGAGGACGTCGGAATTGAGGATGAGCGTGTCGGCCTGGTTCATGACCACATGACCGAAGGCGTCGAAGGAGTTGCTGTTCTGGTAGTAGAGGGCGCTGTCGCACGTGAGGATGACATCGTCGTGGCGGAAGCGCACATTGCCCACCAGGATCTGTGCCTCGCGATGGATGCGCTGGTTGAAATAAAGCTCATCGGAGTGCAAGAGGATGATGCGCGAGCCTTTCGGACGAGATGCAGCAGCAGACCCTCCCCCCTGCCCCTCCCTTGTAGGGAGGGGAGTAGATACACTTGCTATCGAGCAGAGTGCTGTCAGCAAGGCTATGAGTATGAAGGGGAAGCGTGGTTTCAACGAGGTCTAATCTTGTTCGGTATATACTCCCCTCCCTGCAAGGGAGGGGCAGGGGGGTGGGTCTGTCGGGGGAGATTTCTTCTTTACTCTTTCACCCACCCCGGGTACTGGAACTCGCAGTTCACCCAGTCGGGGTTGATGCGGATGTAGGTGGTGCGTTGCTTGTCACGAATCCATTTGTTGAGGAACTCCTCGGAGAGGTGGCGGCGCACAATCTGGCTGAGGACCTGGAAGTCCTCGGTGATGGTGGCGGCATGGGCGGGGATGCGGTTCTTCAGCTTGACGATGCAGCACTGCTCCTTGCCTTTCTTGTCGATCATTGTGAAGGAGTTGGAGACATCGCCCACCTGCATCGACTCCACCATACGTGCCACCTCCGTGGGCAGCTCGCCCATCTTGAAGCGCGAGGTACGGATGCGCTCACCTGTGGTTTCGTCCTGCGTGACATTGAACATCAAGCCCTTATTCGCACGGGAATCGACATCGTCGGAGAGGCGCGAGGCAGCTTCCTCGAAGGTGAAGACGCCGTTGCGGATGTCCTTGGCGATGGAGTCCAGTCGCGAGAGGGCGGCATCGATGTCGGCCTGTTCCACACGCGGTTTCTTGAGGATATGGCGCAGCTTGAGCTTGTCGCCACGCTTATCCACGAGCTGGATGATATGATAGCCGAACTGCGACTCCACGATCTTCGACACCTTCTTGGGGTCGTTGAGGCTCCAGGCAGCGTTGGCGAAGGCGGGGTCCAGCTCCATCTTACCCATGTAGTCCATCTCGCCGCCCTGACGTGCGGAGCCCGGGTCCTCGCTGTAGAGGATGGCGAGCGTGGAGAAGCTGGAGGAGCCGCTCTGGATGCGCTCGGCATACTCGCGAAGCAGCGACTTCACGCGCTCGATCTCCTCGGGCTGGATGCGCGGATGCTCGGCCAGGAGCTCCACCTCCACCTGTGTGGGGATGAGTGGCAGCGAGTCCTCGGGGATGTCCTTGAAGAAATGGCGCACCTCGGCAGGCGTCACCTTGATGTCCTTGGTGAGATGCGTGCGCTCGAGTTCCATAATCTGGTTGTCACGCACAAGGTCGAAGGTCTCCTCGCGGATCTGGGCCATCGTCATGTTACGGTACTCCTCGAGTTTCTCCTTGGAGCCGGCGGCCTGCACCCATTGGTTGAGCTGTGCCTCGACATAGCGGTTGACGGTCTCCGTCTCCACCGTGATGCTGTCCAGCTGTGCCTGGTGCAGGAAGAGTTTCTGAATGGCCAGGTTCTCAGGGATGACGCAGTAGGGATTGCCGGTCACGCGCGACATCTGCGTGCGTACCTTTTCTACATCACTGCGCAGGATGGCCTCATCGCCAACTACCCAGACGACCTCATCCACGACATTCCCCAGCGATTGGGCAAAAGACGACAATTGTGCTCCCATCACGAGGAGCACAAATGCCATGAAACGTTTGATATGAGCAAATATCATCAGATCAATGCTTATTAACGGTGTTTAATGCGTCCTGGAATACCTCGAACGAGTAGCGGCGGCGCAGCTCTTCCACGAACTCCTTCTCCTTGACGGCCTGGTAGTCGGCAACGACCTGTGCGCTGACATCGGTCCACAGCTGCGGACCTTTCTTGAGCTTACGTCCGATGAGCCCCACGGCGGGGTATTTCGCGTTGATGCGGGTCTTGCCCTCCTTCACGCCAAAGGCGAGGGAGTCCACCAAGGCGTTCTCGCCCTGCACAAAGACGCGGCGGTCGAAGCGCACCTGCACGCTGTCCTTGTTGATCTGCGTCTTCACGATGCCGGCCCACTGGTCCTCGGGCTTGCCCTTCAGGGTCTTCTGCACCTGCTTGAGGACGTCGGGGCTGATGGCCTGCAGGAGCGCACCGGCATAGTGAGGCTTGTCGAAGGCGTAGGCCTTCTTGTTCTGCTTGAAGTACTGCTCCAGGGCGAGGGTGTCCTTGGAGGCGGGTTCCCACACCTGACGCTGGCAGATCTCATAGAAGAGCAAGCCGTCGTGGTACTCCTGCACCAGGTACTTCAGCTCCTCATCCTCCGCACACAGGCGGGCCGCCTCCTCGTCCATCACCTGCTCCAGCGTCTTGCCACCCTGCTTGGAGAGGCTATCGACGACCGCATTGGCGATGCGGTCCTTCATGCCGCGCTGCTCCAGGAACTGACGGATGCGGGGGGCCAGCGTGTCATAGGGCTCCAGGGGCTTCTTGTCCACGAGCTTCAGGATGTGCCAGCCCACGGTGGAGAGCAGCGGCGCGGCCACTTCATCCTTCTGCAGGGCATAGCAGGCATCCTCCACCTCCTTGAGCAACTGCTTGGGGCCGATCCAGCCGATGACGCCGCCGCGCTGGGCGGTGCCGGGGTCCTCGGAGCTCTTGGCAGCCAGGGCGGCGAAATCCTCACCCTCCTGCAGGCAGGCATAGATAGAGTCGATGCGGGCCTTGGCAGCTGCCTGCTGTTCGGGTGTGGACTGCTGCATGACACGCACGAAGATGTGAGCGGGCATGAGCAGTTCCTTGCCGTCGAGCTGTTCCAGCATCTTGTCGTAATAATCACGCACTTCCTGCTCCTCAGCAGCGGGGGTGACGAGGAGCGGACGGATCTGCTGGTCGCGGTATTCGCGGAACTCCTTCTGATAGCTGGCGAGCGTGTCGAAGCGGGCGTCCAACGCGGCCTCCACCTTCAGCTTGTAGTTGATGAAGAGATCCACGTACTCGTCCACGGTCTTCTTGTCGATGACGCCTTCGGTGTTGTTCTTGTTATAGTTGTACTCAAACTCCGAGCGCAGCACATCCTTGCCATTGATGCGCATGACGACGGGATCAAGACTCTCCCCCGTCCCCTCCCTATCATCAAGGAGGGGCGTAGTTACCGCTGCCATAGAGGAAGCAACGGCTAATGAAGAGAGAAAGAGAGAGAAAATACGTTTCATTGTAATCTATAATTCTTTTTATTCTTGTTTTGTATATACTCCCCTCCCTGCTAGGGAGGGGTCGGGGGGTGAGTCTTTACTGCGGCCTGCTGTAGTTCGGGGCCTCGCTGGTGATGGTGATGTCATGCGGGTGGCTCTCCAGCACACCGGCATTGGTGATGCGTACGAACTTGGCGTGGTGCAGGGCCTCGATGGTGCCGGCGCCGCAGTAGCCCATGCCGGAGCGCAGACCGCCCACGAGCTGGTAGATGACCTCCTGCACCGTGCCCTTGTAGGGGACGCGGCCGGCGATGCCCTCGGGCACCAGCTTCTTGACATCCTTCTCGCAGGCCTGGAAGTAGCGGTCCTTGCTGCCGTTCTCCATAGCTTCGAGGGAGCCCATGCCACGGTAGCTCTTGAACTTACGACCGTTGAAGATGATGGTGTCGCCCGGGCTCTCCTCGGTACCGGCCACCAACGAACCGATCATCACGCAGTTGCCGCCAGCGGCGATGGCCTTCACGACATCGCCCGAGTAGCGCAGGCCGCCGTCAGCGATGAGGGGCACGCCCGTGCCAGCCAGTGCGCTGGCCACATCATAGACGGCAGACAGCTGGGGAACACCCACGCCCGCCACGACGCGCGTCGTGCAGATAGAGCCCGGACCGATACCGACCTTGATGCCGTCGGCGCCAGCCTCCACCAACATCTTGGCAGCATCGCCCGTAGCAACATTGCCCACTACGATATCTACCTCGGGGAACGCAGCCTTGGCCTCGCGCAGTTTCTCGATGACACCCTTGCTGTGGCCGTGAGCCGTGTCGATGACGATGGCGTCAGCACCAGCCTCTACGAGCGCCGTGATGCGCTCCATCGTATCTACCGTCACGCCCACGCCGGCAGCCACGCGCAGACGACCTTTCTCATCCTTGCACGCCATCGGCTTGTCTTTTGCCTTCGTGATGTCCTTATAAGTAATCAGACCGATGAGATGGTTCTCGTCATCTACGACCGGCAGCTTCTCAATCTTGTTCTCCTGCAGGATCTGTGCCGCTGCGGAGAGGTCCGTCTGCTGGTGCGTCGTCACCAGATTCTCCTTCGTCATCACCTCGGCAATCGGACGCTCCACGCGGCGCTCGAAGCGCAGGTCACGGTTCGTGACGATGCCCACCAGGTGATTCTCGCCGTCCACCACGGGAATACCACCGATGTGGTACTCAGCCATCAGGTCCAGCGCGTCGGCCACCTTGGCATCGCTGCGGATGGTGACGGGATGGTAGATCATACCATTCTCCGCACGCTTGACGACAGCCACCTGGCGCGCCTGCTCCTCGATGCTCATGTTCTTGTGAATCACACCGATACCGCCCTCGCGAGCAATAGCGATAGCCATCGTGGCTTCCGTCACGGTGTCCATCGCTGCAGTGACAAAAGGCACCTTCAGCTCGATGTGACGCGAGAAGCGCGTGGTCAGGTCAACACTTCGAGGCAATACCTCGGAATACGCGGGAACGAGAAGGACGTCATCAAATGTGAGGCCGTCCATGACAATGCGGTCTGCAATAAAATTGGCCATACGAAAAACTTTTAGTTTTTATTGCGTGCAAAAGTACTGCTTTTCCGCGATACAACCAAAACTTTTGCTCTTTTTTAACGAACGCCCTTAGCTCTTCCACCGAGTCCCACACATGGAACTCAGCGTAGGACCGCGGTCCTACGGCTGGAAGACCACGGTCTTCAGGCCATAAGACCACGGTCTTCCAATTTTTCCCACGCGTGAGAAAAATAATAAGGACGCGTCCTTCGAGGCGTTACGATGCGTCGCGATGGCCGTTACGAAGCGTCGTAACAAAAACAAGACCTTATCGCACAAAAATTTACCGAATCATCGTAAAGCCCTACACCTCGCGCAAAATCCTCATAACCTCCATGAAATTCAACCAATTATCCCGCGCATACCCCTACGCGACCTCGCGCAACCTCGCGCAACCCTGCGCGCAGCCAGCTCCACCTGCTCGTTCATCTTTCTGAGAAGACTCTAAGGAAAGCCCGGCACCTAGTTTGCGCGACCTTGCGCGACCTTGCGCGAGGTTGCGCGAGGTTGCGCAGGGTGACGCGCGCCACAATCTACTGTACAACAATCAATTGCAGCCATTTTGCGCGAGGTGTAAGCTTTTCAGCCATTTCGTAAATATTTTTTCGCAACAGACTGTCTCTACCCTCCACACGACAGACACTACTACTCCCTCGCCTTACCCACTATAGAGACTACGCGTAGACACTGTAGAGGGTAGGACGAGAGACTATAGATGACAGCGATTTTGGGAACCTTCATCATTTTGCGTTTAAACAATTGACGCATAAATAGATAATAAAGAATGAACATACATCAAACCTACATGATTCTTCATAGTACTTTCATAGCAATCGTGTCCATCGTGACGCTTCAGAGTCGATGCTGGTTTCATGCTGGTTTGATGTAGGTTTGAAATTGTACAATTCACTAATTGCCAGCCAATTAAGCGTGAAATGATGAAGATATGTAAAAAATCATGAGCAGCAAGCTGTTTCTGCCGCAAAGATAAATCATTTTCCCTCAACCGCCATCACCTGCGTGGGAAAATTTTGATGACGGATGATTTTCTAACTCGTTGCACCCCTGCAACGGAGCTCACCTCCCTCTCGGGGAGGACGGGAGGGGCTCGCTATTTACTTCACAACGACCTTCTTTCCTCCGTGGATATAAATTCCCGGAGCAGTCGGTTTCTCCGCAAGCTGCACGCCATTGATAGTGTACCAAGGAGCAGAATCATCAGCATCGGCAGCCTCAACATTGTTTACTTCGGTTGAAGGGTCAACACCTGCGTATTCTACCCAAGTGTTTCCGTCATAATAACGCGGTATCCATCCTTTAGCCTTCGCAGCAGTCACCTGAGTAGTTGTCATCACGTTCTGTTCGTTCTCATAATAGACAACACGCATAGTGTAATTGCTTACTGTCGGCAGACTCGCCACGA
>Ga0310691_10001112_pt1 | contig 43429 bp, 34 predicted proteins | sample 176DNAGHGlowgp2_FD_203887 | JGI IMG/M metagenome (GOLD analysis project Ga0310691, IMG submission 203887) | Sheep rumen microbial communities from Palmerston North, Manawatu-Wanganui, New Zealand - 1766 DNA GHGlow gp2 (v2) (version 2) | ecosystem: Host-associated > Mammals > Digestive system >... | reverse complement strand
AAAAAAGAAAACCCACAAACGGCTATTTTAAGCCATCTGTGGGATTGCAAAATGGTGACCCGTACGGGAATTGAACCCATGATTCCGCCGTGAAAGGGCGATGTCTTAACCTCTTGACCAACGGGCCGATAAAAGCGTTATCTGAAGAGATAACGCTTTGAATGGTAGCGGCAGTAGGATTCGAACCAACGACCAATCGGGTATGAACCGAGTACTCTAGCCAACTGAGCTATGCCGCCATGTAGGTCGCAGGAAAAACCTGCGACTAATTCATTATACTATAATGTGTGCGAAAAGTCAAGAAAAAAATAATCGGGGGAGGATTTTCGTCAAATCAGCCAAACTGCTACTTGCATAAGCGCGACAAATGTGACAAATGCACGATATCAGAGAGCTCCGAGAATCGTTCCTCGGCAGAACTCCTCTATCTCGCCCCTGCGTGGGAGCACATCGTCCCTGCACTCGACGGAGCACAGCCCCAAATGACCGCAGCACTCGATTTCGAGGTGACCGTAGAAGTGCTCGACGGAGCCGATGACCCTCTCGCACTCCTTCATGCTCGGACCTGTGCGCTGCGCGATGACGAAGCCCTTCTTTCCGCGGCTTATCGAGGCGTGCGGCTCGTGGGTATTACACCACGGAGTACATCTGTCGATGAAAGCTTTGAACTGTCCGGGGATATCCGCCCAGTATGAGGGCGACACAGCAACTATAACGTCCGCTCGCTCGAATTCGGCTATAATGCGGGGGATATCGTCGGTCATTGCGCATTTCGCGGTGTTATGGCAGTTCCGACAGCCCTTGCAGAATGCAAAGCTGTAGTCGTCGATACAGACGGACTTAACGTCGAAGTCTCCCGCGAGCTGTTTGGCGGCAATGCGTGCTATTTCAGCGGTCGCGCCGTCTCTGACGGGCGAGCAGTTCATCACAAGTGCTTTCATTGTATACCTCACTTTCCAAAAACGAATGTCCACACGACGATTAGAGCGTCATATATGCCGTGAGCGATGATCAGTGACAGGAGCGAGCAGTTCTTGATTTTCAGGCGGAACAGGCAGAAAAGCGCTCCGATGAATGCGGTAACGAATAGCTGAGCGATGTTTCCTCTGAGGATGTGGAAGGCTCCGAACAGCAGCGAGGACAGGATGACCGCGCCGATATCGCTGCCGAAGATGCGCTTTGCATATTCGTAGATGGTGCCGCGGAAAACGAGTTCCTCGACGAGTCCGACGGCGATGATACAGAATACAAATTCGTAGATAAACTGCCACAAATGGGTGTATTGCTTGTCGCTGCTGACGTAACCTCCGAAGCCTGCAAGGTGCGGTATTACGGTAAGTACGAGTGACATTGCCGCTCCGAGCGCGACCCCCGTGCCTATTTGCGCGGGGAGCTTTTCCTTAGTGCAGCCGTAGTCTGCGAGCTTGTGACCGCAGAACAGCAGTGCCGCAGCCGATACTGCCGCAATCAGCCAGTAGGTCACTATCATCAGGACCATACGTGCCGCCAGCGGAAACGACATCAGCAGATACTTATTGAATGAATCTATGCCGAAAAGTATAGCGATACTTGCAAAAAAGCTTATTATAAGTGCGGCGATATTTTTAGTCTTGGACATTTTTCCTCCTTTATGTCATTCGCGAGAGCCGTTTCAGAGCCTCCGCCGCGCCCGGATTACCACCGTCTGCGGCGTGCTTGTACCATGATTTTGCGGTAGAAATGTTCATCTCCACGCCGTAGCCCTTTTCGTAGCACACGCCGAGGTTATACTGCGCGGAGGCAAATCCCTTGTTCGCCGCACTGCGGTAGTATATCGCCGCCTTGTCGACGTCCTTTTCGGTGCCCGTGCCGTAGAAGCAGCAGTTGCCCATAGCGTTGAGCGCGGCAGCGTGACCCTTTGCGGCGGCGAGGGAGTAGCAGTCGTAAGCCTGCGAAAAATCGCGCTTTGTGCCTATGCCGTTCTCGCAGCAGAAGCCCATATTGTACTGCGCCGCAGCGACTCCCGCGGAGGCAGCCGCCGAGTAAAAGCTGAACGCCGTAAAGTAGTTCTGCTCGACGCCCTTGCCGTAGTAGTAGCACGTCCCGAGGAGGTACTTCGCCTGCGCGTGACCTCTCGCGGAAGCCATAGCGAGGTACTTCACCGCCATTTCGTTGTTGACCTCGGTGCCGTGTCCGTACAGGAAGCAGCAGGCGAGGTTGTACTGCGCCTTTGAGTAGCCGCGCGCGGCGGCACGTCGGAAGTAATCGAAAGCGGTATCGAGGTCGCGCTCGACGCCCTTGCCGCTGTACAGACAGCTCGCGTACTCATTTTCCGCGGGAGCATAGCCCTTTTCCGCGGCAGCGAGGAAGCACTGCACCGCGAGGGATTCCGCGCCCGATTCACGGGCAGCGAGACCTTCCTTGTACTGCTGCTCGGGGGGAGCCTCCGCGGTGAATTTCGTATCCCTCACCGCGTCGCAGACCATGCAGCTTTCCATGCTGTCGTCGTTCGCGGTCGAGCACATCGGACATATCCAGCTCATATCTTTTTAGCCAGCCTTTGTATCACAGCCATTTCCGCGCGTATGAACCTGCACGCGCCGTCCGCCGTGTAGAAGTTGTAGCCCTTTACTCCGCCGAGCTCCGCTCTCTCGGAGCGTACGAAACCCTTTGATTTTATGCCGTCCTCGTCGAAGGCGATGCCGTGCTCCTCCCACGGCTCTGCAAATGCAGCAGCGGGCGCGGGAGCCGCCTCAACGGGTGCGGGAGCCTCAGCAGGAGCCGCCGCCTCGGGAGCCTTCACCTCTGTCATTGTCGGAGCAGGCGCGCTTGCGGGAGCCTCCGCCGCAGGAGCAGGGGAGCCCTCAGCCTTGTTCGCGTACTTCATCGCGAGGAGGGTCTCGGGCTTGAAGAACATGGAGTTAGAGTCGCTGCGGTAGAACTGATAGCCCTTGATGCCCGACATTATCTTCTGCTCGCAGGAGATGAAGCCGCGGCTCTTTATCTTGTCGATGTCGAAGACGAGACCGTGCTCGTCCCACGGCGTACAGAAGCCCTTAGGAGCGGTGATTTTGAGCAGTCCCATCGCGTAGAGCTCGTCCTTTGTGACGGGCTTTTTCGTTCCGTCGCAGTATATGAGCTCGTACGCCTTTTCGCCGTCGGCAGTGACCTTGCGGAGCCCCGCGATATCGGCAGCCTCGAGCTTGTCCCTGTCGAGGACGATGCTGTGCTCGGGCCACGGCTCCTCGATGACGGGCTCAGCCTCGCGCAGGCGCTTGAGCACCTCCGACGCGGACGGGCGAGCCTCGGGGTCTTTTTGCAGCATATCGCGTATCAGCGAGGCATACTTCGGGCTCTTTATCAGCGGGCTGAGCTTCAGCTCGCAGCCGCTGTTGAGGGCAATCCAGCAGTAGATGACCTTGCCCTTTTCCTGACGCTTTTTGAGCTTGTCGGTGAGGTTTATCGGCTCGGGGAGAGCACCCGCGAGGTAGTAGTGGAATATGAGACCGAGCGAGAAAATGTCCGATTTTTCGGTTATCTTCTTGCCTATCTCCTCGCGGTCGTCCTCGCTGTCGGCGTACTCGCCGAGCTCGGGGGAGTAGTAGTCTATCGTGCCGACTATCTCCTCGGGCTTCTCATCGACAAAGTAGCTGCTGTCGAAGTCGATGAGCTTAGCGACGTAATTTCCCGTTGTATTGCGGACGAGCAGCACGTTTTTGAGCTTTAAGTCGCTGTGGATTATGCCCTTGCTGTGCACGCTGAACAGAGCTCCCGCGGCGGTCTGCATGAGGAGCTTCTTTACGTCGACGGACAGGCTCGCGAGAACGCCCTCTGTCTCGTCGTCGTCGATAGCGCCGTTGACGAACTCCGCCGCCTCGACGTACTGATTGCCCTCGATGAACTCGTCGCAGGGGATGACGATATTTCCGCCCGAGCCCGCGATAGTGCGTATCGCCATATTCACGCGCTTGCGGGTGTCGACGAAGTCATTGAACAGCTTCTCGTTGTGCTTGAAGGTCTTGGCGTCGAGAGTTCCGTTATTTATCGGCGCAACGGGAGTCTGATACTTTTTGAGGAAATATTTTTTTCCGCCTCTTGTAGCGGCGGCAGTCTGTCCGCACTGGCTGTTCTTCCAGTCGGTCACGAGCTCGTAGCCGTGGAATCTCATGCCTGTTCACCTCCGATGTATTTCAGGTAGTTCGTATTGTAGCTGTCAAAGAGCGCCTTCTGCTTCTCTGCGGAACTTCCGAGATTGGCGAGCTTCTCGCTGAGCGCGTCCGCCGCAGATTTTATCTCAGCCGCGAGCGCCGCGGGACAGCTTCCCTTGCCGTTTCTGATGTCATTTATCAGCGCAGGAGCGTTGTCTGTCCAGTATTTGTCGGCGGCAGCTCTGAGGTTGGCGGCGAACTTCTCGGAGCGCATGGATTCGTAGGTATCCCTTGCCGCATGGAAGCTCTTGACCGCGTCGAGCATACCGCTGAGGTCGCCGCTGTCGGACTCGTCTGCCGCGATATCGGCGGCGAGCTTCCTGACCTCTCCGCGTGCGGAGGCGCGGAGCTCGGCGGCATTTCTCACGCCGTCGTCGTCCTCGGTGAGCTCCTCCGCTTCGTCCTTGACAGCCTCCTCGCAGTAGGCGCGGACGTTTTCGTTTGTTCTGAGCGACGACACGAGCAGCGACATCTCGTCGGGCGCGTCAGCCATACTGCGCTCGTACTCGCCGATGAAGTCCTCGTCGAGGAGCTGCGGCAGCTGCGATATATAGAGCTTTTCTATCTCCGCGAGGCGGCGCTCGGCGGAGCGCTTGAACTCATCAAAGCCCGAGAAGCCCGAGAGCTTCATCGCGATAGTGGAGCTGTCGTCGTGTCTGCCGTTCTCGGCGAAGAAATCGCGGAGCTTCGCGCTCATCTCGTCGGGCGACGCGGAATCGCGAGCCGCCTCGAGAATGGTCTTCTCGAATGCGAGGGGGGAGAGGAAAGCGCTCGAATCGAAGCAGCCGTCTGTTGAGGCAAAAATCACGCAAGGACGCGGGAGCTTGACATATCGGCTGTTTATCGTGAAATACTCGTCGTCGCTGACCTTGATGTAGTTGGTCATGCCGCCGTCGGGACGCTCCTCGTCGCGTGTGAGCTGACAGAGCCCGTCCTTCTCCGTCCACACATAGGGGCGCGAATCGCCCGCCGTAAGGAGGATGACCTCGGTCTCGCTGCCGAGCTCGCGGTAGAGCATGGCGGTGAGGGTCGTGCCGAGCAGGGACAGTCCCGCGTAGGACGACTCGTAGAAGATGTTGGCGTTTTTGGCTATCTCACGCAGCTTTGTCGCTATCTTCTCGGTGAAGTGCGCACCTACCTTAGCCACAGCCTCGCCGCGCGTTTTCTCGTCGGGGAGTCTATCAAGCGCCGCAAACAGGTTCTTGGCGGCGAGCTTCTCGTTGTAGAGGAACTCCCGCAGAACGATTGCGGACACGATACGCGAGGCGAAATATCCGCTTTTTTTGATGTTGTTGACGTTGTCGGTGTAGCAGTCCTTGACCGCGCGGAGCTCGAAGAACGACTTCTTCACATAGTCCTGCAAAACGGGGTCGGAGTAGTCGTCGTAGACGCCGACAAACAGCGTATCGAGGAGCTTATCCTCGTCGAAGAGCTCGGGCTTTATCGAGCTGTGGCGAATTGCGGCAGCTCCGCCGAGGCCGTCCGCGGCCATTACGAGCTGACCGTCCGCGTAGGGGAGGGCGTCCTCGCCCTTGTATACGACCGTCCCGTCGGGGCGCGTCTTAGCAGCCTGTCTGTAAACTGTTAATTCCATGGCAATCTCCTTTTAGGAAGAGTGTTTATTTTTCGTCAGCGACTATCGCAGCAAGCTCCGAATCCGACTTGCTTTGCAATTCGGTGTCGTTGTAGATTTTCAGAGTGACCTTAGCTACGGGCTTTAGGTCGTTTGTAAAGACAAGGTCATAGTAGCCTGCGCCCCATTCCGAGTTAAACATATTTAGCTCGCCCCATGTCGTATTATTCTCCTCATCGGGTTTCACGAGCTCTGTTTTGGGGACGTTTTCATCTATGTTGGCAAAGAAGCTCTCTGTATAGGTCGCGGGGTCGTCCTGATGCTTGACGATAAAGGCTGATAATCCCGAATCCTCGGCAGTGTCGAGCCCTATCCATATCCATTCCGTATTCTCGAAGATGAAGCGGATATCGCTGGCTGATGTAGGTTTTCCGTTGAATTCGGCGCCCGAGCTTGCGCCCTCGAGGCATACTCCTCTGATTACGGGCTCATCGTCGCCGAGCTGGTACAGCACGCCGGGAACTATGTTTTCATCAGCTTCAAAGGTGCTGTCCTCAACAGTGCTTGCAGTAACAATGTCATTGCCATTTTCGGCATCTGCTTCGGCGGAAGCGGCAGTTGCCTCGGAAGCGGTCGTTCCTGCGGCAGTGCCTGCGGACGAGTCTGTTCCCTTGCCGCACGCTGCCAGTGAAAGCAGCAGCGAAAGGGCGAGAGAGCATAATAATACTTTTTTCATAACGATTCTCCTTTTGTAGGGGCGGATAGTATCCGCCCGCAGTTATCTCAGCTTGAATTTCAGCGCGAGCAAGCCCGCACCTATCGCTGCTGCGATAAAGATGATGCCTCCGTTTTTGACCTGCTTTAAAGCCGCGGGGTCATCTTTTTTATCGGCTCTTGTGAGCGTTCGCGGTGAGACAAACATTATCAGGCCGAGCACGGCGAATAATGCCATAGCGCCGAATCCGATGAAATCGGGCATAAAGTCACTTCCTTTTTGTTGCTGCGGAGCATTTGTACGCTCATAATTACAAAACAGACCGAGACGGACTGCTCCGAATCGGTCTGTACATATTTTTTAGAAAGAACCTACAACGAGGTCGATAGCCGACTGTATGTCAACGTCGGGCAGACCTGTTCCTGCGGGGGAGAATGCAGGCCAGTATCTGTTCCAAGCCTGAAGCTCTGTCCACGGCTCGGCATTGGGCACGAACGCAACGAGACGACCTGCCTTAGCCTGATAGTTGCTGCCGAGGGTCTGGTCAGTAGCCTCCCACCAAGCGCCGAGCTGAGCGATATCAGCGGGCATACCCGAGGGATAGCCTGACGAGCCTGCGCGGGCACCGAGCGGGAGCGCGGGAGCGTCGGAGAACACGAGGATAACATGGCGGCGCTTCGAGCCGTCGGTCGTCCAGTCGGACTTGAGTGCGAGCGCGATAGCTTCGAGAGCGTTCTCGGGAATGTCGCCGCCGCCCTTAGCCTCGATATTGTCAACGAATCTGCGGAAGTCGTCGTTCTGCTCGGGGAGCTTGAAGAAGTCGGACTCTACCATGGGGTCCTGGTCACAGCCATAGTCCCTGAAGGCGATGACCTTGATTCTGAGGGTCTCGACCTCCTTATCGTTCTCCTCCATGGATTCGATGAACTTCTCATAGAAAGAGATAGCGTTTTTCTTTACCTCGTCGATGATAGGAGCCATACTGCCCGTAGCGTCGATACACATAACGATGTCTACGCAGTATTCGCCCATTCCCTGTCCTGCCATTTTTTCATCCTCCTTGATATAGATAAAAATAAAATACGAAATTGAGAGCGGCTGACCGCTACGGAAATATTATATAACAAATTCGCAGAAAAGTCAATACCTTTATTATAAGGTGAGCACGGGCAGCTTGTACGTATAAGCTGTTAGCTGTTAGCCCTTAGTCGTTAGCTAATTGTATCGTCTTGCGGTGACATATATTTTAACAGTTGTCTGCGTCAGCGGACATCGCGGGCTGTTGACTGTGAACCGACAGATAACAGCTCGGCAGACAACGGTACAAGCCAACGCTTATATATTATAAATGTAGCGAAACTGTGAATTATATAATACAACTTCGGATTTGTACAGACACACAGGGCTTTCAATATGACAACTTTCACTAAATTTGTACGCTTTTTTTGTAGTTGTCCATTCATTTTTTCCACCTAATCTGCAAATTGTGGGTTGTGAACAATTGGTGAACAAGGTATAATGAGATAAAATGAATAAGTAGGGGCAACCCAAATCTAAGGAAATGAGGAGATGATCTTTATGAACAGGAAAAAACTGTATGCAGCTCTGACTGCTGCGGCTACCTTTGCAACATCATTTGCTTCAATGCCGCAGTTCATGACTGCAACACAGGCTGCCGAGGTCACATACGACAGCTTCGATGTCAGCTATGACGGATGGTACGGAACCGATGAGGCTAACAATATCGTTCCCGTAGAGAACGAGGGCATCGGTGGATCAAGAGCCATGGCTGCGACAAACCGTAAGTCGCCTTCCGAGGGCGCTCAGTCAATGAAGGGTCTGTATCTGTTGGGCGGAGTTAAGTACAACTACTCTGTTAACGTTTACAGCGAGACTGATGAGACTTTCCACCTCTCGCTTCTCTACTACGATGGAAAGACAGAGAAGCCCACAACAGTCGAGATCGCTACAAAGAAAGTGAAAGCAGGCGAGTGGACAGAGCTTTCAGGCTCATACAAGGCTCCTACGGGCGCTTATGACGACACTCTCACGATCACTACCGACGGCACCGATGACTTCATGTTCGATGATTTCAAGATCACAACAAAGAAGTCAACTGCCGAGGCTCTTGCAGCTCCCGCAGGAAAGGGACTCAAGGATGAGTTCGGTGCTTACTTCCGCGTAGGAAATATCTTTAACAGCGGTACGATAAAAAATGACGCTATCAAGGGTATCATCCTCAAGGATCACAACGCAATAGAGTGTGAGAACGAGACAAAGCCTGATGCTACACTTGTTCAGAACGGATCTACTGATACAAATATCAAGGTATCTCTCAACAGCTGTGCTGCTATGTGTGACTTCGCACAGAAGAACGGCATAGGCTTCAGAGGACATACTCTCGTATGGCACAGCCAGTCGCCCGAGTGGTTCTTCAAGAGCAACGGCAACTGGTGCAGCAAGTCTCAGATGGATCAGCGTATGGAAAGCTACATCAAGAATATGTTCAATGCTTTCGCTACACAGTATCCTAACCTTGACCTCTTCGCATACGACGTATGTAACGAGGTAATCGCCGACGGTTCATCTACCGGTATCCGTCAGGCAGGTACAGGCGGCGGACAGTCCAAGTGGGTATCCGTTTACGGAGATAACTCCTTCGTTGAGAAGGCGTTCACCTATGCAAGAAAGTACGCTCCCAAGAACTGCAAGCTCTACTACAACGACTATAACGAGTTCGCAGGCGATAAGAAGAACTGCATCAAGAATACCATCCTCAAGCCTCTCGCTCAGAAGGGCGTGCTCGACGGTATGGGAATGCAGTCGCATATCAGCGCTGCTGCAAGCAATGCATGGGGCGATACGAACTCCTACCTCGCTGCAATGGACGACTACCTCAGCCTCGGTATCGACGTTCAGGTAACTGAGCTCGATATTTCCACAGAGGGCGGCAAGTTCTCCCTCGACCAGCAGGCTACAAAGTATAAGGCTATCTTCCAGCACGCTGTTGACTGGAATAAGAATCACCAAAATGGTCCTAACGTAACTCTCATTCAGGTATGGGGTCCTACAGACAACAACTCTTGGGTAGGTACAGATAAGAACTCGGGCAGAAGCAATGCTCCTCTTCTCTATACAGGAAGTTACCAGCCCAAGCCGTGCTACACAGCTATCCAGTCCATCATTCCCGACAGCCAGTGGACAACAGGTATCCCGTACACAGGCCCCGGCGGAGGAACCTATACACCTCCTTCGTACGACCCCGATGAGAACGGCTACTACTTCCACGCAACTTTCGAGAGCGGCACAGACGGCTTCCAGGGCAGAGGCGCAGCTTCTGTTTCCAAGGCAAGCGGCGGCTACAACAGCAGCAATGCCCTCCTTTGTGAAGGCAGAACAGCTACATGGAACGGTGCAGCTATCGCACTCAGCCCTGCATTCAAGGCTGGCGAGGCATACAGCTTCTCAGTAAATGCAATGTCCAAGGATGGCGGAGACACTTCCACATTCAAGCTCACTCTCCAGTACACAGGCTCTGACGGTCAGACTAAATATGACGAGATCGCAAGCGGCACAGCGCCCAAGGGCGAGTGGGTACAGCTTGCTAATACACAGTACACTATCCCTGCAGGCGCTTCAGATATGCAGGTATACGTTGAAACAACTGACGAGGACGTTACAAATGACTTCTACATCGACGAGGCTATCGGCGCTGTTAAGGGTACACAGGTAAAGGGACCCGGACAGCCTACAGTTGTCGTTAAGAAGAAGCTCCTCGGCGATACAGACTTCGACGGCAGGATCTCTGCATTCGACCTCATCGGCGCACGTCAGGTGCTCCTCGGCACAAACAAGGATTCTATGGCTAAGAAGAACGCAGACGTTGACCAGAGCGGCGAAGTTGAGATGAACGACCTCGTTCTCCTTCAGGAATTCGTCCTCGGCAAGATAAAGGAATTCCCCGACAACAAGCCCCCTGTAACAGCACTTGATCCCTCACAGTATGAGACCAAGTTCAACGGCATCACACTCGCAGAAAGCTTCAAGAAGGAAGGCGAGAACAACCCGCTTTACACTCAGCGTTTCGGTGCTGACCCTGGCTGGCTCGTATATGACGGCAGACTCTACGTTTACACAACAGCTGATCAGTTCGAGTACAAGAACGGTCAGCTCGTAGAAAACGCATATTCTTCAGGTTATATCAACTGCTTATCATCAGCAGACCTCGTAAACTGGACTGACCACGGTCAGATCCCTGTTGCAAAGACAAGAGTAAACGGCACTCCTATTGCAAGATGGGCTAACAATGCATGGGCTCCTGACGCTGCTTGGAAGAAGATCAACGGTCAGGATAAGTTCTTCCTTTACTTCGCAAACAACGGTTCAGGTATCGGCGTTATCACAGCTGACGACCCGACCTTCACCAAGAACGTAAAGGATCCTCTCGGACACGAGCTTATTTCAAGAAGCACACCCAACAGTAACGTAACATGGCTCTTCGATCCCGGCGTTTACTATGACCCCGATACAGATACAGCTATCATGGCATACGGCGGCGGCGTTCCTTCGGGACAGGCTGCTCAGACAAAGCAGGGACGTATTGTTCAGCTTGGCAATGACATGATTTCTATCAAGGGTACACCCTTCGATCCCGGCACACCTTACCTCTTTGAGGACTCAAGCATGATCAAGATCGGCGACACATGGTACTATTCATTCTGCCACAACTGGAGTGTTCCCGGCGGTGCAAGTGTAAACGGCAATTCGTTCGGCAGTGCTGATATCGGTTACATGACATCAAAGAACCCGCTCGGCGGCTACCAGTACCAGGGCGTTGTATTCAAGAACACAGGTACACAGAGACTTGACAACGGCGGTAACAACCATCACTCGGTTATCGAATTCAAGGGCAGCTACTACGTTCTTTATCACTCACGCAGACTTGAGATGAATATGGGCGTTAACGGCGGCAAGGGTCTTAACTACAGATCGCCTTGTATCGATAAGGCAACTCTGAACAACGGCAAGATCACCTGCAGCGGTTCACAGAAGGGCGTAAGCCAGCTTGAGAACCTCAATGCATATGAGAAGGTTCAGGCTGAGACAATGTCTAACCAGTCCAAGAACATTTCTATCACAGGTATCAGCGATACAAAGGTAAAGGCTAAGAAGGGCGATTGGATCAAGGTCAGCGGCGTTGACCTTAGCAAGGGCGTTTCTTCCATCACTGTAAAGGGCAGCGGCAACGCAACAGTTAAGTTCTGCGTAGGCTCTGCTACAGGTACCTGCATCGGCTACGGCGAGCTCAACGGCAGCGAGAATACGCTTGCAGCAGTAGAGAACGACGTAACAGGCGTAAAGGATATCTACATGGTATTCAGCGGCGACTGCGAGTTCGATTACTGGCAGCTCGCATAATCAAGAACTAAAAGGAGCATAGCTCCGAACCATCAGGTTATGACCCGCTGCCGTTGACTGCACTACAGCGGCAGCGGGATTATAATAATTCCGAACTTTATGAGTTCGCTGCGAAATGAGCGGACTCCGTATGTAAGGGTAGGGACAAATCAGAAATCAGCCGTGTTTTTTGGGTACACGGCTGTTTTTCTTTATAGGGATAAGCACGTAGATAGGGGAAAAAGTCGTGTAAAGACAAATTTTGAAAATACTATCAAAATATCCACCGATTCTACATTTTATGAGTTGTAATTATTACTCACAAGTGATATTATATTAACAGAACAGAGAAAGCCCCGCGGGTTCGGCAGCGGGCACATTAACTACGAAATCTTCTTAATCATCCCTCATTATGCGGCTTCACACTGTGGCGCCGCATTTTGCTGTCCGCACGACAGCACGGGATTAAGTTTAAATAAAAAAATATCTCCGAAATGTTTGACAAACGCGGAGGAGTGTGCTATACTATAAAAAGACAAAATCAATTTAATGCATAAAAGCTTAAAAGTGTAAAAGTATAAAGCGTGAAAGGATTTGAGGGTATGAAGGAAATATCAAAGCTCATGGATTACAGACCTGATATCAAGGTCATCGATGCAACGCTCCGCGACGGCGGTCTCGTGAACGAGTTCCGATTCAGCGACGATTTCGTAAAGGCGCTGTACAACGCTAACCTCCGCGCAGGAGTTGACTATATGGAGTTCGGCTACAAGGGCGACAGGGAGATGTTCGACGAGAGCAAGTTCGGACCGTGCAAGTTCTGCGACGACGACTACATCCGCTCGATAGTCGGCGAGAACAACACCGACCTCAAGATAGCGGTAATGGCTGACGTCGGACGCTGCAACTACAAGAACGACATACACGACCGCAGCGAGAGCCCTGTTGACCTCATTCGCGTGGCGACCTACCTGCACCAGATACCCACTGCGGTTGACATGATAGAGGACGCAAAGAGCAAGGGCTACGAGGTAAGCTGCAATATCATGGCGATATCGAACGCTCAGGAGACCGACGTGAAGGTCGCGCTCGATATCCTTGGCAAGTCGCCTGTTGACACGTTCTACATCGTTGACAGCTTCGGCGCGCTCTACCCCGAGCAGATAGCGCGAATAGCGAGCCTGTACGGCGAGGTAGCCGAGAAATATGGCAAGAAGCTCGGTATGCACGCTCACAACAACCAGCAGCTCGCGTTTGCGAACACGATAGAGGCAGTCGGCGACGGAGTTGACTGGCTCGACGCGACATACGCAGGCATGGGCAGAGGTGCAGGCAACTGCGCAATGGAGCTTCTTCTGGGCTTCCTGAAGAACCCCAAGTACAACGTATACCCTGTTATCCAGTTCATCGAGAAGTATATGCCCGCAGTCCGCGAGGCGGGAGCTGTATGGGGCTACGACTTCCAGTACCTGATGACAGGACTGCTGAACCAGCACCCGAGAACGGCGATAGAGTTCACGAAGCAGGGCAGAACTGACTACTCCGAGTTCTACAAGGAGATACTGGCGCAGGAATAGCCAAGCTCGAGGAGATACCGTCGCTTGACCTGTTTCCTTGAGTTTGAAAAAAAGAAGGCACACCATAAGTGCTGTACTTATATAGAAGCAATACGGGTATTTGCTGGGGAAAACCTTTCTGAAGAAAGGTTCTTCCCCAGACCCTTTTCCAAAGACTTTTAGTCCAAATTTTGCCCCTATGGGGTACTCTCCTGATACGAAAAGAGTGAGTCTTTCTCTTTTCTGAGAGCACCCCATAGGGGCAAAATTTAAATTGAAAGTTTTAGGGGAGGAGTTTGAGGTGACTCCCCGCAGTGCGGGGAGATGTCGCGTAGCGACAGAGGGGACCCGACGCTGTTAGCGGGGACCCTTTTTCAAAAGGGTCCTCCTCAATAGATATCCATAATACTTCCGTATAGGTATAACACTTAGGGTGTGCCTTTTCGTTTTAATTCATTATGAATACGATAAGCTGTCTCATCTTCACGAGGTCGAACATATCGAGTCTGCCGTCCTCGTCGAGGTCGCCCGCCTGCCAGTCGGGGAGTTCCTTCTTCGCGCCGAGCAGGAACTTCTGCAAGAGTACGAGGTCAGCCACGCCGAAGGTGCCGTCTGCGTTGAGGTCGCCCCTCATCTTCTCAGGCTCGGGCTGAACGGGCTCGAGGACGAACTTCTGATTCTCGGCACCCGTATACTCCCACTGCTGTATCGCCTTTCCCTCCGAGGTGTTTATCACGCTGAGAGCTGAATTGTAATCGGAAGTAGGCGTGAGTATCGAGTAGGTACCGTCCTTGTTGCCGATGAGCTTGACTGTTGTCGTTTTACCGGAACTTACGCTCATATAAGCGACCGGCACTCCGTTTTCGGCAGAGTCCTTGACAACGCATACGAGTATCGGGTCAATGGGGATAGCACTGCCGTAATCCCTGCCTATAGAGTAGTCGTCCCTTGATGTGTAGAACAGCCACTTTTCAGGTTCATCGCTCATTTTCAGAGTGTAACTCCTGTCATAGCTGACATACATGCCGCTCTCGGGATTTTTCAGCAGATAATGCACGCCCGCAGTCGGCTCGGGGCAAACGGGAGTTATCTTCCAGAGCTGGCACTCGTATTCGTGGTATGCAAACTGGTTTACGTTGCCGCCGTTGTCCTTCGACCACTCGAACACATCGAGTGCGCCCTTTCCGTCCGAGCACTTGGAAACTATACCGTAATAAGCGCCGCTCCTGACTATCTTGAAGAGCTGGTTGTCCACGCCTGTGTAGGTCTGCAATTCGACGTTCGTGCCGTCTGCGGCGGTGTCGGAGGCGACCGCTATGCACTTGCTCTCGTCGCCCATCGGCACTATTCTGCACCACTCGTCATCGACGGTGACTATCCTCCACTGCTGAGCCCACAGCTTGTTGACCTCCCACTGCTGGATATTGGTACCCTCATTGAGCTTGCCGTTGGGGAGGTCTATCGCGAGCCCGCTGTTGACGTTGGTGATGTAGTACGGCACGCCGCTGAGGAGCTGAGTGCCCTTGATATAGGTGGATTTGCTCGGCTCGCCGAGGGTATCCTCCGCGACTACGAGCTGTGAATTGTGGTCGGTATAGTCAGGGATGCCCGCACGGGGGCTGCCCGTGAATTCCTTGGTCTGTGCGCCCCATATCGTCTGATTGTTCGGGCCGACAGCCGTGAACGTCATGACCTTCTTTCCCGCCTCGTTTGTGGAGGCGAAGAAGTGACCTGTGTAGCCGACTCCGCCGATGATGATAGCGGCATCGGACGAGCCCTTCTCCTGCTGCCAGCGCCCCGTAACAGCTCCCGATACAGAGCCGTCGGAGTTGAGCGATATCTTCTGATAGTTGATTATCTTACCGTCAGTTGAGGTGCCGTGATTGATGTATTCGTACTCGCCGACGATGTCCTGCTCGTTGTAGCCGCCGTCGAACTTCTCGTCGCCGCTGTACTCGAACGGCGCGACTACAGGCCAGCCGTCCGCATTGAAGAACATCTGATGCACGCGCACTTCATGGAACTCCGCACCGTCATCGAATCGGGTGTGGTAGATGAGGTACCACTTGCCGTCGTCGTCGCGCAGGACGGAGTTGTGTCCGCACGCCATATATGCCTTGCTCAGCGAGCTGAACTTGTAGTTGCCCATGACCTTCAGTCCGACGCTGTCGAGGTTGGGATTCGTCGGCAGGACAGCGTTTCTGCCTGCGAGGTCAGTGAAGGGGCCGAGCGGGCTCTTTGAGCGGAAAACTCGCATATTATAGCCGCCCGTGGAGGTCAGACCGCCGTAGGTCACCCACAGGTAGTAGTAGCCGGTGTCGGCGTTGTACTCGATGAACGGACCCTCGCCCGATTTACCGTAGCCGCCCGATATCTTCGTACCGAAGTAGCTGTCGACCATGCGCCCGTCGGATGTCGTACCCGTCTTGGGGTGGATGAGGTAGCCCGTCTTGGGGTCGACCTCGAGGGTGAAAATGCCTCCCGACCACGAGCCGTAGCACATATACATTTTGCCGCTCGTATCGGTGTAGATAGTCGGGTCAATGGCGTTCGGGAAAAGCTGGTTGTTGAAGTTGTCCTTGTTGAACCAGCTGTTGTTGAAGGTGACCTGCCCCTGCGCGATGAGCTCGTCCACGTTGGTGGAGGTGTACTTGCGGTTGACGCGCTTGGTATTGCTGGTAGCGTAGCTGTCGTTGTTGGTGAAGCCCGAGTAAATGAGCGTATCCGCGAATGTATAAGGACCCTCGATATTCTTTGACACCGCGAACGCGATTACGGAGCGCATATACGTCGAGGAGGTGCAGAAGTACATGAGGTACGCGCCCTTTGAGCCGTCGGAGTTGACATATTCGGCGTCCCAGAACACATCGGGAGCCCACACCGCGAAGCCGCCCTTGCAGTCCTCGAGGTCCTCGCCCGCCCAGTCGAAGGCTTTTTTGAGGTTCTGCGAGAGGTTGCCGAACTCGACGTTATTTGTCCGCGCATAGCCGTTCGCGAACGAGCGCCAGTTTTGCAGGTCGGCAGACTTCGCTGCCTCTATGTGCGAGCCGAAAACGTAGTAGGTGCTGCCGTCCTTGACTATGGACGGGTCATGTACCGATACCCTTGTGCCTGCTGCGTCGGCGATACGGGTCGGAGCTCCGCCGAGGGCTGAGGTGCCGCACACGAGAGCTCCCGCGAGCACGAGGGAGAGGATTCGTTTCAGTTTCATTTTTTCTCCTTTCTGCCGAGCCCTTTCTCCGTGGGCTCGGACAGCCGTTTTTGTAATTATAACATAACGGGGCGGCAGATTCAACATCACATTGTATCAAAAAGGTGTAATATTTTGCGCATCCGCGGCGAAAAGCACAAATAAAAACAGAAAAGGCGGATAAAATTTCATTTTTATATTGAAATTTACAAAAACTTGTGATATAATGTTATCATATTCGGCAATGTTCGGCATTGCTTCATACTTAGGAGGTTTATATTATGATTTGCAATAACTGCAGAACTGAATTCACGGGCAAATTCTGCCCTACCTGCGGTACAGCGGCACAGGTAGGACCCGCACCCGTACAGGTAGCTCCTCAGATGGCACCGCCTGTATATACAAATGTAGTGACTGCTCCGCCCGTGTCGTCCACGAGCATAATGGGCTGGATAGGCTGGATGTTCCTCATCGGATGTCTGCCCGTACTCGGACTCGTCATCATGGCACTTGCGGCGAATGACGAATCGGCGAAGAACTTTGCGAAGGCGAATCTGCTGATAATGCTTATCGTGCTCATCATTTCGCTTATTGCAGTGGGAGCTATGCTCCTGCTTGGCATCGGACTTGGTGCTGCTTCATCAAATTGACGCATACATAACGGCAAAGGACCGATAAGACTTGTTCTTATCGGTCCTTTTTGTGTTGGTATGCGGAAATATCACACGCAGCTCAGTTCCGCTCCCGCGCCTTGAACACAGCGTTGAACATCCCGCTCAGCACAGGCACTGCCGCGCTGAGTCCGAGTGCGATGAGCAGCTCATTCCGCGTGAGCACGACCGTGTCGAATACGGCGCGGAGCTGCGGCACGAGCACTGCTGCCGCAAGTGCCGCCATTGATACCGCGACCGCGAGCAGCAGCTTGACGTTGCTGAATGGGTCGATGCCGAACAGCGACCGCCGCTCCGACTTGCACTCGAAAACGTGTATGAGCTGGGACATTATCAGCGTGACGAGCGCGGCAGTGCGCCCCGCCCCGAGACTGCCGCCCATGCGCAGCACGAGCGAGAACGCCGCAAGCGTGGAAAGCCCGATAAACAGCCCGCGGAAGACTATCTTCCACATCAGTCCGCCCGAGAAGAAGCCCTCGTCGGAGCGCCGCGGCGGGCGGCTCATGATGTCTTTTTCGGGAGGCTCCAGCCCGAGCGCTATCGCGGGCAGACCGTCCGTGACGAGGTTGACGAGGAGAATCTGCGCGGGGAGCAGTACAATGGGCATACCCATGACAATGCCGCCGAACATAGTCAGCACCTCGCCGATGTTGCACGAGAGCAGATACCGCACGAATTTGCGAATATTCGCGTACACACACCGCCCCTGCTCGACTGCGCTGACGAGGGTTGCGAGGTTGTCATCGAGGAGGATGACGTCCGCCGCCTGCTTGGTGACGTCAGTGCCCGTAACTCCCATAGCTACGCCGACATCAGCCTCCTTGACCGCAGGCGCGTCGTTGACTCCGTCGCCCGTCATGGTGACTATCTCGCCGCGCCGCTTGAAGCTCCGCACGATACGGAGCTTGTGGACGGGCTCGACGCGCGCGAAAACGCTGTATTTCGTGATATTGCGGTCGAGCTCCTCGTCGGACAGCTCGTTGAGCTCCACACCCGTGATAGCCATGCCGCCCTTCATCAGCCCCGCCTTTTTCGCAACTGCGACCGCCGTATTCTTGTGGTCGCCTGTTATCATGACTGTCCGCACGGAAGCCGCCGAGCACTTGCGTATCGCGGTCTTAGCCTCCTCGCGGGGAGGGTCGAGCATACCCGTCAAGCCGAGGAATACGAGCCCGCCGCGGTTCGGGTCGAAGCTCCCGCAGTCACAGTACGCGAGCGCGAGCACACGGAGCGCCCTGTCGGACATTTCTATCACGCGGCGGGAAATCTCGCTTCGCACGGCAAATGTCAGCGGCAGGAGCTCGCCGCTGTCGGACAGATACTGCGTACAGCGGGGGAGAATGACCTCCTCCGCGCCCTTGAAATAGGCGTGCCTGCCCGATTTGCCGCCGACATGGACTGCCATGAAGCGGGTCTCGCTGTCGAATGGGTACTCCGCAAGCCGCGGGAAATCGGCTTCGAGGGAGGGCTTCATCAGCCCCGCCTTAGCCGCCGCGACCAGTATCGCGACCTCGGTCGGGTCACCCGTGACCTCCCAATCGCCCCTGCCGCTGATAGCTCCGCGGCGCCGCGAGCTGACCCTGCCACCCGAAATAGCGGCGTCCGAGCAGAGCACACCGCACCGCAGAGCCTCGCTCAGCGCCTTCTCGGCGGCGGGATTGACGGCGATGTTGTCCTCGCCTCGCGTGACCTCGCCGCTCCTGCGGTAGCCCATGCCGCTGAAATAGTAGGTACTGCCGACGGTCGCGAGCTCGGTGACGGTCATCTTGTTTTCGGTGATAGTGCCCGTCTTGTCGGAGCAGATGACCGACGTACAGCCGAGCGTCTCGACGCTGTGGAGCTTGTTGACGAGCGCCTTCTGCTTCAGCATACGGCTGACCGCGAGCGCGAGCGCGATAGTGACCGTCGCGGGCAGACCCTCGGGGATAGCCGCGATAGCGATAGTGATGCCCGTCATCAGCATATCGAAGACGTCCTCGCCGCGGAGGACTCCCGCCGCAAAGACCGCCGCGCACACGACGAGGCAGATTATCGCCACGACCCTGCCGAGCTCCGCGAGCCGCTTTTGCAGTGGAGTCAGCTCCTTGTCGATGTCGGCGAGGAGGTCGGAGATACGCCCCATCTGCGTGCGTCTGCCCGTCGCGATGATGCGTGCCCGACACGTTCCGCGGACGGCTGATGTGCCGCAGTAGACGATGTTGGGCTTGTTCAGGGAGTTGTCGGTATCTGCCGCGAGACCCGCGCGCTTTGCTACGGCTTCGGACTCGCCCGTGAGGATAGCCTCGTCGCAGAAGAAGCCCGCGGAGCTCAGTATCACGCAGTCCGCGGGGACTCTGTCGCCCGCCTCGAGCTCGATGACGTCCTCGGTGACGAGGCGCGCCGCCTCTATCTCGCGGAGCTCGCCGTCGCGGTAGCACTTCGCCGTCGGAGCCGTCATATTGCGGAGGGCTTCGAGGGTGTGCTCGGTGCGAAACTCCTGAATGAAGCCGAGAATGGCGTTGAGCAGGACGATGAGGATAATGGTGACGGCGTCGGAGACCTCGCCGAGGAGGACGGAGACGACCGTTGCACCGAGCAGTATCATGACCATGACGTCCTTGAACTGCCCGACGAAGATACGCACAGCGCCGACCTTTTTCTTTTCGCCGAGGACGTTGGCTCCGTCAGATTTCAGGCGAGCCGCCGCCTCTTTTTCGGTAAGTCCCATATCATTCACTCCTTTGGGTGGTTGTCTGTAAATGATATGCGGACGGACTGTCGGTTATGCCGCGCATAAAAAGGACGTCCCGTATGGGACGTCCTTTCGTTATTTTTGAATTACAGCCTTTCTCAGCGCGATGAGGTCGAACGTATCGATTATGCCGTCCTGTGCGAGGTCGGCGCGCGCGCACTCATCATATGTGAGGGGCGTCTTGCCGAGCAGGTGCGCGCTGAGCATTACAAGGTCAGCGACTCCCGCCTCGCCGTCGGCATTGATATCGCCGATGACAGGCTCGGGCAAAGTCCCGCTCGAAGTCGCAATCGCAAAGAAGTTCACGCACTGATAGGTCTGCCCGTTGCTTCCGAGCGTGACCGTTTCGCCCTTCTTCACGGGCTTGTCGTATATCATGAAGCTGAGGTCGGTCGTAGCGGTGAGCATAGTCCGCATATGCGTATAGTCCGCGAGCCATTCGGGCGGAGTAGTCACGCGGCTGTCGAGCGCGATATGCAGCGTCATATCGGCTCCTGCGGTGAAGGTGACGGTGTCGCCCTTGGTGCCCTTCGCGGAGCACGCAGTCATGAGTATCTCTCCGCCGACGAGGTTGGACTGTATCTGGTCTATGGTGAAGTCACGGTCGCCGAAAATGAGCGAGCCCGTATTGGCGTTTTTGCCTATCGACCACGAATCGGGCAGAGCCTCCGCGCTTATCTGCACATTCGTGAACAGCTCGCCGCTCAGCGGGAGCCGCTTGTCGCTGAACACAAAATAGCGCATATTGCTGAGGTTGTCGGCGGGAGCGGAGAACCTCACGTACAGGTCATGGATACCGCTTATTTCGGGGATATTCGCTTCCGCGTCCTTATAGCTCGAGAAGCCGCTTCCCGCGAAGTCTATCTTTGCGGCGGGGTCGCCCTCGATGCTGTCGAGGAATAGCTCGAGCGTGCAGGCATTGCCCGCCATGCTCGCGGAGAACGACTTAGCGCCGCTTCCGAAATTGACTCTGCTGTACTTGACCCAGTCGCCGTCGCTTATGCCCGCGATGTTGTTCTGCGAAGTCCACTCCTCGACGTATACGCCCTGCTTGTCGTCGAAGGAGTCCGCCTCTATTCTCTCGAAGGCTGAGACCGTCTTGGGGGAGGGCGGCGCGGGAGTATCGCTCTCGGGCGAGAGCTTGACAACGCCCTCGGGGAAGGAGTCGACAGTGAGGTCGTTGATGTAGTATTCGATGTTCATGTAGCCCTGACCGCAGTAGTCGCCCGCGTAGTCGTTGGGGTCGGTCGGGTCGAGACCGCGCGCGGACTCCCACTCATCGGGCATACCGTCGCCGTCGGTATCGGTTATCTCCTTGGTCGTGACTGCGGGCGGGTAGGAGTAGGTCACGCCGCACTTGATGTTGTACTTGTTGAGGTCGGACACAGAGCCGTTATACGCGGCAGTACCCGAGCACTGACCCGTGCCGTTCTTGGCGTCGGAGGCGCACTGGCGGTCAATGGGCGTCCTCTTGTCGGAGGATATGCCGCAGCCCGCGAAGCTGATAACGTGCTCGTATGAAGCCTCGGCGCTCTCGCAGGTAGTCGCGGTGGAGAGGTTCTCGCCGTCACTGCTTATCGCGAACGGCGCAGACGTGCGGAGGTTGTCCTTGGTTATGCCTATGCCGTCCTTGACCGTGATGCCGTCCCAGTTGTTGTAGGTTATGCCGTGGAGCGAGCCGTTCTTGTTGATGAGGCGGTTGCCCGCGCAGTAGACCTTGAAATTCTGCGGGCTGGTGGTGCTGTCGACGTGGATGTAGTTGTAGCCGCCCGTCGTGGAATTGCCCGCTTTCAGTGTATTGTTGACGTAGTTGACGTGACCGATAGTGCCGTATGCGGTCTGGTAGCCCCAGTCATAGATGATGTTGTTGGTGAAGTCCGCGACGCCCGTTCCCGGTATTTTTCCGCGGAAATTGCGTGAAACGTTGTGTATGATGAGGTTGTGGTCGAAGGTGAGGTCGCTGTTGCCCATCATTATGCCGAAGCCGTGGATGCCCTTGTCGTGTCCGCCCCACGAGTTGGCGGGACCGATGACGGTATACTGCACGGTGTAGTTCTTGTTGTTGGAGTAGAGACCCCACTGCTCGTCCGACGCCCAGCCTATGGAGCAGTGGTCGACTATGCAGTTTGCGCCCTTTGAGCCTCCCCACGCGTCATTTCCCGAGCTGGTGGCGTTGTACGGTCCGGGGCGGGAGCTGAGATAGCGGACGATGACGTTGTCGCCGCCGAAAGCCATTTTGTAGTTTTTGAGTGTGATACCGCCGCCGCCGGGTGCAGTCTGACCTGCGATTGTGATGTTGCTGACAGCCGAGACCGCGCTCTTGAGCTCGATAGTGCCGCCGACGTCAAATACGACGATGCGGTTGGGCTTGCTGACGGCGTCGCGGAAGGAGCCCTCGCCGCTGTCGTTGAGGTTGGTGACGTGGTAGACCTGTCCGCCGCGTCCGCCCGTGGCGTACTTGCCGCCTCCGACCGCACCCGGGAAGGCGAGAAGCTTGCCCGCGGCGCTGGCTGTAGTGCCGATATCCCGCGCGGGGACAGCCGCAGCCGCTCCGCCGAGCATCGTGACGATACCCGTCAGCAGGGCGGCAAGGCGTCTGATGTTTTTGTTCATGGTTATCCCTCCTGTATCTGTGACAGAATATATTTCCCTATTATAAATTATACATTATTATGCTGCAAAAAGCAATGACAAATCGTATCTTGTTTATGCAGCTTTCAGCTTTTTTGGGGGGGATATGTGAAGGATAGTGTAGTCAGGCGTGAGAGTCAGGCTGCTTTTCTGTACAGTTCACGGCAATTTCAGAAGCCGTTCGCAGAACGGACATAATTGTCAGAATTATGTAATACTTTCCCGAGCAAGGTTACAAACGCGCGCGCTTTTTGTATCGGAACTGACAATTCTCTGTTATTGCATTATGCCGAAATATAGGGTATAATGAGAGCATAGAAAAAAGCCCTCCTCTGCTCGGCTCGCACGAGGGTAAAAAGGAGTGAAATTTATGAGTAAAAGATTTTCACGCATTGCAGCCCTGTCACTTACGCTGCCGCTCATCGCCGCGACATTCGCAAGCTGTGGAGACGACGGGACATACAGCGGCGTAAACAGCAACAGCAACTACACTTACAACTACAAGACAGAGGCAGAGGAGAACTACTCCCCCAACACCGTGAACCCGAACGAGGAGTACAACTACGTCGAGGAGGGCGGCTTCAAGGACCCGAAGGCGGAGCCGCTGTCGACCTTCTCTGCGGACGTCGACACTGCCTCATATACAAATGCGCGCCGTATGCTCAACGAGCATAAACGCGTAGAACCCGACTCCGTCCGCGTGGAGGAGTACATCAACTACTTCGACTACAAGTACGCTGACCCCGAGGAGGGCAAGGTGTTCGGCGAGTACATAGAGCTCGCGGACTGCCCGTGGAATCCCGAGACAAAGCTCATGATGATAGGCTTGCAGGGCAAGCGCATCGAGCAGGAGGAGCTCCCGTCCTCGAACCTCGTTTTCCTCATAGACTCGTCAGGTTCGATGGCTTCGTACAACAAGCTCCCGCTCGTGCAGACGGCGTTCTCCATGCTGACCGACACCCTTACCGAGAACGACCGCATCTCTATCGTGACCTACGCGGGCTCGAGCGAGACAGTGCTCGAGGGAGCGAGCGGTGATGACAAGGACGAGATAACAGAGGCGCTCGGCTCTATCATGGCAAGCGGAGGCACAAACGGCGAGGGCGGCATCGAGACTGCGTATGCGCTCGCTGAGAAATACTTCATCGAGGGCGGCAATAACCGCGTTATCCTCGCTACCGACGGCGACCTCAACATCGGCAAGTGCTCCGAGGACGAGCTGACAAAGCTCATCGAGAAGAAGCGCGAGAGCGGCGTTTATCTGTCGGTGCTCGGCTTCGGTACGGGCAATATCAAGGACAACAAAATGGAGGCTCTTGCCGACAACGGCAACGGCAACTACAGCTATATCGACTCCGTCTCCGAGGCGCGCCGCGTGCTCGTCGAGGAAATGGGCGGCACGCTCTTCACCATTGCGAAGGACGTGAAGATACAGGTCGAGTTCAATCCTGCCACGGTCGAGAGCTACCGTCTCATCGGCTATGACAACCGCCTCATGAACGCCGAGGAATTCTACGACGACTCCAAGGACGCGGGAGAGGTCGGCGCGGGACACGCTGTGACTGCGCTGTATGAGGTGAAGGTCAATGAGCCGAGCGTGAAAGGCACATATCACGGCATAGAGCTCGAATTTGCGACCGAGAGTACCACTGAGGCTTCGTCCGACAACGGCAGGGACGAGCTCATCAAGCTCTCCGTAGCGTACAAGGATATCGACACCGACGAGGAGATGTACTCCGCGAACCTGTACGGCATGGAGAAGTACAATACAGTCCCGACGCAGGGCATCAAGCTCGCGGGAGCTGTTGCGGAGTTCGCGATGCTGCTCAAGGGTTCGGAGTACGCGGGTACGTCGTCATTTGATTACGTCAGGGAGACCGCGCTTGCTATCGGCGGAAGCAACGAGAAGATAAACGAGCTCGGAGACCTTGCACAGAAAGCTTCTTCATTGTATTAATATATTTCTGACAGCGGAGCGCCCCAAGGGGAGCCCCCTTTGGCGGATTCGCAGGTTACCAAATATGAGCCGTTACTTTACGGCTCGGTAGCCCACTTTTTTCCGCTAAGGAGAGCAGCCCAACAGGGGCGCTTTTGCTTGTATGCCGCGCGGAGATTGCTAACGTTTCTGACGAACTGCCGCGCGAACCCGAAAGTTTCGCTCAAGCCTTTTCAAAGGCTTGCGGGGTGTGGGGCAGAGCCCCACAAAAGACCGAAGGGCGCCCCTACAGATATTGACAAGCTCCCGCCTTTATTCTATAATGATATTGATTTGGAACATGACAGGAGGAGCGCCGCATGAACAGCATAAGCGACTCGATAACCACCCGCTTCAACAAGCAGATATGGACGAAATTCCGCCGCGGAGTGCGCGACTACAGGCTCATAGAGGCGGGCGACCGCATCGCCGTGTGCATATCGGGCGGCAAGGACTCGATGCTCATGGCGCAGTGCATAGCCCGCCTCAAGCACAACAACGAGATACCGTTTGAGGTCGAGTACGTCATAATGGACCCCGGTTATACGCCCGAGAATCTGCAAAGGATAACCGCCAATGCGAAGCTCCTCGGGATACCTGCAAAGGTCTATTCCACGCGGATATTCGAGTCCGCGGAGAAGGAGGAGAAGCACCCGTGCTTTCTGTGCGCGAGACTGCGGCGCGGCTGGCTGTACAAGAAAGCGCAGGAGCTCGGCTGCAACAAGATAGCGCTCGGACACCACTTCGACGACGTCATCGAGACTATCCTCATGGGGATGCTGTACGGCTCGCAGATGCAGACTATGATGCCCAAGCTGAAAAGCGAGAATTACGAGGGCGTGGAGCTGATACGCCCGCTGTACCTTGTCCGCGAGGCTGACATCATAGCGTGGCGGGACTATAACAAGCTCGGATTCATACAGTGCGCGTGCCGAGTTACCGAGAAAAAGGGCGAGGACGGCTCAAAGCGCGCGGAGATAAAGGCGCTTATCGCGGAGCTGAAAAAGACCAATCCCGCGGTCGAGATGAACATTTTCCGCAGTCCCGAGAACGTGAACCTCCGCACGCTGATATCCTACCACGACGGGGACGAGTACCACCACTTCCTCGACGATTACAAGTGAGCGGTGCTGTGCAGATGTCCCGCAATGCTGACAAAAGATTGTCAAATGTTTGGCTTTTTTGTCTGTTTTTACGATTTTAACGGAATATTTACAGTTATAGCTTGAATTTTTTGCCCGATATGCTATAATATTATTATACCAGGCTGTACCTACAGCTATAATCGGAGGTAATCATCATGGGAGATAATAAAGGCGGAACAAAGATAACCATACTCGGTGCGGGAAATGTCGGCGCGACTGTTGCGTATACCCTCGCTGTTGCGGGTACGTGTACCGATATTGTCCTCATTGACATAAACAAGGAAAAGGCGAAAGGCGAGGCAATGGATATCCGACAGGGCGTGTCCTTCGGTCACAACGTCGAGATAAAGGACGGCACGTATGAGGACGCCGCCGATTCCGATATCGTCGTAGTTACTCTCGGACTTGCAAGAAAGCCCGGTCAGACGCGTCTCGACCTCGCGCAGGCTAACGTCAATATCATCAAGGACGTAATGCCGCAGGTAGCGAGATTCGCTCCCGATGCGATATACGTCGTTGTCAGCAACCCCGTTGACATTCTCACCTACGTGACCTTACAGTGCACGAACCTCACACCCTATCAGGTAATAGGCTCGGGTACTGCGCTCGATACATCGCGTCTGCGCTCGAGCATCGCAGACCACCTCGGTCTGAGCCCGAACAGCGTTCACGCTTATGTATTCGGCGAGCACGGCGATTCTTCGTTCATTCCGTGGTCGCTCACAAATATCGCGGGTATCCCCATGGAGGAGTACTGCGCAGACCAGAATCACGCTGATATCGACGAGGACGAGATAATCGACGAGGTCCGCAAGGCAGGCGCGGAGGTCATCAAGCGCAAGGGCGCGACGTTCTATGCTATCGCTATGACCGTGAACAAGATTTGCGATTCTATTCTCCGCGATACGAACAATATCATGACGATATCTTCTCTCGTGCCCAACAGATACGGCATCAGCGATGTCTGTCTGAGTCTGCCCTGCGTTATCGGCAGTCACGGTATCGGCAGGGAGGTATTCCCCAAGCTCACCGAGGACGAGGAGGAGAAGCTCCACGAGAGCGCAAAGGCACTCAGGAGCGTCATCGACCAGCTCGACTTTTAATCTGTAGGGGCGCCCTTTGGGCGTCCGCGAATCACCGAAAGAATCTGCGGTTTCATTCCGTAGGGAACGCCGCAGCCAACGGCTGCACATACCCTCTGTCAGCTTCGCTGACATCTCCCTACACTGTAGGGAGTCACTCGGCGTTCCGCATTAAAACGTTGGCTTTCTCGTTCGCAAACAATTCACTGGATTGTTTGCGGAGGGCAGATTTATTGAAATAGTTTTTACGCCGCCCATAGAGCGGCGCCAAGGGCTCTGCCCTTGGAACCCGTCGGAGCTCTGCCCCGAACCCCGCAAGGGCGCTGCCCTTGACCTGCAAGCCTTTGAAAAGGCTTGAGCGAAACTTTCGGTTTCGCGTACCACTTTATTTGCGGCGGAAGCAATCTCCGCGCGGCATACAAATGAGCAAAGGAGCTCCCGATAACAGCGGGAGCTCTAACTATAGGAGGTAACACCATGAGCCTTAACGATACGCCCTCGGGCGAGAGGATACACATCGGCTTCTTCGGACGGCGCAATGCTGGAAAATCCAGCCTCGTCAACGCCGTCACGGGGCAGGAGCTCGCCGTCGTCTCCGACGTCAAGGGCACCACGACCGACCCCGTCTACAAGGCAATGGAGCTGCTGCCGCTCGGTCCCGTCGAGATAATCGACACCCCCGGCTTCGACGACGAGGGCGCGCTCGGCGAGCTCCGCGTGAAAAAGACGCGTCAGATACTCGCAAAGACCGATATTGCTGTGCTTGTCGTGGACGGCAGCGCGGGACTGAGCGAGTGCGACCGTGAGCTGATACAGCTCTTCCGCGAGCGCGAGCTCCCGTACATCATCGCGTACAACAAGTCCGACCTCACAGGGCAGGAGGTCAGCGCAGACAACGAAATATCGGTCAGCGCGGCTGAAAATCGCAACATTTACGAGCTGAAGGAGATGATAGGCAGGCTCGCGAAGTCCGCCGTCAATGAGCGCCGCATCATCGGCGACCTACTCAGCGCAGGCGACATCGTCGTGCTTGTCACGCCGATAGACGAGTCCGCACCGAAGGGACGCATGATACTGCCGCAGGTGCAGACTCTCCGCGACGTCCTCGACGCCGACGCAATACCCGTTTTCGCGAAGGAGGGACAGCTTGCGGACGCACTCGCGGGACTGGTCAAGCCGCCGAAAATGGTCGTCACGGACAGTCAGGTGTTCGGCATGGTGAGCAGAATAGTGCCCGAGAGCGTCCCGCTGACGTCGTTCTCTATCCTCATGGCGCACTACAAGGGCTTCCTCGGGGCGGCAGTCAGGGGAGCGGCGGCTATCCGCGGACTCCGCGACGGCGACACCGTCCTCATATCCGAGGGCTGCACACATCATCGTCAGTGCGGCGACATCGGCAGCGTGAAGCTGCCCGCACTGCTGAAGAAATACACGGGCAAGAGCCTGAACATCGAGCTTTCGAGCGGGCGCGACTTCCCCGAGGAGCTCGGCAAATACGCCCTTGTCATCCACTGCGGAGGCTGTATGCTCAACGAGCGGGAGATGTCCCACAGGCAGAGCACAGCGGAGGCGGCGGGCGTGCCGTTCACGAATTACGGCACGGCTATCGCGTGCATGAATGGCATTCTGCGGCGCAGTCTCGGCATTTTCCCCGACCTTGAAAGGCTGGTGAGCGAATGAAACGGCGGCTCCCGTACATCGTCATATTCGTGGTGCTCGTGGGCGTGGAGGTGCTCATCGCGCTGACTCAGCACGGCAACTTCATCCGCAACTACGGCGGCGACATCATCGTGATGTGGGTGCTGTACTGCCTCGTGCAGACAGTGCTCGGCGGCAGGAACAACCACTACCTCGTCAATCTCGCACTGCTCGTGTTCGCATTCGCGGTGGAGCTCGTGCAGGGCTGGGGTTTCGTGGACAAGTTCGGCATAGAGAGCGCGTTCCTGCGCACACTCATCGGCACGAGCTTCGCGGCGGAGGACCTCCTCTGCTACGCCGCAGGCACGGCGATAGCGTGTCTGGGAGTGTTCATATACGGGCGGATAAAAAAGAAGAAGGATACGGAATAAAAAAGCGGGCGCATCAATGTGTGTGCCCGCCTTTTGTATGTATATATGCAAAAATACACGAATAAATATACATGATATCGAGAATATTACTGCGAATAATGAATATTTATTCAAAAAGGGTTGACAACGGAGAATAGCGGAGTATAATAGTATTATCACGATTTTTCACGCCGAAACGGCGTTTTGAATTTCAGGAGGTAATTATCATGGCTAAAAAAGAAGTTAAAAAGGTAGTTCTCGCTTACTCGGGCGGTCTTGACACATCCATCATCATCCCGTGGCTCAAGGAAAACTACAACAATCCCGAGATAATCGCTGTTTCAGGCGACGTAGGACAGGGCACAGAGCTTGACGGACTCGAGGAGAAGGCTATCAAGACAGGCGCTTCCAAGCTCATCATCGCCGACCTCAAGGAGGAGTTCATTCAGGACTACGTTTACCCCACTGTTCAGGCAGGCGCTATCTACGAGAACAGATATATGCTCGGCACTTCGTTCGCACGTCCTATCATCGCAAAGAGAATCGCTGAGATAGCTCTTGCAGAGGGCGCAGACGCTATCTGCCACGGCTGTACAGGAAAGGGCAACGACCAGGTTCGTTTCGAGCTTGCTATCAAGGCATTTGCTCCTGATATGACAATCATCGCTCCGTGGAGAGAATGGGATATCAAGTCCCGTGACCAGGAGATAGACTACGCAGAGGCACACAATATCCCCCTCAAGATAAGCCGTGAGACAAACTACTCCAAGGACAAGAACATCTGGCACCTCAGCCACGAGGGTCTCGACCTCGAGGACCCCGCAAACGAGCCTCAGTACGAGAAGAAGGGCTTCCTTGAAATGGGCGTATCTCCCATTGATGCTCCCGACAAGCCTACATACATCACTATCCACTTCGAGAAGGGTATCCCCACAATGCTCGACGGCAAGAAGCTGAACGGCGTTGAAATGGTAGGCGCACTCAACAAGCTCGGCGGCGAGAACGGCATCGGACTTGCTGACCTCGTTGAGAACCGTCTCGTTGGTATGAAGTCCAGAGGCGTATACGAGACTCCCGGCGGCGCTATCCTCTACCACGCACACGAAGTTCTCGAGACTATCACTCTCGACAAGGAGACAGCTCGTATCAAGCAGTATCTCGGCATCAAGTTTGCTGATATCGTATACAACGGTCAGTGGTTCACACCTCTCCGCGAGGCTCTCAGCGCATTCGTTACAGAGACTCAGAAGAACGTTACAGGCGACGTAAAGCTCAAGCTCTACAAGGGCAACATCATCAACGCAGGCGTTACCTCGCCCAACACCCTCTACGATGAGGAAGTTGCAACATTCGACGAGGACGAGGTATACAATCAGGCTGACGCGGCAGGCTTCATCAACCTCTTCGGTCTCCCGATAAAGGTAAAGGCAAAGCTCGACCAGAAGCGCGGCAAGTGAGCTGAGCCTCACACAGATGATATAGAAGGATAATTGGAGGATAAAGATGAAAAAACTCATTGCAGCACTCACGCTCATATGCATGGCGGCTTCTGCTGTAAGCTGCGGTGCAAAGGACGACGATACCGCTATTGATAAGCCCGGTCAGCCCACAACGGCTGCAAAGGTCACTGAGGCAGAGACCGAGGCTGAAACAGAGCCCGAGACGGAGGAGCCCACGCTTTCAGCGGAGGAGCTCCAGAAGATCAAGGACAAGGATATGGAATTCCTCAATGGCATTGAGGTCAGCCTGCTTGATTACTATGTCGGCACTCCCAAGGAGGCAGGCATAGACAGTGACGATGCTGACAAAGCTACTATCTTTACAGTCAGTGTCAACTACAATGCTCCCAACCTTGACGAGCTCGATTCCATCTCTCTTACAGCAGACGGGGAGAAGCTCTATACCAATACGGTCTCCTCAGTATGGGGCGCCAAGGACGAGGACGGCGAGCTGTGGGGCATCTACCGCTTCAGAATTGAGGGCGAGTATGCTCCCGAGGACGTAAAGGTCAGATTCTGGTACGCTGACGGATACAAAGTCACACGCGAGGTCGATCTCGACACAGAGGGCAGCTTTGAGGAAATGGCAGAGATCATGTGCTGGTACGAGGATTCTGCTTCCGAAGAGGCTGTTGACGGCAAGATAAAGCACCCTTATATCTACAAGATACACGACAGATACTGCGTTATCGAATCCTATCATGAGACTCCTCCTGAGGGCCACGACAGCGACAACGAGCGTGATTTCTACGACCAGACATACGCTATAACTCCTCTTGAGGGAGCGTTCGGACCGATCCTTGCCGAAGGAGATGTCGAGCTTGAGTCTGAAAATGTAAAGCCGTTCACATATTCCGAGCTGATAGGTCTCAGAAACAGCTATTTAGGACAGTATGTTACCTGCTATATTTACTGCGACTGGGACGGTGTGACTGACTGGGACAATATGTCCGACGAGGAGAAGATGGGTGCGCTGAATGCGCAGGCATTGATCTATAAACTGATCCCTATGCAGAGCAGAAGCACATATCTCATCATACACGCCGGTGAAGGCAAAGACATAAAGTATAGCTGCGTTATACCGGAATAACCCAAACAGGCAGGGGCGAACCTCCTGCCTGTTACGATTTTAAAGCGGGAGGGGCATATGAACAAGTTCATGACTATCGCTGTTGAAGAAGCGAGGACAGGCATACGCGCGGGTCACGGCGGACCTTTCGGCTGTGTCATCGTCAGGGACGGCGAGGTCATCGGCAGGGGACACAACGAGGTCGTCAAGCGGCACGACCCCACCTGTCACGGCGAGGTCATGGCGATACGCAACGCGTGTAAGAATATCGGCTCGTTCGACCTCTCGGGCTGTGAGCTCTACACCACCGCGGAGCCGTGTCCGATGTGCGCGGGAGCTATCATGTGGGCGAACATAGCGAAGGTGTACTACGGCTGTAATATCGCCGACACCGACAGCATAGGCTTCCGCGACAAGCAGTTCTATGAGGCTCCCGAGGACATCTCCGAGGAGCTCGACCGCGATGCGTGCCTCGAGGTGTTCGAGGAGTACCGCAATATAAAGGAAAAACGGAATTATTGATGTAGGGGCGCCCTTCGGGCGTCCGTCGGTAAGCGATAAATCGCAATCGACCGTAAATGCAGGGGGCGAGTTCCGCTTTATTTACTGTAGGGGCGGATATTATCCGCCCGCCGATAAAAGGTTTCATCAAACGTTAAGGAGAATAAATATGGCAGATATGATGTGGGCAGGAAGATTTTCCAAGCAGGTTGACGCGGGAGTAAACGCGTTCAATTCTTCCATTGCCTTTGACGGACGTATGTACCGCCACGATATACAGGGCAGTATCGCCCACGCTACCATGCTCGGCGACTGCGGCATAATCACGAAGGAGGACAGCCTCACGATAATCGAGGGGCTGAAGGGCATACTCGCCGACATCGACAGCGGCGCTCTCGAGCTCGACCCCAACGCCGAAGACATCCATATGTTTGTGGAGGCGGAGCTGACAAAGCGGCTCGGCGACGTGGGAAAGAGACTTCACACCTCCCGCTCGAGGAACGACCAGGTCGCAGTAGACCTGCGCCTCTATCTCCGCGACGAGATAGCCGAGATACAGGCAATGGTGCGCGAGCTGACCGAGACTCTCATCAAGCTTGCGAAGGAGCACACCGAGACGATAATGCCTGGATATACGCACCTCCAGCGTGCCCAGCCTATAACTCTCGCACACCATCTCATGGCGTATGTGTGGATGCTCATGCGCGACGCGGAGCGCCTCACCGACGTGAACAAGCGAATGAACTACTGCCCGCTCGGAAGCGGAGCACTCGCGGGCACGACATACAGGACGAACAGACAGCAGACCTCCGACCTGCTCGGCTTTACGGCTCCGATGCCGAACAGCCTTGACGGAGTATCCGACCGCGACTACTGCATCGAGCTCTGCTGTGCGCTGTCCCTGCTGATGACTCACCTCTCGCGCTTCTCCGAGGAGATAATCCTCTGGTGCTCATGGGAGTTCAAGTTCATCGAGCTCGACGACGCCTTTGCAACGGGCTCGTCGATAATGCCGCAGAAGAAGAACCCCGACGTCACGGAGCTCATCCGCGGCAAGACGGGACGCGTCAACGGCGACCTCATGACCCTGCTCACGATGATGAAGGGTCTGCCGCTTGCATACAACAAGGATATGCAGGAGGACAAGGAGGCGATCTTCGACGCAGTCGACAACGTGAAGCTCTGCGTAAAGACATTCACTCCCATGCTCGCGACGATGCGCGTGCTCAAGGACAACATGAGGAACGCGGCGGCACGCGGCTTCATCAACGCCACGGACTGCGCGGACTACCTTGTCAAGAAGGGTATGCCGTTCCGCGACGCGTACAAGATAACGGGCACGCTCGTTGCGAAGTGCATAGAAAAGGGCACAACGCTCGAGGCTCTGCCGCTTGACGACTACAAGGCAATGACCGACCTCTTCGCCGAGGACGTATACGAGGCGATAAGCCTCGACACCTGCGTGCGCGAGAGAAAGTCCGAGGGAGGACCTTCTCCCGAGGAGGTCGCAAAGCAGATAGCTCTCGCGGAGAAGCGCCTTGCGGAGCTCGGATAAGCCATGAAGAAAAAAGACTTTATATTCACGTTCGGTCTCACCCTGCTCACGGGAGTGCTGTGGGTAGTCGGCGAGGTCGTAATGGGACTGTGGATAGCCGTTCCCACATGGGGACACATCGCGTGGTTTGCAGGGATAGTGCTCGTCACGCTGACGATAAGCGTGATACACTCCCTCATGGAGGACGAAGCGGGCGAGGAGCACCGCGACCCCAAGCGTGAGAAGTACGAGCGCAAGGTCAGCAAGCGCCGCGGTATCACCGAGGAGGACGACTGATGAAGAAGCTCAGCGGACTTTCCACCGATTACGAGGGCAGATGCGGAAACTGCCACAAAATCTTCGAGGAGGGCGACCTCTACTGCCGATACTGCGGTACCAAGGCAGGTGAGGGCAGATACGAGCCCTATGACGACATAATGCAGTGCGTGTACGGACCTCCGCCGACGGAGCGCCTGCACACCTGCAATGAATGCGGCTACAGCTGGAAAAGCTGGGCTATGATAGATAACGAGCGGTACTGTCCGAAATGCGGCGGCGCGGTAACTGCCGCAGAGACGGGAGACCCGCTCTTCAAAGAGGAAACAGGAGGGACAGATATGTCTGTAAAGGTTTACATAGACGGTCAGGAGGGCACCACGGGTCTCAAGATTCTGGAGAGATTCGAGGGCAGGAACGACATCGAGATAATAAAGATAAGCGAGGAGCTCAGAAAGGACCCCGCAGAGCGCGCCCGCCTCATCAACAGCGCGGACTACGTTTTCCTCTGCCTGCCCGATGACGCCTCGCGCGAGGCAGTGTCGTTCATCGACAAGGACAACGACCACGTCCGCATAATCGACGCGTCTACGGCTCACAGGACGAATCCCGACTGGGCATACGGCTTCCCCGAGCTTTCGCCCGCCCACAGAGCGAAGATAGAGAGCTCGAACAGAGTGGCAGTCCCCGGATGCTACGCGAGCGGCTTCAATTCGATAGTTTACCCGCTTGTGGCAAACGGCATAATCCCCGCGGACTACCCCGTATTCGCGTATGCGACCTCGGGCTACAGCGGAGCAGGCAAGAAGGCTATCGCGGTATATGAGGGCGACGACAAGCCCTTCGAGTTCAACAGTCCCCGCCAGTACGCACTCTCTCAGGCGCACAAGCACCTCCCCGAGATGCAGAAGATATCGGGACTGACCTACAAGCCGATGTTCAACCCCATGGTCTGTGACTATTTCAGCGGCATGGTTGTGAGCGTACCGATACAGACGAGGACGCTCCCGAAGGCGTATACTCCCGCGGAGATACACGAGATGTACGCAAAGCACTACGCGGGCGCGAAGCTCGTCGAGGTAATGCCTCTGATGAGCGCGGACGAGCAGAAGAGCTTCTTCCTCGCGTCGAATACTCTCAGCGGACAGAACAAGCTGCAGGTCTTCGTATTCGGCAGTGACGAGCAGATACTGCTCTGCGCACGCCTCGACAACCTCGGCAAGGGCGCGAGCGGCGCGGCAGTTCAGTGCCTGAACATAATGATGGGAATAGACGAGACGACGGGTCTCGTATGATAAAAAGGAGGTTTCGCAATGGAAATACGCAAAATGACCATCGCCGACTACGACGGCGTGTACGCGCTGTGGATGTCGTGCAGGAACATGGGCTTCAACGACGTTGACGACTCGCGGGAGGGCATCGAGCGTTTCCTGAGACGAAACCCCGAAACGGTGTTCATCGCGGTCGAGGACGGCGAGGTCGAGGGAGTTATCCTCGGCGGACACGACGGACGGCGCGGATTCATACACCACATGGCGGTGCGCGAGAAGTGCAGGCGCACGGGACTCGGCACGAAGCTCCTTGACACCTGTCTCGAGGCGATGAAGCGCGAGCAGATAAGCAAGGTCGCATTGCTGGTATTCAAGTACAACGAGGCGGGCAACGCCTTCTGGGAGGCACAGGGCTTCACGGTGAGGGAAGACCTCAACTACCGCAACAAGGCTCTGCGCGAGCTCGTAAGGATAGATACATAAGGAGGAAAACATCATGGACCTGAAAAAAATAGGAAGCAACGTTAAATTTGTATATGGCGGCGTATGTGCCGCAAGAGGCTTCAAGGCTAACGGCGTTCAGTGCGGACTCGCGCACAAGCCGCTCGGAGATATGGCTGAGTCGAATGCGGCGGCAAACAATGCTATCCCCACTGCAAAGAAAAAGAACGACCTCGCTATGATAGTGGCGGACACCGAATGTACGGCGGCTGCTGTATATACAACGAACAAGGTCAAGGGAGCTCCGATACTCGTTACGAAGGAGCACCTCGCAGACGGCAAGGCAAGAGCAGTCATCGTGAACTCCGTCAACGCCAACACCTGCAATCCCGACGGCTACGAGAAGGCGACGAAGATGTGCCAGCTCGCGGCTGAGGCTCTCGGCATCGACGAGAAGGACGTCATCGTAGCGTCCACGGGCGTCATCGGACAGGTACTCCCCATAGAGCCTATAGCAAACGGCATCAAGCCTCTCGTCGAGGGACTGAACTACGGCGGCAACAAGAGCGCTCTCGAGGCGATAATGACCACCGACACCCAGCCCAAGGAAGTAGCGGTCGAGTTCGAGATAGGCGGCAAGACCTGCGTAATGGGCGCAATGCTCAAGGGCAGCGGCATGATACACCCGAACATGGCTACGACTCTCACATTCATCACCACCGACGTGAACATTTCCGCGGAAATGCTCCAGCGCGCGCTCAGTGACAACGTCAAGGTGACACTCAACCGCGCGAGCGTGGACGGCGACACCTCCACGAACGACATGGTCTGCGTGATGGCGTCGGGCACGGCGGGCAATGCCGAGATAACCACCGAGGACGCAGATTTCGGCGCGTTCTCGAATGCGCTGTACAATATCCTGCTCAACCTCGCACGCATGATGGCTAAGGACGGCGAGGGAGCTACAAAACTCATCGAGTGCGCAGTTACGGGCGCGGCTGACGAGAAAACAGCCGAGACAGTAGCGAAGTCCGTCATCTGTTCGAGCCTGCTCAAGTCCATGATATTCGGCGAGGACGCCAACGCGGGACGTATCTACTGCGCGGTAGGCTACTCCGACGCCGACTTCGACATCAGCAAGGTCGACATAGATATGGCATCAAAGGGCGGCAGCATAGCCCTCGGACGACAGGGCTGCGTGACCGAGTTTGACGAGGAGGTCGCAAAGCAGGTGCTTGCGGAGGACGAGATACAGATAATCGTATCGCTCGGCGAGGGCAGCGGCACGGCTGTATGCTGGGGCTGCGACCTCACCTATGACTACGTCAAGATAAACGGTGATTACAGAAGCTGATTTGTAGGGGCGGGTTCCGCTCGCCCGTGTCGGCTTTGACTATTTGCGGGCGGCGAAACGCCGCCCCTACGGTTTGATAAACAGGAGAGATAGATATGGAAAAGATTTCAAATCAGGATAAATCGCAGATACTCATAGACGCGCTGCCGTACATACAGAAGTACAGCAACAAGATAGTTGTAGTGAAGTACGGCGGAAACGCCATGACCAATAAGGAGCTCAAGGACGCTGTCATGACCGACATCGTACTGCTCTCACTGGTCGGAATCAAGGTCGTGCTCGTACACGGCGGCGGTCCCGAGATAAGCGATATGCTGAAAAAGCTCGAGATAGAGAGCAGATTCATCAACGGTCTGCGCTACACCGACGAGGCTACCGTTGACGTAGTAAAAATGGTGCTCGCGGGCAAGGTCAACAAGGAGCTCGTACAGCTCCTCGCACAGCACAAGGGCAGTGCAGTCGGACTCTGCGGCATCGACGGCGAGATGCTCGTTGCCGAGAAGAAGACGACCGACGACGGACAGGACCTCGGCTGGGTGGGCGAGATAACCCATGTCAACACCAAGCCTATCACCGACGCGCTCGAGAACGGCAATATCCCCGTAATAGCGACAGTTGCGACCGACAAGGACGGCAACACCTACAACATCAACGCAGACACGGCGGCGGCTCGCATAGCTGCGGAGCTCGGCGCGGAGAATCTCATCCTCATGACCGACATCGCGGGACTTCTCCGCGACAAGGACGACCCGTCCACGCTCATTCCCTCGGTCAACGTCAGCGAGGTGCCCTATCTGAAGATGCAGGGCATAATCTCGGGCGGCATGATACCGAAGATAGACTGCTGTGTTGAGTCCGTCAGACGCGGAGTGCCCAGAGCCGTCATCATCGACGGACGCGTACCGCACTCTATCCTGATAGAGATACTGTCGAACGAGGGCATCGGCACGCAGTTCACATGATTTCTGAGCTGACGGCTAAAAACATATATGCATGATTATTAAAAATTGTTTACTTGTATACAAAAAATTTACCCCGATTTACTAAAATGATTATTGATTTTACATACAAAACAGCGTTATAATATATAATGTAACAGTATCTGTTTTGGGAAGCAAGGAGAGATACTTATGAGCAGTGAAAGCACAATAAAAAAATTCAACGAGCACGTTATGCAGTCCTACGGAAGATACCCGCTCGCAATGAAGCAGGGCGAGGGCAGGCGCTGTACGGACGAGGACGGCAGGGAATATATCGACTTCGGAAGCGGTATCGGTACCAACAGCCTCGGCTACTGCGACGAGAAATGGGCTGACGCGGTGTGCGCTCAGGCGAGAACTCTCCAGCACAATTCCAACTACTACTACACAGCCGTTCAGGCTGAATTTGCGGAAAAGCTCTGCGCGGTGTCGGGGTATGACAAGGTCTTCTTCGGCAACAGCGGCGCAGAGGCGAACGAGTGCGCGATAAAGGTCGCGAGGAAGTACAGCTTCGACAAGTACGGCAAGGGCAGGCACAACATCATCACCCTCGTCAATTCCTTCCACGGCAGGACGATAGCGACGCTGTCCGCTACGGGACAGGACGTCTTCCATAACTACTTCTTCCCCTTCGTTGAGGGCTTCATCAACGTCGAGGCGAACAATATCGCAGACCTGAAAGCCAAGCTCGACGATACCGTGTGCGCGGTAATGATAGAGTACGTACAGGGCGAGGGCGGCGTGAACAAGCTCGACAAGGACTTCGTTGACGCGATATACGAGTTATGTGCACCGAAGGATATCCTCGTCATCGCGGACGAGATACAGACGGGCGTCGGCAGGACGGGCAAGTTCCTCGCGGGCGACCACTACGGCAAAAAAGCCGATATAACCACGCTTGCCAAGGGCATAGCGGGCGGACTCCCCATGGGCGCGTGCCTCGTGAACGAAAAGCTCGCGGGAGTTCTGACAGCGGGTACGCACGGCTCGACCTTCGGCGGCAACCCCATTGCCTGCGCGGGCGGACTTGCAGTCCTCGACAGGATAGAGAGCGAGGGCTTCCTCGACAGCGTATGCGCAAAGGCGGAGCACTTCAGAACAAGACTTGAAAAATGCAGTGAGGTCGCGGGAGTGAGCGGTCTCGGACTGATGATAGGAATAACTCTCAAATCGAAAAAAGCGGCAGATGTAGCAAAGGCGGCTCTTGAAAAGGGTCTGCTCGTGCTGACGGCAAAGGACAAGGTGAGACTCCTCCCGCCGCTTACTATTGAGGTCAGTGAGATAGACGCAGGACTCGACCTGCTGTTTGAGATACTGGAGGAATGATTCATGGAGCTGATGATCTCTGTAAAGGGGAACAAATATACAGTTACAGATAAAAAGCAGCAAAGGCTTCTCTATACGATAAAGAAGAAGGCGTTCAGCAGCGGAAGATATGTTCTGCTCGACGCGAGCAATTATCAGCTGTATACCATAGTGCAGACGAGCGACGACCGCAAGCCTACATTTTCGATAACGCACAACGACGCCTATATCATGAAGCTCGAGTGCAAGTCGCTCTTCCTCGACCCGACTATCAACGTCAGCGGCAAGGATACTGCGGGCACCAAAATAGTATATGACATAGCGAGCAAGGATCACAGGGATTTTCAGCTTCTGAGAGACGGACTGAATGTCGGAAAGCTGCTCGTGCATCTGACGGTGTCGGGCGAGCTGCAATACGAAATCGAGATAGAGGACAAGGTCTTCGACGACTATATACCGCTCTTTGCCATTGCTGTCGACCTGACCTTCGGCAATATAAACAAGGGCAAATAATGAACTGAAAGGACATATGATATGAAACACTTACTTAAAATGCTCGACCTGAGCACTGAAGAAATAACCGAGATACTCGACCTTGCAGACCAGCTCAAGTACGAGCTCAAGCACAATATCCCGCATCCGCACCTCAAGGGCAAGACTCTCGGAATGATATTCCAGAAGGCTTCGACACGTACAAGGGTATCGTTTGAGACGGGTATGTACCAGCTCGGCGGCTATCCGCTGTTCCTCTCGTCGAACGACCTCCAGATAGGACGCGGCGAGCCCGTACAGGACACCGCACGCGTGCTCTCGCGCTACCTCAGCGGTATAATGATACGCACCTTCGAGCAGAAGGAGGTCGAGGACCTCGCAAAATACGGCAATATCCCGATAATCAACGGTCTTACGGACTTCTGCCACCCCTGTCAGGTGCTCGCTGACCTCATGACTATCCGTGAGTTCAAGGGCAAGCTCGACGGACTGAAGATGTGCTTCATCGGCGACGGCAACAATATGGCGAATTCCCTCATCGTAGGCGGACTCAAGACGGGTATGAGCGTGTCTATCGCTTGCCCGAAGGACTACCAGCCTCCGAAGGAGATACTCGACTTTGCGGCAGGCTACGGCGACAAGTTCACGATGACTGAGGTACCGCTCGAGGCGGCAAAGGACGCCGACGTTATCCTCACGGACGTATGGGCTTCCATGGGTCAGGAGGACGAGGCTGAGAAGCGCAGGAAGGCGTTCACGGGCTATCAGGTCAACGACGAGCTCATGGCAGTCGCAAAGGCAGACGCAATGGTGCTTCACTGCCTGCCCGCACACCGCGAGGAGGAGATAACCGAGAAGGTGTTCGAGGAGCACGCAAAGGAGATATTCGAGGAGGCAGAGAACCGTCTCCACGCACAGAAGGCAGTAATGGTAAAGCTCATGGCATAAGATACATAGGAAAGGCGCACTTCGGTGCGCCTTTTTTTATTGAGAATTGAGAATCAATGTAGGGGACGGCGTTCTCGACGTCCCTACGAAAAATGTGTAAGGGACGGAGCCGCGAAAACAGAAAGGACTGCAAGTATTTTTGTATTCCTCTTGACTAATGATTTTATTATGCTATAATTGTAATGTAAGAAAAGGAGGTAGTTATGGCTAAACATTATATTACGCGATTAAAACGGTATGTGCGCTATACACTGGAGTATTTTTTAATAGAAAAGCCGCGCGGGCTTGATTTTTCGATGAGAGATAAGCACCTTATTGGCGAAACAAACGGTTTGATGCATGGATACAGCAAAACCGACAGTGCTCATATCAAGGAGATTTTTTCCAAGCTGACAGTAGATAGTTCAGCAAAACTTCTCGATGTTGGCTGCGGAAAGGGAGCTTTTATCAGACAGGCGTGCAAAGAGAAGTTTGGAGACATTGCTGGAATAGAATATGATAAGGGCATATACGATATTTGCATTAACAATTTAAAACGTCTGAAATTGTTAGATAAAGTAAAAATATTCAACTGTGATGCGAGAGAGTTTTCGCACTACGGTGATTATAATGTTTTTTATTTCTATAATCCTTTTTCTAAGGAAATAATGGAAAAGGTCATGGATAAGATAGTTGAATCTCACCGCGGTAAAATAGTCGTAATCCTTCATGATCCACGTACAGCGGACATTGTTGAAGCGCATGGGGGAAAAATGACAGCCAGACTTTATGATAAGGTGAGAAACTACTGGACAAATATATATGAAATAGCATAGCGGCAGACCTGAAAAAGCGGCAGTTTCATGACTGCCGTTTTGTTTTTTTGTAGGGGCACATTCCGTGAAAAGTCCTCGACTCCCATTTTTGATAGACCGTCTACAACTATGACGTAACGTCATGGTTGCAGGAGTGAGAAAAAAGCAGGGGAGTCAGAATTGACATTAAATGCCGCAAGTGGTAAAATAAAACTACGGAAAAAATCGGTTTTTGACATTTTTCGACATAATTGGGGGGAATAATCATGAGAAAAACTATGGCGGCTATGACTGCTCTTGCGCTGACCGTCTCCGCAGTGGGAGCCCTTCCCGCGCGGGCAGCCGAGACGCATTCTCTCGGCGACTGCAACTGTGACGGACAGGTCAACGCTTCCGATGCGACAGAAGTCCTGAAATACTATTCGGCGCTCTCCACGGGCGGTGACGTATGGGCGGACGACAAGGTCAGGCTCGCGGATATGGACGGCGACGGCAAGGTCGACTCCACCGACGCATCGCACATTCTCGGCTATTATTCGGCAGTTTCCACGGGTACGGAGATAACTCCCGAGAAGTATATGCAGTACAGGACAAAGGGCTTCGGCGAGTTCAATTATTATGGAAATATCGACGTTTCAGCGGGCAACGGCTGCGTGAAAATAAAGGCGAATGACATCTCCGCGGACGAGTACTTGCAGCAGCAGTACCCCGAGGGAGTGACTTCCTGCGCGTATGACGTCAGCGTGTACAGATACACCGCAAACGCCGACGGTACGGAGAAAAGCGAGCTTGTCTGCTCCGAGACCGTGCGCGATATCGGCAAGGGCGAGCGCGTGTACAGATACTACGGCGAGGAGTACCGTCAGCCTGTTGACGTGTTCAGCGCGGCGCTCCCGCAGGAGCTCGAAACTAAGGGCTGTTCGTATCGCGTCGAGGTGCGCGGACACTATAAAATAGGCGGAGTTGAGGTCACAGCGGCGAATACGTCGACTGCGGCGCTTGACACTCTGCCGCTGATAGTCAACAACGCAAAGCTCACTCCGCACGACGCGTACAAGCTCTACAATATCAAGGTGAATCCGCCCGTTTACAAGGCGACGTACTATGTCACGGCGGCGGACAAGAAGATTCTCGACGACTTCGCCGCGGAGCACTTCACGCCCGATATGTCGAACTATGACAAGATAGAGTACACGTGGGACTGGCTGAACAAGAACGTCACCTACGCGAGCGGAAGCCTCTACAACGACATCATTTCGGACAGCTGGGTGTCGGCGTGCTTTGTCAAGAAAAAGGGACAGTGTCTGCAATACAACGGCGCACTCGCCGAAATGCTGGCGTATATGGGCTACGACGTCTATATGCTGGAGATGTGGCTAAACTCCGACGGCACGAATCAGCACTTCCGCGCGGAGGTCGTCATCGACGGTCAGGCGTACAGCATCGAGGTCGGCAACAACGGCTCCTACGCGGGCTGGCTGTGGCTGTTCAGGCCCATAGAATCTAGCATAAAGGATTTGAAGTAATATGGAAAACACGATTATAGGAGTTATAGGCGCGGCGGCGGGAGCCGTCGGGCTGGTGATGTTCGTGCGCACGCTGATTTTCAGGCTCGGCGGCGCAGAGGCGGTCGGGCGCGTCGTGTCGGCGCGTCAGGACAGCAAGGGCAGGTATATCCACAAGGTGGCGTATCAGGTCGGCGGCGAGGAGGTCGTCAGCGAGGACAGCGAGGCATATATGCGGCCGCTCGACAGCGGGGCGGAGCTACCGCTGATATACAAGAGAAACGAGCCGACGCGCTGTAAATCCCTGCGCGAGGTCAATCTGAGCCTCATAGGATTCGGTATTTTAGCTCTCATGGGAGCGGCTTTTGTAATCAGATTTTTGGCCTTGTAGCAATTTGCACAAAAAACTGCTGAAAAAGCAGTTTTTCTTTTGCTTGACAAACTGCTTGCAGGGTGATATAATAATAAAGCTGACCCGAGAGGACAGCGAACAACAGCATCTTGAAAATTGAACAATGCTAAGAAAAAGTAACGACCCTTGAGATTCCTTTGCGAGAGC
>Ga0310691_10001111_pt1 | contig 43430 bp, 27 predicted proteins | sample 176DNAGHGlowgp2_FD_203887 | JGI IMG/M metagenome (GOLD analysis project Ga0310691, IMG submission 203887) | Sheep rumen microbial communities from Palmerston North, Manawatu-Wanganui, New Zealand - 1766 DNA GHGlow gp2 (v2) (version 2) | ecosystem: Host-associated > Mammals > Digestive system >... | reverse complement strand
TGAAGGGTTCGAAGGGTTCGAAAGGTTCGAGGGGTTTGAGCGGTTGCTGATGTCGATGCGATTGAACTTCATCAGTTCGGTCTTGAAGCGGTCGGCATCAACCAGCTTCTGGAGGGCTGTTATGTCGCCTTCCTCGGTGGCCAGGAGCTGCTCGGAAAGTTCCTGATGGGTGATCTGGAAGACGCGTTCGCACACCCACTGGACATCCTCGCAGGCAATGATGGCCGAAGGGGGCAGGAACTCCATAAGCGAGATGCCGCGTGTCTCGTCCTTGCTGAAACTGGGTGCAATGGTGACCTCCGTCAAGCGTTGCTTCGAGAGCTGCGTATCGACCTCGAAGGTGCGCAGAGAGTCGATCTCGTTGCCGAAGAAGTCGATACGATAAGGGTATTCGGACGAATAGCTGAAGACGTCGAGGATGGAGCCGCGCACGGCAAACTGACCTGGCTCATAGACATAATCGACGCGCTGGAAGCCGCGGTCGATAAGCACATCGGCCACAAACTTCGGATCGACCTTCTCATCCTCGTGGAGGGTGATGATGGCTTCCTTCACCTCCTCGCTTTGGGCTACCTTTTCGGCCAAGGCCTCGGGATAGGTCACCACAAGGAGGGAGGTGCGGGTCTGTTCGCCTGAAGCGTTGGTGGGAGCGGGTTGCTGCTGGGTGAGCGCCTGGATGGACGACAGCGTCTCGGTGCGCAGGATCTCGTTGGCCGAGTCGATCTGTCCGTACTTGATGCTGCGCTTGTAGCCGCTGGGGAAGAACGACACCGCCCCTTCGCCACCAATCTGGATAAGGTCGTGATAGAAATAGCCCGCCTTCTCCTCGTCGTTGAGCACGAAGACGACGATGCGGTCGACGGCATTCTTGAGTGGGGCGAGGAAGGTGGCGGCGGCAGAACCGGTAAGGCCTTTGAGTTGAATGACAGAAGGCTTCGAGGAATCCATTCCCCGAAGTTTAGAAACAAGTGCATTGAATCTGGGCTTCTGCAGCACCAGGTCTTTGATTTCCATAAAAAAGTAACGGAGGCCTCGTTGGTGGGGTCTCCGTGTGGGCGCTGAGGGATTCGAACCCCCGACCCTCTGCTTGTAAGGCAGACGCTCTGAACCAGCTGAGCTAAGCGCCCGCAAATAAAAAATGCAGGTGCAAAGATAGTCGAAAAAAGCGTATGCTCCAAATTTTTTCCCTTCTTTTTCGTAAAAATGCGCGAAAAATTTGATTTTTTGCACAAAAGGGCTTATCTTTGCCCCTTGAACAGAGTTACTATATGCTACAAGACTGGTTGCCGACATCGGCCAAGGAGGTGAAACTCCGCGGTTGGGACACGCTCGACGTGATCCTGTTTTCGGGTGATGCCTACGTGGATCATCCGAGCTTTGGTGCTGCGGTGATAGGCCGAGTGCTGGAGTCGGCGGGCTATCGGGTGGCCATCGTACCGCAGCCCGACTGGCACGGCGACATGCGCGACTTCACGAAGTTGGGACGTCCGCGCCTCTTCTTTGGCATTTCGCCCGGCGCGATGGATTCGATGGTGAACCACTATACTGCCAATCGCCGCCGTCGTTCGGACGATGCCTATACGCCCGACGGACGTCCAGGAATGCGGCCCGACATGCCGTCGATTGTTTATAGCCGTATACTGCGCCAGCTCTATCCCGATTCGCTCATCGTGTTGGGTGGCATCGAGGCCTCGTTGCGTCGCCTGAGTTACTACGACTATTGGGAGGACCGCCTGCGCCCCAGCCTGCTGGCCGAATGCGATGCCGACGTCATCACATACGGCATGGGCGAGCAGGTGACTACGGAAATTGCCCAGCGCATCGATGCATTGATAGGACAGGGCGAGGGGCAACCGATGCCTACAAGGCAGGACATCGTACCGCTTATAGCAGATATCCCGCAGGTCGTTACCCGCCAAAATACCATCGTGGAGCAGGAGGGCGACATCGTGCTGCATCCTTACGAGGAATGCCTGCGCAACAAGCGTTGTCAGGCCGAGAACTTCCGTCACATCGAGGAGGAGAGCAACAAGTGGCATGCCGAGCGCATTTGGCAGCAGACGGGCGACATGTATATCCTGGTGAATCCGCCCTATCCGCCACTCACCACGGAGCAGGTGGATCGTGCCTTTGACCTGCCCTATACACGTATGCCGCATCCTCGATACAATGGTAAGCGTATCCCTGCCTACGAGATGATACGTCATTCGATCTGCATGCATCGCGGCTGCTTCGGCGGTTGCGCCTTCTGCACCATCTCCGCCCATCAGGGCAAGTTCATCGCTTCGCGCAGCAAGGAGTCGATACTTCGCGAAGCCCGTCAGGTGACGCAGATGCCCGACTTCAAGGGCTACATCTCGGACCTCGGAGGCCCTTCGGCCAACATGTATCGAATGCGTGGCAAGGACCTGAGCCTCTGTGAAAAGTGCAAGAAGCCTTCGTGCCTCCATCCCCAGGTTTGCCCGAACCTCCATGCCGACCATGCTCCGCTGCTGGAGGTCTACCGCGCTGTGGATGCACTGCCTGGTGTGAAGAAGTCGTTCGTAGGATCGGGTGTGCGTTACGACCTCATCCTCCATGAGGGACGAAACGGGGAGTACAAGGAGACGAATATGGCGTATGCCGAGGAACTTATACGCAACCACGTGAGCGGACGACTGAAGGTGGCACCCGAACACACCAACGACGAAGTGCTCAACATTATGCGCAAGCCTTCGTTCGAACTGTTCCACCGCTTCAAGCGCCTATTCGACGAGGTGAACCGCAAGTTCGGCCTGCGTCAGCAGATCATCCCATACTTCATCTCGTCGCATCCGGGCAGCACCGAAGTGGCTATGGCCGAACTGGCAGCCGAGACGAAGAGCCTCGACTTCAAACTCGAACAGGTGCAGGACTTCACGCCGACGCCGATGACCGTCTCGACTGAGATCTGGTATTCGGGCCTGCATCCCTATACGCTGAAACCCTGCTATTGCGCCCACAGTGCGGAGGAGAAACTGCGCCAACGTGCCTATTTCTTCTGGTATCAGCCCGAAAATGTGCCAAAATTGCGCAGTTCCCTCATCAAATTGGGCCGAAAAGACCTTGCCGACCGTTTGTTTGGCGGGAATGGCACGCATCTTGCAAACAATAATCGTGGAGGGTATGGTGTGCCGTCGAATCGCGGAGCCTATCAGCCGGGACCCCGTGGCAACATGAGCCAGAACAAGTCGAAGCCAAATCGGTACGACAGGGGGTCGAGGTCAAATCCTCGAGGGAAATAACAAATGGAAATAACAATTAATAATTAACAATTAACAATTAATTTGGGGAGTAACAATTAAAATTGTTTTTACAAACATTATAAATATATAAATTATGGAAGGCTACACAATGGCTATGGCCGGTAACTACGGTTACTTCGTTATCATGATTGTCATCGCAGTGCTCGGATGGGTGGTGCAGCACAATCTGAAGAAAAAGTTTGAGAAATATTCACAGGAATACATTCCTTATACGGGTGCACAGGTGGCACAGATGATGCTTGACAGTTTCGGGCTGAAGGATGTGCGCATCACCCACGTGGCAGGTAATCTGACTGATCACTACAACCCGACCGACAAGACGCTCAACCTGAGTGATTCGGTGTATGAGTCGAATTCGATTGCAGCTGCTGCCGTGGCTGCCCACGAGTGCGGACATGCCGTGCAGCATGCTACTGCCTATTCGTGGCTGACGTTGCGCAGCAAGATGGTTCCTGCCGTAAGTTTCTCGAGCAAACTGGTGTCTTGGGTGCTTCTGGGTGGTATCGTGCTGCTCCAGTCGTTCCCACAACTTCTGCTCATCGGCATCATCCTCTTCGGTGTGACTACGCTTTTCAGTTTCGTCACTCTCCCCGTCGAAATTGATGCTTCGCGTCGTGCATTGGCATGGCTTGACAAGAGCGGCATGACATCGTTCCAGACGCAGAAGGATGCACGTGAGGCCCTGAAGGCTGCCGCTTACACCTACGTGGTGGCTGCTCTCTCATCGCTGATGACCTTGCTCTACTACGTGTCGATCTACATGGGACGTCGCGATTAAGTCGCGTTTCCCTTTATCAAGAATTTGCGAATTAGCGAATTTGGCTTGACTTATTGGGTCTTGCACATTTTCGCTAATTCGTTTTTTATAATCCGTTTTTTGGGGTAGTTGAATGCCAAAAGCGGAAAAAATTTGGCAAAAAACAAAAATAATCGTCTAAAAATTTGCTTTTTATTATGAAATTTCTCATATTTGTCCCCAAATTGGCGAATTTCACCTTTTAACAATTGTTACACATGGCAAAGCGACATGTCGATATCAAAGACCTGACTATGGAGAAACCCTACCTCTCGATTGGAGAGGTGGCGGCCAAGTTTGATGTGTCGGATGATTTGCTTCGCAAGTGGGAGAAGGCATTTCCGCAATATCTTCGCCCGCGTCGCACCCCCAGCGACAACCGTCTGTATGACGAAAAGGATGTGCAGCGGGTGGGAGTCCTCTATCGTCTGATACGCGTCGAAGGATTGTCGATTGAAGGCGCCAAGCGTAAACTGAAGGAAAAAGACATGACGGGCGATGAGGCCCGGCAAATAGTTATACAGCGACTGCAGGCCTTGCGTCAGCAGTTGCTCGGTATCATTGGAGAGTTGGAAACGGAGAGTAATCAGGTTATTTAAAGGTAATTGCTTATGGAGAACAAATACACCGAGGAAGAAAGAAAACAGATTGTCGAGGAACAGACCAAGGAGTTCTTCGAACGCGTGCATGAATTGTTGCCTGCCAATGAGATTCCGCGCGTCAAGGCCGCCTACAACCTGGCTGCCGAGGCTCACTCGAAACAGATCAGGAAGAGCGGCATCCCCTATATCACCCACCCGATAGCGGTGGCACGTATCGCGCTGGTCGAACTTGGATTGAAGACCAATCCGGTGATGGCTGCCCTGTTGCACGACGTGGTGGAGGACACCGACTACACGGTGGAAGACATTCGCGAGCGTTTTGGCGAAGACGTTGCCTACCTTGTGGGCGTGTTGACCAAGAATTCGGACGGAAACTACAAGGTTTCTAAGCAGATCGATAACTTCAAGCATATGCTTGATTCGATCAACTATGATATTCGCGCGCTGCTCATCAAACTGGCCGACCGTATGCACAACATGCGTACCCTTGGTTCGATGCGCACCGACAAGCAGATGAAGATCACGTCGGAGACCGACTACTTCTATGCTCCCCTTGCCAATCGACTGGGCCTTTACGAGATCAAGTCGGAACTCGAGAACCTCTCGCTCCGTTGGCGTTCGCCCCAGGAGTATGACCGCATCGAGAAGAAGATCGACCGCTATATGAGCATGCATCGCGAGGATATTGAGGCATTTCTGGAGCCCATTCGCGAGACCTTGACCGAGCATGGCATCGAGGCGCATGTCTATGCCCGTCCGCGTTCGGTCTATGCCCTGTGGCGCAAGATGAAGAACACGGGACAGACCTTCAAGGAACTGGAGCATGTGCATCAGATCAACATTATCATCAAGTTTGATGAGGAGTCGGGCATGTCGGAGAAGAACCAGTGCCTGCGCGTCTATTCGCTGCTCACCGACCTCTACGACGAGCGCCCGTATTCGCTCATCAACTACATCGACCAGCCCAAGGAGAACGGTTACCAGTCGATCCACGTACAGGTGATGTCACAGGTCGGACAGTGGACCGAGGTACATATCTGCACCGAGACTATGCAGCGCAACTCACAGCTGGGCTGCGTGATTGATCGCACCGAGGGTGTCGAGAACTGGATCCGCAAGTTCCGTGGCGTGCTGCGCGACGTGGCACAAAGCGGTGTCGAGGGAGGATTCATGGAGTCGGTGGTCTCGTCGTTCTACAACGATGACATGATCATCTTCACCCCCAAGGGTCACTCCATCGTGCTGCCCAAGGGCTCTACGGTGCTCGACTTTGCCTACGAGATTCACACCAATGTGGGCAACCATGCCAAGTTTGCGCGTGTGAATGGCCGACTCTGCTCGATTTTCACCCAGTTGAAGCGCGGCGACCGCGTGGAGGTGGGCACCGAGGAGAACCAGTTGCCCGAATACCGCTGGCTGGGCCACGTCAACACCTACAAGGCACGTCGTGCCATCAACGTGGCACTCAACAAGAGCGGTATCAACATCGACGAGTTCCCCTACGACCTCTGTACCGAGTGCAACCCCTTGCCGGGTGACGAGATCATGGGCTTCAAGCACAAGGACGGGAAGATCCTGGTGCACAAGCGCAACTGCCCCGATGCCATTGCCCTGTCGGCAGCCGATGGTGATTCGATTGTGGACGTGCAACTGCCCATCCTGCCCGGCCGCACCTATTCGACCCGTATCGAGGTCAATGCCGTGGATCGTTCGGGCATCATGATGGACCTGATTAACGTCATTTACAATCAGATGCATCTCTCAATCGACAGCATCCATGCCGTGACCGAGGACTACATCGGTATCATTCAGATCAAGATGCGTGTGCCTTCGGCCTTCGAGCTTTCGGAAGTCATCCGCATCATCGAGAATGTGAAGGGTGTGGAGGAGGTGAGAACTCTGTGAACAATTAACAATTAATAATTAACAATTAACAATTGGAGATTGGGCAACTAATTAACAATTAACAATTGATTGTCGGCAGTTATTAATTACCTATATATAGGTATTGTCCATGTGAGGTTTATACGCTATCTTTGCGCCAAATTTATTGAGTAATCGAAACAACACGTTACATAACCATTTAACTAATAGCATTATGAAGAAAGTCTTTACGATTTCGGCCCTTGTGGCCGCCTCTTTCGGCTTTGCGATGAACACCAATGCCGAAGTGATTACCTGGGATTTCTCGGAGTATACCGAGCAGGTGGATCTCGGAGGAGATTCTTACACTACGGAGTACAACGGCCTTACCCTCGTCGGCAATCAGGGCGCTGACAGTGGCAAGGAATATGTTTCTGCTGCTGCCGGCTTCCATTGCAATGGTACAAGCTCGGCAACTCGTCGCTACATCTCGTATGTGCCTAGTGCTGACGGCAACATGGTGGTTACATTCCGTTCGAACAACTCTTCGGCTACCGATCGTTTGACCGCTATCGGTACTGCAGTGGTAACTGGTAGCGATGCCGCCGAACTGCTTGCCAATGAGGCAGTTCTTGCCGTGAACAATACTGATGGCAGTAATCAGGTGGAGGTTAGCGCTGATCTCGTTGCTGGCACGACCTATTACTTCTATTTCGCTTCAGGCGGCCAGTCGATCAAGAAACTTGAATACACGACAGCCGAGGCTGGCCCAACAGGCTATGGCTTCGAAGGCGAGGGCACAGAAGAGAGCCCCTACATCCTGAAGAGTGCTGATGACTTTGCAACCCTTGCTGCCAACATCAATGCAGAGAACACGGGTGCAGGCGAATTCTTCCAGTTGGCTGGTGACATCGACTTTGCTGGTGCTCAGCTCCCAATGATTGCCCTGGCTGGCATCACGAATGTCAACAAGGTAGAGTATGCCTTTGAGGGCGTTATCGACGGTGCAGGTTACACCATCTCGGGTGTGAAGCACGACCAGCCCAACAAGGCTGATGCGTATAGCTCATATGTGGGCCTCGTTTCTGCCCTTGGCGAGAACGGCGTGATTAAGAACCTCACCATTGAGGGCGAGGTTTCGGGCAACCTCTATGTGGCTCCATTCGCTGGCCTTTCGGCAGGCCTTGTCGAGAACTGTGTGAACAATGCTCCTGTGTCCAACACCGGTGCATATGGCGCAGGCATCGTGGGCAGCTTGATTCGCGGCACAGGCGTCGTACGTGACTGCGAGAACAATGGCACAGTTACTTCAAATGGCGGCAGCTATGCCTGCGGTATCGTGGGTGGCAGCCAGCGTCATACGAGCATCGAAGCATACAACTATGTGATTGCCAACTGTGACAATTATGCCGACATTACCAGCTCGGGTGTAGGTGCAGCCGGCATCGTAGGAAGTGGCGGCGGTCTGATTACAGATTGCAACAACTATGGTAATGTGACTGCTGGTGGACAGTATGCTGGTGGTATTATGGCTTGCTCCAACAATGAGGCCGTTACGTTCAAGAGGTGCATCAATTTCGCTGTTGTAACGGGCGTTTCTAAGGTGGCTGGCATCGCTGGCGAACTTCGCAACGAAGCCTCATTGCTCGATGGCTGCTACAATATTGCCGAAGTCGAGGATGGCGTGGTATCGGGCGGAGGCATTGTCGGCACCGATGCTGACGAGTCGAAGGTGAAGAACGTGGGTGGCCTCGTTGGCAATTCCACCAAGGAGGGCGCTACCGTAAAGCACAGCGCGAGCATCACTTCAGTAACCGTTCCCGCTACGGTTGAGACTGCTGGTCACCTTGCTGGTACAGCCGACATCGTGCTTGAGGATTGCTACTATTTCGCTCCTGATGCCGTTCTTCCTCTCGATAACGAGACTATGGCTATTGCCGATCCATTGGACATCAACAATAAATGGTCTAATTCATACGAAGGCAATGTGGTTGTCAATGTTATGGGCCAGGAAATCGTATTCGAAGATAAGCTGATCACAGTGAACCTGTTTACTAGTGACGAGGCTACCATCGAAATACCTGAGATTTCCTATCAGGGCTTCGTGATTGACGAATTTGACGTTAACGTTCCCTATGCCGCTACTGAAGAAGGTTGCACATTCGCTGGAGGCGAATACACTACCCAGGCTGGTGATTTTGCAATCCAAGGTACTTCATTTGAGGGCACTATGACCGAAACGGATCTTGCCTTTACCACTACCTTCAGCGTCGGCGGCATGCCAATTCCAATGACCGTGACTTTCAATGGCAAGAACGATTCGACCCAGACCATCATCGAGGTTGTTGATACACAGAAGGCAAAGGCCACTGAGAGATTTGACCTCCAGGGTTGTCGCTCACAGGGTGAGGCTGGTCTCTTCATCGAGAACGGCAAGATCTTCTTCGTGCGCTAATCGTGTAGTTCACTTCATTATTTTGTAGATGAAGAAAATACTTAGTCTCTGTGCCATGGCGCTCACTTCGGTGGGCCTCATGGCACAGTCCGCAACTTATACAGGCTCAGAGAAGGTTGTCGTGGGTGGAACCTATACCTATACCTGCGACGATGCGAAATACCAGTTGACGTTCGTCGACGAAACGCTGAACGTCACCATCGAGGAAAAGTCGGTGGCTGGCACCGTGATGGGAGACCTCACCCTCGGCACGATGGTCATCGACAACCTGACCTTCGATGTAGAGAAGGGTGGCTACTATCGCGACTATACCGGTAGCGATGTGAGTATGACGCTTGTCGCTGTCAGCAATGGTGAAACGGTCATCAACGGCAAATACTATTTTGAGAAACTTGGCAACATCCTCGTTGCAGCCAATGAGACGGGCTATCACATCGTCCACAACATGCAGCCTGGTGCCATGCCTTTCCCTATAGAGTTTACTGTCGATGTCAGGATGGCTTCGGCCAATGTCTACGGTTTCGAAGGAGCTGGCACGGAGAGCGACCCCTATCAGATTACAAAAGCTGACGATTTCCAGAAGTTGGGAGAACTGATCACGGTCGACCATCGTGGTACCGGCGAATATTTCAAGGTGATGAACGACATCGACTTTGGTGGTTCACAATTGCCCAACATCGCTGTCGATGGTATCATCGAGGGGAAACTCAACAATACGCAATGGGGCTTCGAGGGCCATATTGTGGGCAATCATGCCACAATCACCGGTGTGAAGCACAATCTTCCCCAGGGAGGAATGTTCCAGTCGCTAGTCTCGGTATTGGCCGAAGGCGGTTCGATTGCCGACCTCGTATTTGCAAGCGACAATGAACTGAACACCTATAACTATGCAGCGCCGTTTGCCGCTCTTTGTGCAGGCACAATCAGCGGTTGCACCAACTATGCTGATATTTCGGCCGGAGGTGCATATGCAGGCGGTATCTGCGGCATGATGATGTTCGGCAAGGGTACAATCCGCGATTGTGTCAACTATGGCAACATCACAGCAATGTCGTACGCCACAGGTATCGTGGGTGGTTCTCAAAGCGGAAGCAGCATCACAAGTTATGACTATCTGGTGCAGAACTGCCAGAACTATGGTTCGATTACGACTGGCCGTGGAACGGGTGCCTCGGGCATTGCAGGTTCGGTGGGCGGTACTATTGTGGGCTGTACCAACTATGGTAACGTGCGTTGCGTGAAAGAAGGCGATGAGCCCAAGGGACTTTATGCCGCAGGCATCGTTTCTTGCCCCACGCGTCTCATTCGTGTGGAGGACTGCGTGAACGAGGGCAGCGTCTATGGTTTCAAGATGGTGGGCGGCATCCTTGGCAACGATATGAAGGGCGACGACGGACATGCCTCGATTGTGGGTTGCACCAACAAGGGAGCCGTGACCTGTGTCGATAGTTATGTAGGCGGTGTGGCTGGTCATACGGCACGCGTCGAGGGTTCGTTGACATTGCGCGAATGTCGCAACGAAGGAATAGTTACAGCACCCGACACCACCCAACTGGTCGGCAACCTGCGAGGCGATTCTATCATTCTCATCGAGAATTGCACCATCGCCGAAGGTCTGCCACGACTGCCGATGGATCCGACGACTGGGGCTATTGGTGCGGTTCGCCTTGACGAGAATGCACCGGCTGCATCGTTTGATGTCCTGGGTCGTGCGATCTACCGCAAGCAGGGACTCGTGATTGAGCGGGGCCGGGTAAAGTTTGTCCCTTCTAGATAATCTAGATTTTCTAGATATTCTAGAGCTTCTAGATTGTCTAGACCAAAAATATTAGTATGAAGCATATCCTTGCTCTTCTTCTGACCTTAATGGTTGTGTGCGCAGCGACGCTGCGTGCACAGCCTTATTGCGTTTCGGGGCGAGTGATTGATGCACAGACACGCGAGCCGATGGCCTTTGCAACGGTGGTGCATCAGACCACCCAGCAGGGAACGGTCGTGGGAGAGGATGGACGCTTCATGCTTCGTAATCTTCCCAAGGGAAAAGCCATTATTGAGGTACGCCTCTTTGGCTATGTCCCGCAACTTTTGACCTTCACGTTGACGAAGGATACCAGCATCGTCGTGAAGCTTGTCGAGCAGGACCTGCGCCTTGACGAGGTGACTGTCACTTCACAAAAGCAACACATCGAGACGACGGCCTATACCGTGGACCGTACTTCGCTCGAACACAATCAGATCGTCAACGTGAACGATGTGACTCTACTGTTGCCGGGAGGCAAGAGCCAGGGTGACCAAAGCCTGATTGACGACCAGCGTATTGCTCTTCGTAGCGAAGGCACAGGCGAAATGGGCAACGCAGCATTCGGTACGGCTGTCGAGGTGGACGGACAACGCCTTTCGAACAACGGCGAGATGGGCGAGACCACAGGTGCTTCGACTCGTACGGTCACCACCAGCGACATCGAAGAGGTGGAGGTCATCACAGGCATCCCGTCGGTGGAGTACGGCGACCTTTCGAATGGTATGGTAAAGGTGAAGACACGGCGTGGCAAGACACCCTATATGGTAGATGTGACCTTGAAGCCGCACACCAAACTTGCCGCGTTGGCCAAAGGTTTCAGCCTGGGGAAGACCGGACAAGGAGGGATTCTGAATGTGTCGTACGAATGGACACAGTCGGTCAGCAGTCTCACGTCGCCCTATACCACCTATCGGCGCAACGGCCTCTCACTGCGCTATACCCGTCAGTTCCTCAAGGAAAAAGCCATGCCGCTCAACTTCAACCTCGATGTGAAAGGCAACCTCGGAGGTTATGACAGCAAGAGCGATCCCGACGCATTCAACGACACCTACACTAAGAAGCAGGACTATGCTTTGCGCAGCCTGATGCGCCTGCAATGGCAGGTGGGCAGACCGTGGCTGTCTTATCTCGAACTGTCGGCCGACGTCAGTCTTGAGGACAAGGAGCAGCGTGTTAACAACAACCGAAGCAGTGCCACCTCTCAACCTGCCCTCCACACCATCGAGCAAGGCTATCACATAGCCGACGGCACAGCCATCGTCATGGGCCCGACGGGCTACTGGTACGAACTTGCCATCACCGACTCGAAGCCCGTTGATTTCGGCTCACATCTCAAGGCGAAATGGGACCATGAGAAGTCCCTCGGTGGAGACTATCGGATAGAGAGTCATGCCAAGGCAGGTTTGGACTATACAGCATCGGGCAATGAAGGACGTGGCTTGTATTACGCCGACGACACATTTGCCCCCACGTGGCGTGAGGCCCGTTATGACACGTTGCCCTATATGCACAACCTGGCCGTTTATGCCGAGGAACAGATGACGTTGCAACTGGCAAAGAAGCAGGACGTCAAGTTCAGTTTCGGCCTTCGTGAGGACATCACGCACATTGCGGGTTCGGAATATGGCACAGTGAACAGCCTTTCGCCCCGAGGTTCGCTGCAATATGGCGTTCACGGCAAGAAAAAGGAACTTAGCATCCACGCAGGTATCGGCAAGAGCGTGAAACTGCCATCTATGCAGGTGTTGTTCCCCACCATCTCGTATGTCGATTGGCAGACATTTGCAAGCGGTACTACTGCATCGGGCGAAGCTTGTTATGCCTACTACACGCAGCCCTCGTCGGCACTCTATAATGCGTCGCTTAAATGGCAGTACAGCCTGCAACGTGAAGTGGGAGTAGAGGCGAAGTTGGGCAAGACGCGCCTGTCGCTGACCTACTTCAACACGCGCACCTTCAACCCCTACCTTCGCACATCGGCTTACCGACCGTTCAGCTACGAACTCACTTCGCCCATCACAGCTGCCGATTTCCCGATAGCCTCGGCCAACCGTCACTACACTGTTGACCCCGTCAGCGGCAAGGTCACTGTGCACGACGTGACAGGCAATGTAGCCGACCAGGAACTTCCAAGCAAGACGCTGCATCGTTACACTTCGAATACACGATGGGTCAATGGTTCGAGTTCCACTCGTCAGGGTGTGGAATGGATTGTGGATTTTGCGCGAATTCCTGCCCTTCGTACTGACGTCCGTTGGGATGGCACATTCTATCATTATCGGGGCGTTGAGACCACGCTCGTGGCTTCGCACATCGGAACATCGACCAATCAGAGTGATGGCCAGCCTTACAGTTACATCGGCTACTACGAGGGAGCAGCTGCCGCATCGAATGGATCAATCCAGTCGCAACTCAATACGAATGTGACTGTCACGACACATATCCCCGTGGTACGCCTTATCGTTTCGGTGCGTTTCGAATGCAGTTTCTACAACATGAAACGCACGTTGCGTGAAGACCAGAAAGGTAATCTGACCGGTTATGCCATGAGCGATGCTACCGACTATTTCGGTACGAACTCCGACTATGCGGATCATTATTTGGCCGTCTATCCGAAATATTACAGCACGTGGGATGACCCTGCGACGTTGCGTCCGTTCTATGACGACCTCCTGGCTGCACGCGATGCAGGCAATATGAACCTCTACAATGACCTGCTCCGTATGGTTCGCAAGTCGAACACCAACTATTATTTCAACGAAGACCGCATTTCGCCTTACTTCGCCACCGACATCAATGTGACCAAGGAAATCGGCAAATATGTGAAGTTGTCGTTCTATGCCACCAATTTCTGGAACAACACCTCGCGTGTGCATTCTTCGCAAACCGATAGGCGGACCACGCTTTATAATAGTGGTCGCATTCCCGCCTTTTATTATGGACTTTCGTTAAAGGTCAGGCTCTAATGATGAAGCATCTCCTGAATATATATATAATGTGTGGCCTGGTGGTGCTGCTAATGAGCGGCTGCATCAAGGACGAAGACCTCAGCTACGAGTCATTCGACGTCCCTGTGCAGTTGCGGAATCCCGTCACGGGTGAAGGTATGCAGGGCATCCAGGTGGTGATGTCGACAACCTTGGGCAATGCTTGGCAAGCCACCACCGATGGTGCAGGTTGGGCACACTTCACGCTTCCTGCCGGCATCTACGACCTTTCGGCTTCCGGACAATACACCGATGCGCAAGGCAAGGAATATGTGATGAACTGCAGTTCTTCGAACATCAAGGTCAATGCCACCTCGCCGATTGTCGGCCAGGGTATGGTGCTGTCAATGGTGGCTTCGCGTCGTGGTAACCTCATCATCAAGGAACTCTATCAAGGCGGATGTCAGAAGGACGATGGGTCGGGAGCCTATTATTTCGACAAGTACGTTATACTTTACAATAACGGACAACTACCCCTCACCATCGCTCAATTAGGTCTCGGCATGGCACCTCCCTACAATGCCCATGCCAACAATGGCAACTTTGATGCCGAAGGAAGGCTTACCTATGCCGACAAGGGTTTTATCCCTGCCATCCAGGCCATCTGGCACTTCAACGACTCGCTGCATCTGGAAGGCGGGGAGGAGATTGTGATAGCCCTCAACGGTGCTGTGGATCATACGGTTTCCTATTCGAATTCGGTGAATCTGGGTCGGGCTGAATATTATTGCACCTACGATCCGCTCATCTTCACCAATACGAGTTATTACCCTGTCCCTTCGGAACTTATTCCTGCCAGCCATTATCTTTCGGCAGCATTCTATGGACAAGGCAATGCCTGGCCGCTGAGCCAACACGATCCGGCGTTCTTCATCTTCTCCATCCCGGACGATGTAGATATAGATGCTTATGCCAACGATGCCAACAACATCTGGTATCACAACAACGTGGTTTCTGTTTCGGGTGCCTGTCTGCGCATCCCGACCGAATGGATTATCGATGGCATCGAGATGTTCTCCACCATTTCGACCAAGAATGCCAAACGTCTTACCGATGAGGTCGATGCAGGAGCTGTCTATCTTACCAACACGTTCGGCTACTCCGTACACCGCAACGTTGACGTGGCTGCAACGAAAGCCATCCCCGGCAATGAGGAGCTGCTGGTCTATGGATTAAGCGAGACACCCGATGCTTCGCAGGGCGTTGTTCCTGCCGATCCGTCGGGCATCCACGCGGAAGCCTCGGCCAAGCAAGGTGCATTCATCATTTATCAGGATACAAACAATTCGAGCAATGATTTCTTCGAACGCTATCAGGCTACTCTCCGCGATTAGTTTGTCGTGGACTCTTTGTCAGCCTCTTGCAGCACAAGAGCATTTCGAGGCCTTGTGTGACACGACGCCCTGGCTCTCCAGCCGGAACGTCGCAGGTCTCACTGTGCTTCCTGATGACGTTCGCACCAATTATGCCGAAACCTATTTCCAAAAGGATAATGGTGGTTGGGGAGATTATTATGCTTCGCCCGACAGTTATGAGTTCGGTGCCCGGACAGCCTCGTTCTATCGCGTCAACAGCCGACTTGTCCTAAGTGGCAACGTGAGTTATTCCAGTTTCCAGGGCAAGGATATGACGGGTTCGGTCTGGCTTGATCCCGATGACCAGCCTTTCGACATCGTCGAGATGGATCCGCAATTTGCTGGGACGAAGAACCGCGAGAAATATAACCTGATGGGTGGCCTCGGACTCGATTTGGGGCAGGGTTTTTCGTTGGGAGCACGTGTGGATTTCACTTCGGCGAACAATGCAAAGCGTCGCGACCTGCGTTCGCAGAACAAACTTATGGACTTGGAGGCCGGAGGCGGTGTCCTTTGGGCAAAAGGCATTGCTCAACTGGGCCTTTCCTACAACTATCGTCGCACAATCGAGGAACTGCTTTTCAAGACCTATGGCACCACAGGCATCTTCTATGCTTCGCTTATCGACTATGGGGCATCGTTCGGCGTGAGCGAATACAGCAATGCGAATGGCTTGACCGACGAAGATGAAGAGCGTCCTATGCTTTCCGAACGTCACAGCGTGTCACTCCAACTTGGTTTGGGCAAAGGTTCGACGAAGATGTTCCATGAAGGGTGGCTGGAATGGCGTGAAGGTTATTATGGCAAGCGTTCGCTTTTTACACCGGTCTTTATGGAACATTCGGGCACGGCTTGGGGCGTAGAAGGCAAGATTACTTGGCTGCAAAGACATACCATAACTTATCGGGTTACGGGCAGCCATCTCGAGAACTGGCAGAACCTCTACACTTATGTCAATCAGGGAGGAGGCTTGAACGAGTATATCTATCACGGCCGTCTCAAGACGCGAGGACAGCGAACGCTCGGCGCCGAGACTGGTTACAGGTTCTATGGCAATGCTTGGGTTCATCAGGTGAAAGCCGGCTATTATGAACGTCGCATCACGGCAAGTCTTTATCCCTTCTATCGTCGTCAAAATATTCATTATACCGATGTGAATCTTGCATCCCGCCGCCTGTGGTATAGCGGAAAGCACGACTGGAGTGCCGAACTGCAACTCGGATATCAGATGGGCGGAGGTATGATGGCAGAAGACGGGAATTATGATGGCGCAGGTGAAGGAACTTCGGGTGATGCTGGATCGACCCTGATTCGAACAAGTCTTGTCACCCTTCCTTCGGCCCTTCAGCAGCATTATGACTATCTGACGGCATCCCAGGGAAATGTCGGACTCAACTTGCTCTATGGCCGTAGGTTATATGCCGACAGGATCCGCATTTTTGCCCTGCTCAGCGCTCGATATCAGCGGGCATGGTCGGTAACTGCAGATGTCGAAAATCATCATCAGACAATCTCTTTGTCACTTGGGTGTACTTTTTAGTCCATAAAATTTGCAATTACGAAAATTAAGAAGTATCTTTGGCGAGATTTCCGAGTACACGAAGTGCTCTGAATACTCCGAATACTCGGAGTACTCCGATTGCTCCGAAGAATCCGATAACTCAGATAATTTAAAAAAATACTCCACAACAATGAAAAAAACAATCTTTACTTTGGCTCTTTGCGTCGCAGTTGCGGCCTTCACTGTGTCTTTCACCTCTTGCTCTGGCAACAAGCAAGCCCAGCAGGAGCAGGCTTCTACCGAAGCCCTTAGCGTTGACGATGCTCTTGTTCAGGCCGATGCAAATGTTGACAAACTGATTACAGTCGAGGGCGTTTGCACCCACACTTGCAAGCATGGTGCTACCAAAATCTTCCTCCAGGGTTCCGACAACACCAATGTGATTCGTTGCGAGGGTCGCAATCTCGAAGGCGGTGCTTTCTCGAAGGACTGTGTGAAGAACGTCGTTCGCGTGACGGGTTATGTGCGCGAATCCCGCATCGATGAGGCATATCTCCAGAACTGGAAACGTCAGTACGAGGAAGCTATGCTTCAGCAGCAGGCCAATGCCGAACAGGCCATCGAACAAGGCCTCGATGAGGAAGAGCAGGAGAAGATCGGTACTTCAGCCGGATGCTCTACAGAAGCCGCTGCACGTCGCGAGCAGGGCAACACCATCGACGAGAAGATAGCCAACTACCGTGAGCAGATTGCTGCACGCAAGGCTGCCGAAGGCAAGGAGTATCTTTCCTTCTATCACATCGAGGCAACCTCTTATGAGATTGTCCCAGTTACCGAAGAATAATGGAAAACGTCATCGAGTGCATCAACCTGACCCATTACTATGGGAAAAGGAAGATTTACGAAAACCTGAGTTTCAATGTGCCCAAAGGCCGCATCCTCGGTCTTTTGGGTAAGAATGGCACAGGCAAGACCACAACCATCAACCTCCTGAGCGGATATCTCCAGCCCCGTTCGGGAGAATGCCGTATATTCGGGCAGAATGTCCAGACGATGGATCCGGCCTTGCGTAAGCAGATAGGCCTGCTTGTCGAGAACCATGTGCAGTATCAGTTCATGAACATCGAGCAAATCGAGCATTTCTACGCCCAGTTCTATCCCGGACAGTGGCGTAAGGAGGCTTATTATGAACTGATGAAGAAACTCAAGGTGGCTCCCGGGCAGCGGATTAGCCGTATGTCGAACGGTCAGCGCAGCCAGGTGGCACTCGGTTTGCTCCTGGCTCAGAATCCCGAACTGCTGATCCTCGATGATTTCTCGGTGGGTCTCGATCCGGGTTATCGTCGACTCTTTGTCGAATATCTCAGGGATTGGGCGCACAGTGAGGGTAAGACAGTCTTCCTTACCTCGCACATCATTCAGGATCTGGAACGATTGGTCGATGATTGCATTATTATGGACTATGGCAGCATCTTGATGCAATGTCCGTTGGGGCATATCAACGAAGGCTTCCATCGTTTCCGCAGCCAGTTGCCTGAACGTCTGAGTGACGTGCCTGCACCATTGCTCGGCGATAAGCAGTTCTATCATCCTGCGCTCTCGTTGACCGGAGAACTCGAACTCTATTCGTTCCTCGAGAAAGACGAGGTGGAACGTCGTCTGCAGGCGATGAATATCCCTCATGGTCCGCTCATGATGGATAACCTTGACCTCGAGGATGCCTTCATCGGCTTGACGGGAAAGTATTGAGAGACGGGTCCCCGCGACAATTGTTAATTGTTAACTGTTAATTGTTATTTATTCCATGTTTTATAAGGAGTGGATCAAGACACGATGGGCACTGCTGCTTATCCTGATCGTCACCTGCGGCTATGTGGGATATGAACTGCTGAACTACCTGCGCGCCATTGGCGCAATGGGAGGGGCGCATATCTGGATAGCCATGATCACGAAGGATGAGCCGATGTTTGTGCGCCATCTGCAATATATTCCGATGATGGCAGGCATTGCTTTGGCATGTGTGCAGTTCTTCCCCGAGATGTATCACAAATGTCTGAAGTTGACGTTGCATCTGCCATGCTCGCATCTGCGTATGATGTTCGAGATGCTGGGCTTCGGACTGGTTGCCCTGCTTGTTTGCTTTGGCTTGAATTACCTGATTCTTTGGTTGGGTATGCGTCCGTCGCTGGCCCCTGAACTCTATGGCAAGATGTTGCTCGTGGCCTTGCCTTGGTATCTGGCAGGCTTTGCCGCATATCTGTTGAGCGCCTGGATCATTCTTGAAGGCTCGTGGTCACGTCGCATCTTCAACCTGGTGGTGATGTTCCTTTGCCTGAAGGTTTTCTACCTGAGCAGTTTCCCCGGTGCCTATGTGCCGTTTCTGCCATTTCTCGTCGTGTTCGTTTTGGCATGCATTCTGCTGCCTTGGATTAGTATTGACCGTTTCAAGAAAGGAATTGAATGATGCGAAAACTTGCTAATATCATACTCGGCATTATCGTCGTCCTGCTTGTCGTCTGGGAACTGCCCTGGCTCTACAACAACTATGCTGTGAGTTTCCTGCATGGCGATGAGATAGGAGGGCAGCCCTTCACGCTCTACAGCGGATTGGCCGATGAATTCATCCAGAATACCGAAGGACTGGGACGTCGTGGCATCTCTGGGCGCGAATATACGGTTGAGGAAGCCGATTCATTGCTGCCCTTCTTCTGGACCACGCAACTTGTGAATGCAGGTCGTCTGCCTGACACCATCCGTGGTTATGCGGTAAGTCCCCAACTTATCCGTCAGACCAACATCAACTATCATCGCCGCGCATACGACACGCACACCAATCGACCCAATTGCGGCCTTTGGCTCCTGCTCGAATCCTTACCCAAGCGTGTGAATCTGGAAGACCCCGACGATGCTTTCCGTTTCACGAAAGATGGCATCGAGTTTATCAACATGAACACCGGCAAGGTGAAACCCAAGAAAAGCAAGCTCTTTACCGATGCGCTCGTCAAGAAGGGTTTCGCATTCCCTGTTCACGAACTTGATGGCAATCCTGATACCCGCAAGGAATATGATGAAGGTTATCTGCTCATCGACAACAATCGCAAGATGTATCAGATGAAGATGACTGCAGGACAGCCGTTTGTCAAGAAGATTGATCTTACGGACGAGACAGTTGTGCCAAAGTTCATCTTTGTGACCGAATTCCGTTCCCGCTGCCTGCGTGGCTTGATGACCGATGAGAACAATGTGCTTTATGTCATTACGCCCAACTACGAGGTGAAGCCCCTCGGTGGAGGTATCCATTACGACCCGACGCAAAGCAACATGATGATCATGGGCAATATGCTCGATTGGACCATTCGCATCACTACGGAGGAGGCAGAGGAGTTCTATGCAGTTTCGGCCCTTGATCACTCGTTGCTCAAGACCTTCATTGCTCCCTATCGGTCGAATCCTTACTTGCCGGGTCTGCACTTCACCGAGACGCTCGACCGTTGGGTAAAGCCCAGATTCAATTAACTATAAATAATTAACAATTAACAATTATCGGTTAATTGGTGATAATAAAAAATAAGAGATAATCCTTAAATAAGAATGAAAACCATTGCTATTATTCCGGCGCGATATGCCAGCACCCGTTTCCCGGGCAAACCACTCGCATTGCTTGGTGGCAAACCGGTCATTCAGCGCGTCTATGAGAAGGTGGCTCCTCATGTAGATATGGCAGTTGTTGCAACCGACGATAACCGTATCTACGACGCTGTTACCGGTTTCAATGGACGTGTCGTTATGACGTCAGCCAATCACAAGAGCGGCACCGATCGTGTCAAGGAAGCCTACGACAAGGTCGTCGAGGCCTTGGGTATGGAATATGATGTTGTCATCAATGTGCAGGGCGATGAGCCTTTCATCGACCCCAGGCAGATTCAGGCCGTGAAGGATTGCTTCATGGATGCTGCCACTGAAATAGCCACACTCGTCAAGCCATTCCATGCCGAGGACGGACTCGAAGCGTTGCTCAATCCCAATTCTCCCAAGGTCGTCGTGGGGAAGGGCGGGCAGGCGCTTTACTTCAGTCGCTCAGTAATTCCTTACCTGAGAGGTATCCCTCAGGAAGATTGGCTCTCTCGTCACACGTTCTTCAAGCACATCGGCCTTTATGCCTACACACCCAAGGCATTGGCTCGCATCACTTCGATGGCTCAGACACCCCTCGAGCTTGCCGAGAGCCTGGAACAATTGCGTTGGCTTGAGAATGGCATCCGCATCGTCGTCCGTCAGGTGGATATCGAAACTGTTGGAATCGATACTCCCGAAGACCTCCAGCGAGCCGAAGAATTTCTTACGGAAATCAAGCGTAAGAAGGGTTCATTGTAAGTTGCGGTGGTGTTTTTTGCATTGAAAAAGCAAAATATTTAGTTGAAAGTTATTTGGATATAATGGATTTGGAGATTATTTAAATAATTCATATATTTGCAACGTCATCTATCATTGAAGAGTAGATTTATTAAAGTGTATGAATTTGCCTCCTATCGTTATAGCAAAGCTTGAAGAACGCACGGGTATCAGCCTTGGCAACCCTTCAGACCGAGACATTCAAATTCTTTCAAAAGGCATAGAAGAAGTAACCAAGAGCCGTCTCGGAGTTAATACGTTGAAGCGCCTTCTAGGACGTATATCTGATGATACACATCAGTCCCGTCCCGGCACACTCAACGTGATTGCCCAATACCTTGGAAGCCCCAACTGGCCTGCATTGCTCCTCTCATTAAGCAACGGAAGCAGCTCGTTCACCCATGTTGATGGAGAATTGCGCTCTTCTGATCTCGAGGTTGGACAAGTTGTGGAAATCTCTTATCTCCCTAATCGTAAGATTCGATTTGCTTATTTGGGAGACGAAAAATTTGAGATTGTGGCAAAAGAGAATTCCAAACTCCAGAAGGGTGATGTCTGTACAATTTCTTCTTTTATCGTACGTTATCCTCTTATCATCCGTAATGTAGTGCGTCGTAACACCGCACTTGGCAGTTATTCCGCAGCTCGTGCCGGTGGAATCACCACTGTCAAAATCCTAAAGTGAATCATTGTCCCATCCCATGGACAAGAGTCTGATTGTCTCTGGGTTTATCCAGATTAACAACGATCTTATCTCGGCAGAAGACATAGAGCCGCTTTCAGAGAGGAGCGGCTCTACTTGCTTATGCCATTTGGTGAGGTATCAGGGCAAACGATACTTCATGAAACGTCTGCGTCGCGAGTATGCCGACAATCCTCGCTATCTGGAACTTTTTCGCAAGGAGTTTGAGACAGGTCAACGCTTGACGCATGAACATCTGGTGAAGTATGTTTCGATGGGAGAGGATGTGGATGGATGCTACATCGTCATGGAATACATCGATGGGGAAACACTTGGGGATCGAATGATAAAGAATCCCTCGTACTTCTCCAATCCGAAGCACGTTAGGCGTCTTTTCTCTCAGCTGCTGGAATGCTTGGGTTATCTGCATCATCATCAGGTGCTTTATCTTGACTTGAAGCCCGACAACATTATGCTTACCCGCATCTCGAACGACGTCAAACTCATCGATTTGGGATTTTGCTATTGTGACAGTTACGACTCGTCGATGGGACGCAATGGCGTCTATTCTGCACCCGAACAGAATGAGGACCGTATTCAGGACATCAATGTGGGCACGGATCTTTATGCCGTAGGATTGCTGTTGCACGACGTTTGTCTTCTGCACCCTAAAATCTATGACACAGATGCCATTTCCAATCTGATAGCACGTAGTACACATACTGATATTTCCTGTCGCTTCTCGTCGGCCGAAGAGATGGCGGCTGCACTCAAACAGGCGCTACCCTATGACATGAAGAATGGTAAGATGAATAGGACCACACGACACTTCATCAGGTTCGTTGTGAGCCTAGCCCTATTTCTTGGTGGAGCATTGGTCTGGCATCTTATAGCTGTGGCTAATGATTGGGAAGAAGACCCAACGATACTTGAATCGAATGGTTTGACATATAGCATTGCCTCGCCCGATACTTTTACTTGCATTGTGACAGGCCGAGGCAGTTCAAAGGCTGATAGGTCCTCGGTCTCTGTTTCAGTAAGGCCATTCATGGTGTTTGAAGACGTGAGATATCGTGTGGTAATGGTAGGTGACAGTGCCTTTTTTTCTGATTCCCTCGTCGAGGTACTGAGTATTTCGGAAGGAGTGGAACGTTTGTCATTCCACGCATGTGACGGATGCGAGAATCTACGAAATGTCTCGTTGCCGCTGAGTCTCAGGTCGATTGGAGAAAGCGCATTCCGAGGTTGTCACAGCCTGCAGCATATTATTTTGCCGCCCTATATCGACCGACTGCCTCTAAGTATGTTCCGGGAATGTAGTTCGCTGAAAAACATTCACTTTCCAGAGGGACTTGAAAACATCGGCAGAGATTGCTTCGCTTATTCGGGGCTTACTGAGGCCCATCTGCCCGATTCGCTTCGTTCGTTGGAGTTAGGGGCGTTCTATAGTTGCCGCAGTCTTCGCAGCGTCACACTCCCTGCTTCGTTGGAGCGCATCGGAGACTTCTGTTTTCATCATTGTGACTCGCTGACCGAAGTCCGTAATTATAGCGACACGCCACAACCTATCACGAATGTCTTTAGAGACTCCATTGGCTTGAAACGTACGTTGTATGTGCCCAGCCAGAGTATCGACCTCTATCGCAAAGCCCCTTATTGGCGTGACTTCTCAAGCATCCTCCCCCTCGACAACCCCTCTTAACCCTCACCCCCTCCCTCTATGACCATCGAGACTCATCCACTCACTCCTTTTCTTCCCAGGCACGCTACGGTGCTCTTCCTGGGCAGCTTCCCGCCGCCAAGGGCGCGTTGGTCTATGGATTTCTTCTATCCCAATTGGATCAATGACTTCTGGCGTGTGATGGGATTGATTTTTTTCGACGATAAGGCCTATTTCGAGGTCAAGGGAGAAAAGCGATTCGACAAGGAACGTATTGCCGCTTTTGCAGAGCAGCAGGGTTTCGCCTTTTATGACACGGCATCGAAGGTGAACCGTCTCAAGGACAATGCAAGCGATAATTTCTTGGAGATTGTGGAGCCTACCGATATAGGTGCTTTGCTTGGGCAGATGCCCGATTGTTGTCGTTTGGTTACGACCGGGTCCAAGGCAAGCGAGTTGCTTCAGCAGCAGTTGACGGTGGCTTCCGGATCCGCAGAAGGACATCCTGTCGAGATGCCGACTATCGGATCGTTTACCAAGGTTCATGCCTATGAACGTGATTTGGAATGGTTCCGTATGCCTTCAACTTCGCGTGCCTATCCTTTGGCACTCGGCAAAAAAGCCGATTTTTATCGTCGATTGTTCGAATAGGTTTTTTCTTAGAAAAGACATTTCTATAATAATAAATAATGTGGCGGAAACCGAAATAGGGTTCCCGCCACATATTTTTATGAAAAACCATCAGCCTTATGAAAGGCCTGATAATTATTCAAAGATACTGTCGAGCAGTTTGTAACGCGCTTCCAGTTCGCCGTCGGCTACAACCTTGCAGTCCACATCAATCTGGAGAACCGGAGCCACCTCTTCGCCGTTGATGGGCTTCCATTCGGGTACGCCAGGACCATTCGGATTGCCCGTCTTGATGAAGTTGATATAGACGTTCATGAAGTTGTCCTGCACCTTGTAGTCGTCAGCCGTCCAGGCAAAGACATCGTTGGTGGCAAGGTTACCCATGGCATATTCGATGTCGGCCGAGTGTACAGCGCCCTTGATTATCGCTCTTGGGGCAGCAGCACCCTTGTCATCCTTCTTCTTCACGCCACCTGCCAAGGCAGCCTCCATACCCGAGTATTTGGCCGTCATCTCGGGACGCGGATGGGTGTAGAAGTAGCGATAAACAGGATGGTCGGTCTTGGCATGTTCATCACACCATTTCCAGGTGGGGAATGCGGTGAAGAGGGCGCCGGCAAGTTCGGTGGCAGTTGGACCAAAAAGGTCCTCGTCCTTCTTCAGACCATAGGCGTTCAGCACCTCGTCGGTGCGGTCGCCGAAGGTGGACTGGAGGATGGCACGATAGGCCTTGATTGTCGGCTTCTGGCCTCTGAAACTAGAAAGCGGACTGCCCTCCAGTGAGTTCCAGCCTGCAAGTAGCGGCACTTGGGCTTGCTCACCATTGGCAAAGATCTCATCGACGGTCGCAGGAAGCAGGTAGCCATCGACAAGCAGGTTCGGCATGCCACGAAGGGGCACCAGTTTCATCACGCTGTCGGCTGGCAGTTGGCGCAGGGAATCGATGGTGAGACCCTTTTCTGCCAGGGTCTTGCTCCAGATTGCTTCTCCATCGGCAAGGGGCTTAGCCGAACTGGGCTTGAATTCAGCACCGCTCGATCCGATTGCACCGGCCAGATAGCCGCGCGAAAGGGGAGAAGCCATCAGTACCGATACAGAGAACGATCCGGCCGATTCGCCTACGATGGTGATGCGGTTGGGGTCGCCACCGAAGCCTGCAATGTTGTCAAACACCCATTTGATGGCAGCAGCCTGGTCGAGGATGCCGTAGTTGCCCGAAGTATGGTTGGGCGATTCGGCAGTCAGGTCGGGATGTGCCAGGAAGCCGATGATGCCCTCGCGGTAGTTGGCAGTGATGCTGACGATGCCATGATGTGCCAGCGAGTCGCCTGCATAGCGAGGCTCCGAGCCAGAGCCTGCCATCAGTCCTCCGCCGTTGAAGTAGATCAGCACGGGGCAGCCTTCGGCATCGACGGGTTTCCAGATGTTCAGGTAGAGGCAGTCCTCCGACTTCTTCGGGCCTTTGAAGTTCATGTCGCCGAAAAGGCTGGGCTGAGCGGGATCGTCACCAAACTCGTAGCATGGCCGGATGGTATCCCATGGTTGTACGGGCTGAGGTTCTTTCCAACGCAGTTCGCCAACAGGAGCAGCAGCGAACGGAACGCCCTTGAACACTACGATGGCGCTATCTTCGGAATATACGCCTTCAACAATGCCAGATTCTGTTTGTGCTTGATTGGCAGGAAGTTTGGGAGTCTCTTTGCAACTCCAAAGAAGCAGTGGCAACACTGCAAACAACAATTTTTTCATTTTTCTTCGATATTTGGTTTGATAAATGCTACTTCTTATTGAGAAACACGCTGCAAAAATAGCCATTATCTGCAAATAATCCAAATTTTCAAAGAACTTTTTTCAGATTTATTCAAAAAGTATCTTGTCTATCAGCACTTCGCCCATGCGAGGCTGGTCCCAGTCGTGGTTCCAGACTCGAATCTCCAGGCTGCATTTGCCACGGAGAGACTCTTTCAACGGAAGGTTGACAACGGTGTATTCGTTCGATGCTTCGGGAATGTCGGCGGTGCCAAGCACTTGTTGTTTCTCGGTATCGCGTAGTTCAATAAAGACGTTGTTGCCGCTCACATTGCGTAGTGTGAAGGAAAGACGGCTGACAGCTTCGTCGAACGACAGATTCTTGAAAGCGATAATACCACCATCCTGCACCCATGCTATGTCCATATTGGAGGGCTGCGATGACGAAGTGTTCCAACGACATTCTGTGCGCCACAGCTTGTCGGTCCATTCTGCCTCCAGTACGCTGCCTTTGACGATATGCCGGTCGAAAAGTGGTGCAATGTCAAACTTGAAGTCATCGACATCCATCCATCCTCCTTTTGCATTCTTCGTGTTGTAGCAGAAGAGGGCGAAGCGGTTACCTACGAAATAGACTCCTGAATAGACCATATGGAATTCCCTTCCGATAGGTTGGAACACGTTGCCGTCCAGGCTATATGAGAAGTTGGCAATCTCCGTGATTCCGTTGGCCTCGACGCGCAGCCACAACGAACGTGCCTGCTCGGCAGTGAGGCTGACCTCGCCGAACGATGTTTCTTTCTCGTTGTCGGTCTCTTTCTGGCAAAGTATGAACTTGTTTCCCTTGCGGCTTACCGAAAGCATGGCCGACGGGATGTTGAGCAGCCCCAATCCCGCGCAATCACCTGCCTTCAAATGACTCATGTCGACATGCGCTGTGCCGCTGCTGCTTGGACCGAACAGACGCTGGGTGAGCACACCGCGTGCCATCAGGAACGGAGCTTCGGCTGAGACCTTGACCGAAGTTTCGGAGATGGGAAGGCCATTGTTCACCAAAGGATTGTTGGCACGTTTGGCCGACAATGGAAGGTTGGCCTTGAGCGAATGCATACGCAACCAGCCTGGACGGGCTGTGAGCGAGTAGGAACCTTTGACCGGGTTGTGGTTGAACTGCCATTGCAGGCCGAGTTCTGGTTTCGCAAAGTCGTCGCTGGTGGCGAGCGTTTGAGTCAAAGGCTTTGCGATAGGTTTTGAATCCTTTGTGACGTGTGGTTTGGGCAGCGCCAGATTGCCATCAAGTCCGATGCCGAACATCGGCCATCCGTCCACCCAATGCACGGGAACCAAATGCGGGATGCGGCCTAATACGCCCATATCGAGGAACGCCATGGCCCAAGTTTCTCCACTCTCCAGTTGTAGCATGCAGGCTTGCAGAATATGCGACTCGGGCTGTCGTGCTCCCACGCACATCACCTCGCGTTCTTCCCAGGGTCCTTCCAGACTGCGGGCTCGCAGACAGGTCACGTTGCCCGAATGACTGCCTCCATAGGTGCATATTGCATAATAGTATTCACCGATGTGATAAAGGCGGTTGCCTTCGAGGCCTGCTCGATGAGCATTGTAGAAAAGGCGGGCAGGACCCTTGGGCTGACAGGTCATCGGGTCAATTTCGGTGATGTAGTTGATGGTGTTGCCATGGATGACATAGACACGACCATCATTATCGACCAGGAAGCCGGGGTCGTAGAGGATGTGATGGTTGGTGCCATCGGCATCAACTTCCTCTTTGAGGGAATCGTAACGGTCGAACAGAGGATGATAGGGGAACCCTGCCACTATGGTCTTGCGCCAAGGGCCCTTCATGTCGGCCGACGAATAGATGAAGCAACCATTGGAGTTGCTGGTGAAAAGCACGTGGAACTCGCCTCCCCAATGACGGAGGGCGGTGGCCCATTGTCCCTTGCCGTAGCGGTTGCCGCCTTCCATGTCGAAGTAGGGATCGTCGTCGAACTGCGGTACCACGTTGGTGCCAAATTCCCAGTTCACCAGGTCTTTGCTCTTGAGGATGGTGACACCTGGCAACATATGCATCGAAGTGGATACGAAGTAGTAGGTGTCACCCACTTGAATTACATCGGGATCGGGCATATCGGCCCATAGGACAGGATTGGTGAATGTGCCGTCGCCATTGTCCGAACTCTGTGCATGGCCGACATTCATCGTCATGCAGCAGAGGAGGATTGAAAGAAGTCGTTTCATTTTGTGTAATTGCCTATTGTTATTATTAAGGTATATTGAATTACTTCACAGTCATCTCGTTGATTGGATTCTTTGGTGCTAAAGCATTGGTGACGGTGACCTTCAAGGGTTTCGAAAGGGTATAGGTCGAGGTGGCACGAACATCGTTGACTGCTGCTGCAAACTTGATCTGATAGCGACCTGCATCAGCAACCCATGCGCTTTCCGATTCGATGAACGAGGCAAGATCGTAGTTGCTGACCTTCATTTGGATGGTTTGCGATTCGCCGGGTTTCAGTTCGCGTGTCTTGCCAAATGCTTTCAGTTCGAGGGCAGGTTTGGCAACCTGACCATTGGGAGCTGTGACGTAGAGTTGAACGACTTCCTTGCCGGCCACATTGCCCGTGTTGCTCACGGTGATACTTGCCTCAAATCCTTCTTTGGTGGCACGAATGGTAGGCTTGCTATATGCAAAAGTGGTGTAGGAGAGACCGAATCCGAAGGGGTAGGAGACTTCGGCTTGTGCCGTCTCGAAGTAGCGGTAGCCTACATAGATGCCGTCCTCGTAGTTGCAATAGCCTACGTCCTTCTTGTTTGAGGGTTTGCCCATATAGGTATCGACCTGGTTGAAATCGCGGTCATAGAGGGGGAAGTCACGACTGGCAGGAACGTCGAAGATGCTGACTGGGAACGTCTGTGTGAGTTTGCCGCTTGGATTGGCCTTGCCTGTCAGGATATCGGCCACCGAATTGCCACCTTCCTGTCCGGTTTGCCAAGCACAGAGGATGGCGTCGGGCTGGCTCTTCCACGAAGCGGTCTCGATGCTCGAACCAACATTCAATATCACAATCACCTTCTTTCCAGCCAGATGATATGCCTCACAAAGGTTGTCGAGTGTCTGTCGCTCGTTGTCGGTCAGCGAGAAAGACTCGACGGTGCGGTCGTCTCCTTCGCCGGCCTGACGTCCCAAGGTGAGGATGGCAACATCAGTCTTGCCAGCCCATTTCTTGGCATACGACTTGTTGATGACCATTTCATCGGGACGAGGAGCCCCTTCGTACCATTGATAATCGCGAAGGGTGCGCAAATACTTGCTCTGATAGTCAACATAGGAACGATAAAGTTCCTCAATCTCCTTCTCACAAGCGAATCCTGCGTTGCGCAAACCTTCCATCATATCCACGGTGTACGCCTTGTTTACGTCGCCTGAACCGGTGCCGCCAGCCATGAAGTCGTAGCTGCTCACACCGAATACGGCAATCTTGACATCATTGCTGATTGGTAAAGTATTGTCCTGATTCTTGAGAAGCACGATGCCTTCGGCAGCCGACTGACGGGTGATCTCGGCATGTGCTTTCAAATCCGGTTTGTTGCTGAACCGATAGCCCTTGAACGAAGGAGTCTTGACGATATACTCCAGCATACGACGGCAGCAGGCATCCACGTCCTCGATGCTTACTTTACCCGACTTGATGCTGCTCACCAATGCATTGACCTGCATATCCATACCTGGTTCCATAAGGTCGTTGCCGGCTGCCACTTGTGCTGCAGTGTTGCGGATGGGAGTCCAGTCGGTCATCACGATGCCTTTGAAACCCCAGTCGGTGCGCAGCACGTCGGTAAGTAGTCCCTTCGATTCTTGGGTGAATTCTCCATTCAAGCGGTTGTAGCTCGACATGATGGTCCAGGGCTGAGATTCCTTGACCACGATCTCGAAGTTTTTCAAGTAAATCTCACGCAATGCACGCTGTGAGACACGCGCATCCACGCCCAGTCGGTTGATCTCTTGGCTGTTGGCAGCATAATGTTTGGCACTTGTACCCACACCTTGGCTTTGCACACCGTTTACGTAGGCTGCTGCAATCTTGCCGGTCAGCAAGGGATCTTCGCTGTAGTATTCGAAGTTGCGGCCACAGAGCGGATGGCGCATGATGTTCATACCTGGAGCGAGCAGTACGTCGCAACCATATTCCAACACTTCATTACCGATGGCAGCACCTACCTGCTCCACAAGTTCGGTGTTCCAGGTCGAAGCGAGCACGGTGCCGACGGGGAACCCTGTGCAGTAATAAGTCTGTGTGTCGCCTTCACGGGTTGGGTTGATGCGTACACCTGCGGGGCCGTCGGTCAACACAGTGGCTGGTATGCCCAGACGTGGGATGGCACGAGTTGCACCGGCAGCTCCGGGCACCGATGTCTGGCTTTGGCCAACCATGTTGACCTGCTGGTCGGATGTTTCGCCTCCCAGCATGCGCTCGAGCGCTTTGAACATTCCTCCATCCACACCGATGAGCAGTTGTGCCTTCTCTTCGATGGTCATGGCTTGGAGTACTTCTTCCACATTGTCAGCATTTAGTTTCAGCTGCTGAGCATGAACCCCAAGAACAGTCGTTCCGAGGACTGTCATAAGGATAAAGAATCTTCTCATTTCTTATAATTTGTATTAGTATTATTTGGATATCATAAGATTACGTTTTCGCCACCATGCAACTGCGTCTCTTGTCCTTTCCAGACAAAGGTGCCCGTGACCTTGTTTGGTAGGGAAATAGTAGCCTTTAGTTTGCCATCCTTGCCGATAGTGTAGTCAACGTGTATCTCGCCTTGAGGATGAGGCATGGTGCCGCCGATGTGGCGAATGCTTTTCTTGTCCGCTTTCAAGCCTGCAAGATGGGGTTCGATACGAACTTCGGAGAAATGAGCAGCCTTGGAGTCGATACCAAGGATAGTGCGGAACAGTTCGATGTTGGGCGATGCTCCCCAAGCATGACAGTCCGAGCGTGTGCCATCGATATCGCTGGTCTCAGCCCAAGTGGTGAGCCCCATTCGTATATTCTCGCGCCAGATGTCGAGCCAGGACAGGTAGTCGTCGCCAAGACCGGCCTTGACAAGGCCTTCGTGAAGATAATGCTTGAAATAGACCGAGGCGGGGGCCAGAGTTGCGTCATTCATAAGTTTTTGTCCGATAGAGCGTGCCTGTTCACCCTGAGCCAGCCCACAGATCAGCGCAAGACAGTTGCCATGTTGCGAGAAATGGTCTTGCTCGATGCGGTCGGAATAAAGTCCGCGTGACTCGTTCCAATAGGCACGCTGTACGCTTTCGGCAAGTTTCTGGGCGCATTCATCATAAGTTCTGGCTCTGTCGTTCTCTCCAAAATGTCGTTCCATCTCGCTCATCATCTGGAGAGCAAGGAGGAGCTGAAGGTCCATCACGATACTGCAGCCATCCTTGCCGCGCTCTGGTACACCTTGTTTCCAGCCATCGTCATCATAGACCCAATCGACGAAGTTCCATCCAGGCAGGTTTTTGATACGCCCGTCTGCCTGTTGGTATCGGCTGAAATAATGCAGGATTCCTTCGGCTCCAGGCATGAGGTCACGCAGAAAATCATCGTCCTTGCCATAGCGCATATAGTCGTGCAGGGCATAGATGTAACTCAGGGCGTAAGGCGTGATGTATTGGCTTTGCGAAGTTGGGTAGCGGCCTTGGGTACAACCTTCGGCATTGCGACTCTGGTCGGATTGGGTCAGGAAGTTCTTGACCATAGTCTCGTCACCAGTATTGTACAAGGTGATGAGTGCCTGTATGCGAGTGTCGCCGAGATACTGTAGTTGTTCGTAGTAAGGGCAATCCATGTAGGTCTCGTGAGCACAAAGACGGGCAGTGCGCCAACCAATCTCGAAAATCTTCTGTAGTTCTGTGTCATCGGTGTCGAGGCTCGCCTTTAACTGGAAGGGATAACCTGTAAAGTTGCCCCATAGGTCATTGATGATGAGGGGTTGTTCGCGCGTCTCGATGTGAAGGTTGATGTAGCGATAAGTGCGCCACTCGAGTGTGGTGAAGAGTTGTCCTGTTGTACCATTGCTGACGATGCTGTCTTGTCGGCCGATGATCTGCTTCCCATCGACATCGTTGCGGTTACCTTTGGTTTGTAGGGTTTCACTTATGGTGTCGTAGAGCGACTCAGCATAAGTTGTGACAATGGTGCTGCCTTTTCCTTGGCTGAACTTCAGATTGAAGAAGGCATTGGTGAGATGCTCCTGGTCGATCAGTATATCGACGCTCTTGTTGGCTGGTATGGTGACATCGGCTGGCACGGCAGGCCAACCTTTGGGGAGTTTCAGCCCACCATCGCGTCTGGCTGTCGGGATGCGTTCGGTCGAGAATTCCATCTCGGGGAGGTCGCGTTCTTCCAACAGGACATCATATCCGCCGGTGCCAAAACTTGTGTCATGAGGATAAGCCAAGGCAATACTCGTGGCATTCTGCCAACGAGACAAGTCGCAGTCTGCATCTTTCCAGTCGGCAATCGTCCGATTCATATCTACACAGTCACCAGGACCAGCACAGTAGTAGGTGTAGCGGCTCATCATTGAGGGTCGAGGCTGATAGGCAGGGTCGAGAATGCACTTCCAGGTACTATTGGTGCTGACCTGTTTGGCATCGTCAAGGCCGAGAACGAGCAACGCTGTTCGGGACGAGAAGTTTGCCATCGGGCGCTCGTCACCGGCATTCCATACCTGGACGGCAAGGACGTTCTGGCCAGCCTTCAGATAGGGCGCCAGGTCGATAGTTGCGTACTTCCAATGGCGAAGGTCGCTGCGATTAGGTCCCATCGATACCATTAGGCCATTGACATACAATTTGTACCGATTGTCGGCAGTAACGCGTATTTTGTATGTGTCTGGTTTGGTCGTCAGTGCTATCTCCTTGCGGAAATAGCAGACCTTATAGCCAGTGTCACTGGCGTCGGGTACGCCGATCCAAAAGGCATCCCAGATGTCGGTCTCGGGATTGATGTTGGAATTCATCTTCATGTATTGCAGAATCCGTTCCATCATCGATGCCGACTCTGCGTCCTGCGCCATTGACTTGGTCAAGGTTAGGCATCCAAGCAAAATGCCTGCTGCCAGAATGAATGCTTTTTTCATTGAATCAAAGGTATAACTATTCGACTTTCTTGATTTTTTCCGACATAGATTGTCTGATGAGCTTTTCTCGTTTTTTGCTGCACGGCCCAAACACCAGCGTAATTGGAATGAATGCTGTACTGCGGGAAATCGGAAGAGGAGATGTCGATCCTGATGCGGCTTCCGGCTTGAAGTTGCCAAAGGATGGGCAAGGATTCGATTTCAACCTCCATCATTTTATCGCTTATCTTATCTTATAAGAAAATGCAGTATCGTCGGCATCGGAACTTACGTTAGGTTTCCAAATTGATGATTACAGGAGGTGGCTATGTTTTATGTCGCAAAGATACTATTTTCGCTGCTTTCTGCAAAATTTTTTTATCCTTTTGAACATAATCTTCGTCCTTTCTTTGAAATATTCATCACTTTGAATGACTGTTGATGAAGTTTCGATTGGCGCATGACCTTTTTTGGCCAAGAATGGTTATGGTCCCGACTCAGCATGACCAATTTGCGCCAGGATTGGTTATGGTCCAATCGCGGCATGACCAATCCTGGCCAAGATCGGTCATAGTCCAATAGGAAAAAGCACTCCGACGGCCGAGATAGTGCTTGCTCCGAACGCAGCATAACCAATCTTGGCCAGGAATGGTTATTCTCCTCTCGGAGCATACCCTTTTTGTGCCAAGATTGGTTATGGTTCTGTCGTCGTATGACCAATCCTGGCCAAGATTGGTTATAGTTCAATGTGAAATAGCACTCTGACGGCCGAGATAATGCTTGCTTCCACCGCCGCATAACCAATCTTGGCCAAGACTGGTTATGGTCCTATCGTAGTATAACCAATCTTGGCCAAAAAAGGTCATTCCTCTGTGGAAGACGTGCAATTCCTGTTTCGGGGCGGATTATTCAGCAGTAAGGATAGCCTTTTTGACATCCTTGCAGTTCGGGCCGATCATGATCTCGAAGTCGCCAGGCTCGCAGACATAGTTGAGCTCGTGGTCGTAGTACTTGAGATCCTCTTGGCTAAGTTCGAAGTTGACGGTCTTTTCTTCGCCAGCCTTGATGCTGACTTTCTGGAAAGCACGAAGTTCCTGGACGGGACGTGTGGAAGTGCTATAGACGTCGTGGATATAGAGTTGCACAGTTTCGAGACCATCGCGACTGCCGGTGTTCTTCACTTTTACGCTGGCTGTCACCGTTCCGGTCTTGCCGAGCTTGTCCGAACTGAGGGTTACATCGCCATATTCGAAAGTGGTGTAACTCAGACCATAACCGAAGTAGTAGAGCGGGCCATTGACCACATCCTGATAGCAGCTAAAGAACTTTCGATACGGATCAGTGTCGCCCCAAGGACGCCCCGTATTCTTATGATTGTAGTAGAGCGGCAACTGACCCACTGAACGTGGGAAGGAAGTGGTGAGCTTGCCCGAAGGATTGACATCGCCAAAGAGCACGTCGGCAATGGCACGACCTGCCTCGACGCCGAGCGACCAGGTGCAGAGGATGGCGTCGGCGTTTTCGGCTTCCCAGTTCAGGATAAGCGGACGACCGGTGACGAGAACCACAACGAGAGGTTTGCCCGTTGCCTTGAGAGCTCGAAGCAGATCCTCCTGCGCATCGGGGATGGTAATGTCGGCACGGCTGGAACCCTCACCATTCATGTTGTTGACTTCGCCTACACAGGCCACCACTACATCGCTCTGACGGGCTGCAGCCACGGCATCGGCAATGAGGCGGCTCTGAGGTGTGGTATGGACGGGAGGAAATTCCATATCAGGCATAAATGCCTTGTAAAGACCGTATTTGACAGCATCTTCCTGCACGGCATCGTTGAAGAGCCAGGAGCCTTCGGCATAACGCACCGTGCCACCCTCGATGGCTTCTTCGACACCCTTGCGAATGGTCACGGCATCGTTGGCAAGTTCGCGTCGGGTTGCAGCCCAGCATCCCAGCATGTCGGCAGCATTGTCGGCAAATGGGCCAACAACGGCGATACGGGCATTCTTCTTTAATGGGAGCACGTTATTGTCGTTCTTAAGCAAAACCTGGCACTCCTGGGCAATGCGGCGTGCGAAGTCGTGCTGCTCCTTGGTGTAGCATTCCTGCTGGTCACGTCCCTCGATGCAATACTTGTAGGGATCATCGAAAAGACCCAGTTTCCACTTGGCGTTGAGGATGTTGCGGCAAGCCTTGTCGATGTCGGCTTCGCGCACCTTGCCTTCTTTCACAAGTTTGGCAAGTTCGGCAACGTAGATGTTCGAGCCCATGTCCATGTCGAGGCCTGCGTCGATGGCACGACGTGCCACTTCGGTGGCGTCACCAATGCCATGAGCAATACATTCCTGAACGGCCGTAGCATCGGAGCAGACGAAACCATCGAAGCCCCATTGATTGCGCAGCACGTCGGTGAGCAGATACTTGTTGCAGGTGGCGGGGATTCCCTCAAACTCGTTGAATGAACTCATATAGGAGCCGGCACCAGCCAAAGCAGCCTGCTTGTAGGGATTGAGGTAGCCATTATGGGCCTCTTGGCGTGAGAGGAAGACGGAGTTGTAGTCGCGTCCTGCCTCGGCACCACCGTAGAGGGCATAGTGCTTGACGCAGACCATAACGGTAGAGGGATCCTTGAGGTCGGTACCTTGATAGCCACGAACGTAGGCCTTGGCAATCTCACCGCCCAAGTATGGATCTTCGCCCGCACCTTCGGCGATACGTCCCCAACGAGCATCACGGGCGATATCGACCATCGGGCTATAGACCCAGTTGATGCCCACCGACGATGCTTCGCGAGCCGCCATGCGTGCCGACTCTTCGACGAGATCCATATTCCACGAGGTGGAGATGGCCAATGGAATAGGGTAGGTGGTAACAAAACCATGAATAACGTCGTTGCCGAAAAGCAAAGGGATGCCGAGGCGTGTGCTATCGACGGCATAGCTCTGAATCAGACGGATTTGCTCCATGTTGGTGAAACCATAGACGCCACCCATTTCTCCACGTTTGATCTGTTGGATGGCGAGCGCTTCCTCGCTAAAGGTGGAGTTGGTGAAGTACATCCAGTTGCTAACAAGATTCAACTGGCCGATCTTCTCTTCGAGCGTCATCTGGCCCATCAGTTTGCTGACGTAGGCATCCATTTCGCTGTTGCCGTTGTCTACTGTTTGGCAACTTGTCAAGGCAATGCTGCCCAAAGCGACGAGACTGATAATTGATAGTTTTTTCATATAATTTGTCTTTTAAGGGGAATCGGATTACTCAGAATATTCGGAATACTCTGATAATTCAGAGTACTCTGAGTGATTGAAAATTAAGGTTCAACAGTAATGATAAAGCGACGATAGGTGGCAAGGCGAGGCACGGCCCTGTCGGAAGCTTCGAGGACGATGTGGAATGTCTCGGTGCGGTTGACTTTGGGAGCCACTACTTTCAGATTTCCATCAGCTTGGAAGAGCAGATCGACCTTGCCGGGATAGGTGCCGCCGAAGTATTGGTACCAGTTTTTACTAGTTCCGCCAAAGCGAGCTGCGGCAGCGGCAGGATCTTCGGCTGCAAGTCGTTTTACTTCGGCTTTTTTCAAGCCGTGCTGTTCCCACATGTCACCATAGAGTTTCCACATTTCATCGACGTTGATGGGATCATTGTCCACAACCTTGGCACGAAGGTGGATGGTGTCGCCGCTATGGACGGTGAAGTCGAGGGGACCTTCGACAGTGACCTCAGGCGCATGGTTGGCATCCTCACGTCGCGGGGTATAGCACCAGCTGAGACGTGTCTCGAAGTCGTGCATGCAGTTTTCGAGCCATTCGCGCAGTTCGCCAAAACCGGTGTCGCGATAGACGTTCTCGTAGCCATCAACCTTATAGAAGCGGCCTCCCCAACCTCCGTAGGTGGGATCCTCGTAGCTGCGCAGACCATTGTTGATGCTATAGAGGAACGAGGGCGAATCACCTTCGCTGATGAAAGGCTGGACATAGCAGGCACCGAGCGGGTTCTTGCCATTGTGCATATAATCGCGGACAATGTTGTCCGACGAAGTCATCGTGCCATAGTCCCACGAGCCTGAGAAGTGGTGACTAAGCAGGATAGTTACGCCAGGATGACAGCGTTCGATGTAACTGCCACCTGCATCCTGATACCAGATGCAGTAGAGCACGGCCTTGCGGCAGGCTGCTTCGTACTTGTCGGGATATTGTGCCTTGATTTTCTGTAGGGCCTTTGCCGCAGTGTTCATGCCGCCCCAAGCCTGCAGATAGACGGGACGTGGATCGTCGTCGGTGAGTAGTTCGACGATGCGGTCCGAACCTGGCGTGTCGGGCCAATCCGTCGGGTCAATGACGGGTTCTGTACCGGGGAGGAGATGCCGCGTGGTGGAACCATCGAGCTGCACGTGGTCGGGATTCTCATCACCGATAAAGACCACGCTGCGCAGATAGTCGGGAGTGGGGTAGTTGGGGTCATGCACCTTGAGGTTCGGATAGACCTGCTCATAGGCATCGAGTTGCTTGGCAAGCCAAGGCTCGCTGCTCCATCCGTGGCGTTGATAGCACGAATTGCTTTGGATGATGGCTGCCACTTCCATATCGTTGGAGTAAAGCAGGAAGTGAACCATCGAACAACGGTCATCGACCTCGGCATCGGTCATTACGACCACACGGGGCATGTGGCCGACGGCTTCCTGCTGATGGGGCGTCAAGACGCCATCGTTGGGGTAGGGTAAAGGTTCGGGAGCCTGACGTGAACAGGAAGTAGTTAACGCACCTGACAAGAGCAGTGCGGTAAGGAAGATGTTGGATTGTGTCTTCATAATATATTATAAATGTGTAATTGTGTTTGTATTTATGTTGCAAAGGTAATAAAAATCGCCGAAAAGCAAGTAACTCCAAGGCGATTTTTATTATTTCATCTTATTTTTTGAAAATAGAGGTATTTGAATGTGAAAAATGCAATCTCTAATCGACGGAAATCGTTTCGACGCACGGTCTTTACAATTCAACAATCAGACGAACACGGCCCACATTCTGAATCTGTGCGAAGGTCTCAGGCTGACCGCTGCGGCTGTTGGTGACACGAACGGTGGGGAAATAGGTGCCGACGTCGCCATATTTCACGGGTACGTCAAATTCCACGCGGGTTCCGTCTTCGCTGTACTGTGCCTTGCTGAGGTCGATATCGACATAGTGGGCGGGAGGAGCCATCAGCACGGCAGCATTGCCCTTGGGACCACGGCTGTAGAGGTCGAAAGGCTCGCCGAGGCATAGTTCGGCACGGACGATGCGACCTGTTCCCTTCGGACAACTTGCCACAACGTGAACCATCACTTCCTGTCCAACCTTGCTCTCATAGCGTTTCTTTCCCTCGATGGTCAGATCGACTGAAGGTTGCACGCCGCCGCGATTCGTAGCATCAGCGGGGATGATGACCTGTGAGTCCTCAACACGATAGGTTGTGGTGGGCGAAGGTTCGATGCCTTTCTCTGCCCAGTCTGCCACGTCGAGCAGTGCCTGTTGGATGATGGGCATATAGTTGATCACCTGTGTGGCATCATCGACGCCACCGTGAGTGCAGCGGTCGGTGAACCAGATGCGGAAATTATCGTCGCAGAACTGCTGACCCTTGTTTTTGATGATGTTGTTGCGGTACCAGTCGGCCTGCCAGGGATAGGCTTCACGGTCCCAAAGGCTTTCGAGCAGGATCATCTTGCCATTGATGTTGCCCGTCGGCAGACAACCGCCTGCACCTTGTGTGAAGATAGGGCCGAGCAGCATCGGACGCTGGGGAGGAATGGGGTTGCCTTGGGCATCGCGGAACTGATCCCATGCATAGTATTCGGGACCAGGAATGAAGTGACGGTGCATATAGAGTGCGGCCAGGGCGCGGCTGTTGTCCACCATCACGGTGTCGCCCACCTTGAGTTTGGCAATTGTCGAAGCTGGACAAACGGTCGAAAGAATAGCGAGGTTGTCGTGAACGCCATGCATCTGCAGTGTCTGACCTTTGGCTTCGCCGCTCTTGATGATGAGGTCGCCTATCATGAAGAAGACGTCGGGGAAGACGGTGTTGAGAGCCAGGGCACGGGGTTGGCCATTGTTGGCTCCCATGTTGCGCGTGGCTCGGTCGGCATTGCCCTCACCATTGTCGTCGGCAGGAGAGACAAGTTGCATCTTTTCGCACATCTCCTGGTCGTAGAAGCCTAGGATGACACCTTCCTGTTGGATATGATTGGCCTTGAGCAACGAGTCGGCCTCATAGCCCTCGTAGCCGGGCTTCTCCCAAAAGTCGTGACTGAAATAGACGGGGTCCATGGCGCAGCAACCGCTGTAAGTGGCTACGAAACCATGCTGGTCCATATAGCGGAAACCATACCAGGAATATTTGGGAAATCCCATCTTGCAGGTCTCTTCCCAGACGGCACGCTCCTGTGCGTTGAGTCCTTTCTCGGGGTGTCCGTCGCCGCCCACTTCAAGGGCATCGACAATCATCGGGAACTTGTCATGCAGTACGCGCAAGGCGTTCATTCTCACCGAAAATACATTCGGAATGGCATTGGGCGAACCGAGCACGAAAGGCACGGCACCATCCCACACTCCATTTGTCATTTCCATCGAACCTGTGGTGCGGTAGGCTCCTCCCGAACCGCCGAAACAATAGCCGTAGGGACGCTTCGAAGTGCCGAAGAGTTTCTTCGCTATGTGACGGCTGAATTCGGCGCATGCAGCATTTGCACGATAGGCCGAGATACTCGATTCGCGACGTGTCGAAGGATCGCTGAAGTCGAGGATGCCGCCCTCATTGGTCTCGATGAAATAGGCTCCGTGGCTGACTGCGAAAGTAGCCATATCTTCGTCATTGCCAAGCAGGCCAATGCCGGTCTTCTCGCTGGAGGGGAAAGGAGTGAAGTACTGGATGAATCGTCCTGCATATTCCTTGCGTGTGGTAGGGAAATAGAACGAGAAATGAGTGCCGTCGTCAAAACCGCCATGCATGTAATGGACCTTCAGACCGGTGGCACTGGTCAGGATTACATCCTCGTCGATGTAGGGATTCTTGAAGACGGTGTCTTCGCAAACCCAGTTAAACTTCTGGCCTACAAATGTCTTGGCCTGCATACCAACGGTGCTGCATACCAACACGATAAGCGTGGCAAAACCGAATAAAAGATTCTTTTTCATATAATTGTATCGTCAAACCAAATTGTTAATTGTTAATTATTAATTGTTATTTGTTTCCCGGTGCAAAGATACATATTTTTTCCCGTTCCCGTTTAGTCTTTTGGATGTTTTTTTTGTCAAAAATGGAAGAAACGCACATATTCTTGTATGAAAATCAAAAAAAACTTTAAAATTTATCGAAAAATTTGCATAATTGAAACATTCTTAGTATATTTGCCGCAAACCAAAAACCTAAAAACTAACTATGGCAAGAAGAATTTCGAAGTCTTATCTCTGTGCTGTTAAATGCATGTATGCTCTTGTCAAGTTTTTGGACGAAGAAAATCGTGAATGTTCACGACCTGAAATCTTCGAGCACATGCAGCGACATGTCAACTTCACTTATTGGGAGTCGGAGCACATGGGCAGCACCATCCGATGGCAACTCATCACCCGCAACATGGCCTATCATTATCAGCGGGCTGGTCTTCTCACTCGAAGGGAGGAAGTCTATCGGATCACCCCAAAGGGACGCGAGGCCCTTGAGCTTGGCGCCGAAGCCATGCAGCGCGAAGTCGATGCCACCATCCCCACTTGAGCTTCATTGAGGGGAACCACGAAAGTAAAAAAGATGCGATTCTTTTCGGAGGAGCGCATCTTTTTTCAATGTATGTTTATTTGTACTTCTTTACACGTTCGTCATCAATCACCCCATTCCAGTTCATACCGAAGGCGAAGTCGTAGGTGTTCCCGTCGGCATCCTTGTAGCAACGCATGTCGCGGGGCGTGTCCTCGGCCTGAGCTTCGACAGTCTCCATATCGGCAGGCATCTGGAAGGGGAGGAGTCCGCTGGGCTCATAGTTGCCGCAAATCACTTCGAGGATGGCCTGCTTCTGGATATCGAAGGTCACGAGGATGGCGTCGGCAAGAGGTTCAAATTCGGCGGGAACGGTGGGGTTGGTACTATTGAGCACCACAATTACTTTCTTCGTGCCCATAGCCTTGCGCGTGTTCTCGACAAGGGTGAGGTCGGGAGCATTGAACGTACGCACGCCCTTGCCGCGATAACTGCGGTTGGTGCCTTTCTCGAAAGGGGAACCGCCAGCCAGACTGACTTCGCGTGCCGTGGTGGCCACATAGTCGCGGTATTGCAAACTAATGGGATAGTAGCCGTTACCAGGGGCGCTGACCTTGCTGCCCTTGGGGATGAAGTAGTTGTTCACGCCTGCTGCACTTTGTGCCATTTGTGCCAAAGCCTTCGGGTCGGTGGGTACGGGTCGGCCGTACATCTGCAGCATCTTGGTCACCACGTCAATCATCGTCTGCTTGTTCTTCATCACTTCACCGATGTAGTAGCCGAAGCCGCTGTTGGGCGAATCGATGAAGACGATGGCAGCGTCAGCCTCTTCGGGAGTAGCCACAGGTTCGAAGAACTTGCTCAGCATTTCTGCCTTGACGGGCGTGATGGTATCGGTGGGGATGATGGGACCCCAGAAACTGTTGTGGGCAGGATAGATGCGCTGAGGCACATAGACCTTCACCTTCTTTTCTCCCTCAGCCTTCAGTGGCAGGGCAGCTTCGTGGTTCTTCACCATAACGACGCTCTTCACCTGAGCTTCATAGCCTTTGGCTGTAAATTCGGGGCAACCAACGATGCGGGCCGACTCGGCGGGGTCGAGATAGGGATTCTCGAAGAGTCCCGTCTGGAAGATGTTGCGAAGCAGACGCTCAGCACTCTTGTGGATGCGCTGTAACATTGCCTCTTCTCCCATCTGTTGGGCCATCATCTCGAAGGCTTCGAGCACGGGTTGCTTGTCGTTGTTGCCGCCAAACTGATCCACACCCGCCATCAGGGCCTTGCAGTGACGTTCGGCTACGCTGAGGCTTTCCACACCATAAGACTTTCCACTGTGAACACCGGGATGGGCGATATCGGCAGTCACGCCCCAGTCGGTGCACACCACGCCATCGTAGCCTGCAACCTCGCGCAACTGTCGTCCGATGATGTCGGCATTGAAGTTGTTGGCAACCACCTCGTTGCTTTGTCCATAACTGATGGTGTAGTAGGGCATGATGGCAGCAGCCTTGCCTGTGTTCTTCAGTTTGAACGCACCTTCGAGGAACGGACGCTTCAGCATTTCGTAGTTGCCATTGGGATAGACAGCATATTGTCCGCGTCCGTAGTGGGCATCACGTCCAGCTTCGCAAGGACCGCCGCCAGGCCAGTGCTTTGCCATAGCATTGACGCTTTGCAGGCCCCAGGCTCCATAGAGACGTGCTTCGTCCTCTGAGGTCTGGAAACCATCGCAATAAGCCTCGGCCATGTCTGTGACGAGACGGGGATCCTCTCCGTAAGTGCCGTGGAAGCGGAACCATCGTGGCTCGGTGCCACAGTCGATTTGTGGCGAAAGGGCCGTTGCAAAGCCTAAGGCACGGTATTCGATCGAGGCGATTCGTCCGAACTCACGCATCAATTCGGGGTCAAATGTGGCTCCCATGCCGATTTCGTTGGGCCACATCGAGATGTCGCTGCCTGCTCCGGCATTGAATTCCGAATCGCTCTTGCCTCCATGGCGCGGGTCGCTCGAATTGTTGACGGGGATGCCGTGGCCCAATCCTTCGACAAAGGCCTGTGCAGCATTGCTCCAGCGAGCAGCCACTTCGGGGCTTTCGATGGTCGTGATGAGCAGGTGGCGCAGATTGTCCTCGCTGAGGAAACGCTTCTGTTCGTCGGTGAGTGCCCAGGCGGGGGCGCCGCTCTCGGCATAGGGTTTGCCGTCGTAGTTGCCGTTGCCCCATGCTCCCACCGAAGGTATTGCCTGATGGTTGCTGTAGAGCATCAGGCCTGCAATCTCTTCGCGCGAGAGTTGTGCAGCAAGGTCGGCAATGCGTTCATCGAGACCGAGACGCCAGTCCTCGTACTTGTCGAGTTGGCCATTGCGGTTCAAATCCTTGAAGGCATGATTGCCTTCCTTCAGAATCTGTACGCCCGAAGCAGGAGAATAGCCCAACTTGGGACCATCCTGATGAATCAGGGTGTAGCCGTCGTGTTGTTCTTCCACGGGCTTTTGTGTGCAGGCTGTCATCAATAGGACCACGCTTACTGTGACGAAGAGGCTCTTTGTGTTCATTTTTATATTTTATTTTTTATAATTTTATTTTTTTAGGGGTCGCTTCGCTCAAAATTATAAGAAAATTGATTTTAAAAATTTTCAAAAAAGAATGTGCGAAATCAGCCGAACGACCTGTCTGTCTTACCCTGAAAAACGTTGACCAAAAATCAACGTTATTATGGGAATATTAAATGAAAACGAACTGCAAGAAATTGCCCGTTTGGCACAGGAACGGAAGGCCAGCGGATCCAGGCTTACCAACG